>Ga0210044_10001786_pt1 | contig 32708 bp, 31 predicted proteins | sample CryGey13umfilter_2_FD_183959 | JGI IMG/M metagenome (GOLD analysis project Ga0210044, IMG submission 183959) | Groundwater microbial communities from aquifer in Utah, USA - Crystal Geyser 4/9/14 3 um filter (SPAdes) (version 2) | ecosystem: Environmental > Aquatic > Deep subsurface >...
CCGGGTTACCGCCGATCGCGAGGCCAGAATCGGCGGTAACTCCACCACCTGTCGAGAAGGTCCCCGGGTTACCGCCGATCGCGAGGCCAGAATCGGCGGGAACTCCACCACCTGTCGAGAAGGTCCCCGGGTTAGGTGGCTGGCGTAAATTACATTACCAGATTGATCCATCTGTGATCTAACGTTAATGTGAAGCGAGATAGCGAACTGGAGACAATGCTGGTCGAGAAGTACGCGGTCATTGCACCGCTTCTCGACGAGTGTACGAGGCGATTGTGGGCAGCGACCGAATCGCGCGCTATTGGATACGGAGGGGATGCAGTGGTTTCGGCGGCGACAGGTTTGGCGCGGGCGACAATTCGTGGGGGTCGGCGGGAACTCGACCCAGGCGTTGTGGCGGACGGTCGGGTGAGGCGTCCAGGGGCTGGTCGCCCGAGGCTTGAGGTGACGCAGCCGGGTATCAAGGAAGCCCTGGAGGAATTGGTCGAACCGCTCACTCGCGGAGACCCCACATCGCCGCTGCGTTGGACGTGTAAGAGCAGGGCGAAATTGGCTGCGGCACTGTCCAAGATGGGTTGGAAGATCAGTTCGACGAAGGTGAGCCACCTGTTGCACGAACTGGACTACAGCCTTCAGTCCGTACGGAAGAGCAACGAAGGGGTGTCCCACCCAGACAGCAATGCGCAGTTCGAGCACATCAATGCCACCGCGAAGAACTTCCTCAAGCGCAGGCAGCCAGTCATTTCCGTCGACACGAAGAAGAAGGAGTTGGTCGGAGACTTCAAGAACGCCGGCAGGGAGTGGCAACCGAAGGGTGCGCCCGAGGAAGTGCTTGTGCACGATTTCCCAGACAACTCCATCGGCAAGGCGATCCCCTACGGCGTCTATGACATGGCGCGCAACGAGGCGTGGGTGAACGTCGGGAGAGACCACGACACACCAGCCTTCGCCGTCGCGTCCATCCGGCAATGGTGGAAGATGATGGGCAAGCCCGCATACCCAGGCGCCACTGCACTCTATATCACCGCCGACGCTGGTGGCAGCAACGGTTACCGGGCGCAAGCATGGAAGGTAGAATTGCAGAACCTCGCCGATGAACTCAGGATGCGCATTGTCGTCTCGCACTTCCCGCCCGGCACAAGCAAGTGGAACAAGATCGAACACCGGCTTTTCTGCCACATCACCGAAAACTGGCGAGGCAAACCACTCCGAACGTGGGAAACCGTAGTCCAGCTGATCGGCCAAACGCGGCCAAACGCGCACTGCAACCGGTCTTCGGGTCAAAGCGAAGCTCGACCGCAGGAAATATCCGACAGGGGTCGATATCACCAAAGAGCAAAAGGCGGTCGACTATGCTCATCGGGCGTCTCCTTTGTTGATCCGTGGCGATGTTGACTGCCACAAAGATCGCTGAGGAGACGCATATTGTTCAATCCCTCAGTCCCTTTCTGCCTGACATTTCAGGCGGTTTCCGGGTGCCCCTGGTATCTACACCCAAAGTAATTTCGATCAGCCTCCTTACCGCCGATCGCGAGGCCAGAATCGGCGGTAACTCCACCACCTGTCGAGAAGATCGTGTTCCAGAAGCGGCCGCCAGGGTCAGCTGCCTGCGGCAGGAGATGCACCAGGAGCTGAAGTCATGAACGAAGCGATGAACACCGGCCTCTGCACCCGGATCCAGCTCGAGCTGGTGGCGTTCCACTTCGGAGCGATCGAGCCCGAGCTGCGGGCCGAGAAGGAGCAACACCTGCCGCTGTGCCCCACGTGCCTCGCCGAGTTTCTCGCCCTGAAGCGCGCGATCGAGACCGCGGAGTCCGACCTCGGGCCGTCCCGCGCGGCCCACGACCGGCTGCGGCGGGCCATGGCGCAAAAACTCCAGCCGATACCAATCCCCCACGCGGTCACATCTCGCGCCGGGTCCTGGTGGGAGCGGCCGGTGGCCTTCCTCGTGGCCAGCGCCGCGGTGGATGTGGTCGCCAGCAGCGCCTGCTCGCCCCCGGTCACCATGGTCTCGCCGCCCGCCGCCACCCGTACGCGATAGGGCGGGAACCGGCGGGAACCAAGCTCCTGTTGCCAAGCACGCGGCCCGGGTGGTATGCCTCCCGCAGTCACGGGCACCGCGCCCGGACACCCACACCGTCGAGCCAGACAGGCAAGATCACCGAGGAGTAGCCATGACAACGTCAAAGATCATCTGGACCCAGACCGACGAGGCACCCGCACTGGCGACCTGCGCCTTGCTCCCCATCGTCAAGGCCTACACCAGGGGCACGGGCATCGACGTCGAGACCCGAAACATCTCGCTCACGGGCCGGATCATCGCGAACTTCCCCGACAAGCTCACGCCACAGCAGAAGATCGCGGACCACCTGACGCAGCTGGGCGAGCTGACCCAGGATCCGTCGGCCAACATCATCAAGCTGCCCAACATCAGCGCCTCGATTCCGCAGCTGCAGGCGGCGATCAAGGAGCTGCGCGACAAGGGCTACGATCTGCCCCAGTACCCGGAGGAGGCCAAGACCGACGCCGACCGGCAGCTTCAGGCCCGGTTCGCCAGGGCGCTGGGCTCGGCGGTCAACCCGGTGCTGCGCGAGGGCAACTCCGATCGCCGCCCGGCCGCCTCGGTGAAGAAGTTCGCGATGAAGAACCCGCACCGGATGATGAAGGACTGGCCCACCTCGGGGTCCAGGGCCCGCGTGGCCCACATGCAGGACAAGGACTTCTACGGCACCGAAACGTCGATGACGATGGAGCAGCCGGCCAACGTCCGCATCGAGTTCGTCGCCGACGACGGCAAGGTCACGGTGCTGAAGCCGAAGCTGGCGCTGCTGGCCGGCGAGGTGATCGACGCCGCGGTGATGAACGTGGCGGCGCTGCGCAAGTTCTACGCCGACACGATGGACGAGGCGAAGAAGCAGGGCGTACTGCTGTCGCTGCACCTCAAGGCGACGATGATGAAGATCTCCGACCCGATCATGTTCGGTCACTGCGTCTCGGTGTACTACAAGGACGCGCTGGACAAGCACGCCGACCTGCTGAAGGAGATCGGGGCCAACGTGAACAACGGGCTGGCCGACGTGCTGGAGAAGCTGGACCGGCTCCCGGCGGACAAGAAGGCCGAGATCGAGGCCGACATCAACGCGGTGTACAACACCCGCCCGCCGCTGGCGATGGTCGACTCGCGCAAGGGCATCACCAACCTGCACGTGCCGAACAACATCATCGTCGACGCCTCGATGCCCAACGTGGTGCGCGACGGCGGCAAGATGTGGAACAACGACGATCAGCTGCAGGACACCCTCGCCATGGTGCCCGACCGCTGCTACGCCACGATCTACCAGGCGATGATCGAGGACTGCCAGAAGCACGGGCAATTCAACCCGGCGACCATGGGCGACGTGGCCAACGTGGGCCTGATGGCGCAGAAGGCCGAGGAGTACGGGTCCCACGACAAGACATTCGAGGCCGCGGGCAAGGGCACGATCCGCGTGGTGGACGAGGCGGGGGCTACGCTGCTTCAGCAGAGCGTGGAGATCGGCGACATCTTCCGCATGTGCCAGGCCAAGGACGCGCCGATCCGGGACTGGGTCGGCCTGGCGGTGCGCCGCGCCCGCGCCTCCGGCTCCCCCGCGATCTTCTGGCTCGACGAGCGCCGGGGCCACGACGCCCAGATGATCAAGAAGGTGAACAAGTACCTGCCGAACCACGACACCAAGGGCCTCGAGATCCGCACCATGCGGCCGGTGGACGCGATCAAGTTCTCGCTCGAGCGCGTGCGCCGCGGCGAGGACACGATCTCCGTCACCGGCAACGTCCTGCGTGACTATCTCACCGACCTGTTCCCGATCCTCGAACTCGGCACCAGCGCCCGCATGCTATCCATCGTCCCGCTGATGAAGGGCGGTGGCCTGTTCGAGACCGGCGCCGGCGGCTCGGCGCCCAAGCATGTGCAGCAACTGGTGAAGGAGGGCCACCTGCGGTGGGACTCCCTGGGCGAGTACTGCGCGCTGGTCCCGTCCCTGGAGCTGATCGCCGAGCAGACGAAGAGCGCGAAGGCGACGATCCTGGCCCAGACGCTGGATCAGGCCGTGGAGAAGTACCTCGAGAACGGCCGGCTGCCGTCACGCAAGGTGAACGAGATCGACAACCGGGGCAGCACGTTCTACCTCGCGATGTACTGGGCCCAGGCCCTGGCGGCCCAGACCGCGGACGCCACGCTGCAGGCGCGCCTGGCTCCGGTGGCGAAGAAGCTGCAGGAGAACGAGGCGCAGATCGTGAAGGAGCTGCTGGCGGCCCAGGGCAAGCCCGTGGACCTCGGCGGCTACTACTCCCCCGACCTGGCCAAGACAGAGAAGGTGATGCGGCCCAGCCCCACGTTCAACGCCATCATCGACGCGATGTAGCTCGGCCGAGCGCGTGAAGGGCTCGCTCCGCTCCGCGCGGGGCTGCAGCGGCTCGTGCTGCAGCGGCTCGTGCTGTGGACCGGCGGCATGGCGGTGGTGAACGAGGAGTCGGACGTCTACGATGCGTTCGAGGAGATGGACCCGGATCAGGAGCCGGCAGACGATGAGCCTCCGGCCACCAGCGTCGACGGGTTCCTGGAGGATGGCATCACCAGCGTGGAGCAGCTCCAGCCGCTGTGGGAGCATTTGGATCGCCTGGAGCGGCTGTCGACCCTCGGCCTGTGCAACTTCGCCGGGTCCACGGGCGAGGTCGCCGTCGCCATGGCAGCGCACCCGTTCTGGACGCGGATCGAGACGCTGGATCTGACCCGCGGTCGAGTCCGGGCCGCAGACACGGAGGGCCTGCTGGCCGCGCTGCGCAACGCCACGCGGCTGAAGACGCTGGTGGTGGAGCAGGCGCAGATCGACGATACCGCGCTGGCGGCGTTGCTGGACCTGGGCATCGAACTCACGGGAGAGCCCCGCACGCCGTTCGAGCAATACCGCTTCGTCGTCACCAGGGAGTAGCCACGGCGAACGGTCTCACTCGTGGCGCAGGGCCTCGATGGGGTCGAGCTTGGACGCCTTGTGCGCCCGGTACAGTCCGAAGAACACCCCGATCACCATCGCCACGCCGAAGGCCAGGGCGATGCTGCTGCTGGCCACGGCGGTCTCCCACTGTCCCACCGCCGCCACCACCCGTGCGCCCCCCACGCCGGCCCCGACGCCCAGCAGCCCTCCAATGCTGCTGAGCACCACCGACTCCACCAGGAACTGAAACAGGATGTCCCGGCTCCGCGCCCCCACCGCCTTGCGGATCCCGATCTCCCGCGTGCGCTCCGTGACCGAGACCAGCATGATGTTCATGATCCCGATGCCGCCCACCAGCAGCGAGACCGCCGCCACCGCCGCCAGCAGCGCGGTGAAGGTGTCGGAGACCTGGGTCGCGGTGTCCAGCAGCTCCTTCTGGCTACCGATGTTGAAGTCCGACGGCGACCCCGGCTCGATGCGCTGCCGCCGGCGCAGCAGCTCCTCGATCTCGCCCTGCGCCCGGTCCATCGCCTCCTCCGACACCACCTGCACTAGTAGTAGGATGTTCATCTGTTCTCATCCGGCTTGCCACCGCGCCTGCACGATGCTATGGGTGGCAACGGAAAAGGTCATTGCCGCTGCCCCCCCTCGCCGATCCGCGGGACACGGTCTCCCGCGTCAAGAACCTCTGTCGGGCGGTCCCGATCTCGGGCTTCCTGTTCTCCACGCTGATGCTGGGCAACCTGAGCCAGACCGCGAGCCTGGCGGTCAAGCCCTTCTCGCGCCGCGCCTTCCGACGCATCAACCGTGAGGTGGCCGACAACTGGTGGGGCCAGTGCGTCACGCTCTCGCGCTGGCTGAACAAGGCCCACATCATCGTCACCGGCGATCACGTGCCGATGCGCGAGAACGCCGTGGTGCTGGCCAACCACCAGCAGATGCCGGACATCACCTACCTCATGATGTTCGCCCGGACCCGGGACCGGCTCGGCGACCTGAAGTGGTTCGTCAAGAACCAGCTGAAGTATGTGCCGGGGGTGGGGTGGGGCATGGTTTTCCTCGACTGCCTGTTCGTCAAGCGCGACTGGGCCGAGGATGAGGGCTCGATCCAGCGCACCTTCGCCGGCATCGTGCAGGACCGCGTGCCGCTGTGGCTGATCCTGTTCGCCGAGGGCACCCGGTTCAGCCCCGAGAAGCTCGAGCGCAGCCGGGTGTACGCCGAGGAGCGGGGCCTGCGCCCCACCGAGCACGTGCTGCAGCCGCGGACCAAGGGCTTCGTGGCCTCGGTCCAGGGGCTGCGCGGGCACATCGACGCGGTGTACGACGTCACCATCGGCTACGAGGTCGGCGTCCCCACGCTGTGGCAGTTCATCAAGGGGCTGTCAGACGTGGCGCACCTGCACGTGCATCGCACCCCCATCGCCCAGATGCCACGAACCGACGAGGAGCTGACGGACTGGATTCACCAGCGGTTCCAGGCCAAGGACCAGCTGCTGGCGCACTTCTACCGCCACGGATCGTTTCCGGAGCGCTGAGGGTCAAAGCCCTGGCGTGTGCCAGACGAAGCGGTCCTCGTAGCCCTTGGCCACCCCCGTGAGCTTCCCGAACATCGCCTGCTGCACGAACCCGCCGGTGACGATGGCGGCTCCAGACAGTCCGCGGGGCGATGTCGCCCGCGTGGTCGCGCTTGGGACCGCCGGTCGCCGTGGCCCACAGCACCTTGCCCTGGGGATCGATCCGGGCCGCGAACACGTCCTCCTCCCCCACGCTGGTGAGGGTCACGCTGCCCGCCTGCATCGATCCCTCGAACGGACCGCTGACGTGGGCGTTGCCAGCGGCGGCGAGGGCAATGCGCGGCTCGCCACCGAGGACGCCGGGGTTCGAAATGAGCGAGGTGCTCTACAGCAGCTGACCCGCAGGATCGCGCTTCGTCACCGACACGCCGAATCCCACGGTGTGGACCTGATCCGCGCCCTCCACCGCGATGTCCGTCACGCCGGCGCTGGACACCGTCCCCCACACGGCGCCACCGGTGGAGCCCAGCCTCACGATGAAGGCCGTGGTAGTCCAGGAGGACGGCGGCGGGGTGGGGGAGACCAGCGTCAGCTGGCCAAACGGGATGCTCGCGTTGAACTGGCCCGCGACCCAGCAGTCGCCGGCCGCGTTGATGGCCACACCGGTGGCCCGGTTCTCGCCGCTCCCGCCGGCGGCGAGCTCCCACAGCACCTTGCCCGCCGGGTTCAACCGCACCACGAACAGATCCTGTGAGCCGTTGGACTTCAACGTCACCCCACCCGCCTTCATCGTGCCGTAGAACGACCCGACGATGCAGCTGTCGCCCTGGACGTCGGCGGAGACCGCCGAGGCCGATAGTCCCGCCGCGGAATCCACTTCTCCAGCGCCTCCCTCAGCTTCGCCGGGACGACCGGCTTGAGCAGCAGCGATGAGGTCTGCGGTGAGGTGACGGGGCAGGTACTGACCTCGACGCTACTCCGCCTCCTGCGGAAACGCGGCCTCCAGCGTTGCGTCCCGAGGCAGCCGGCCGGTGATGGCCAGCTGGAGCGTCCCCTTGATCGTGTCGACCCACAGCGCGGGATCGCCGTCACCGCTGTCGTCGTCACGGCCCTGGATCACGAGCCCACAATCCCGCACGGTGCAATCGAAGGCCCCTCTCTTGTATCCGCCGTAGAGCTGTCGCGAGCCGCAGTGGAGCTCCAGCTTGCACCGCGTCCCGTCTGTCCCGGGGAACCAGCCCACCTCCAGCCGGCAGGCGCTCCCCGGGGCCAGGCCGCTCATGCCCGCGGCGCGGACCACCCGCAGGGTCATCGCGCCGTGACGCAGGGTGGGGTTCCAGGCCGCCAGCGGCCACGCGGCGACGCTCATGGCGACCAGCAGCAGCAGCGCCAGGTGCCACACCCTCAGCGGTCCTGCCAGGCGCCGCGAGGGGCCGGGGTGATCCCGCATCACCAGCAACACCACCGCCGGACCCAGACAGAAGGCCCAGGCCACGATCAACATCAGCACCCGCGGCTCGTACGCCGTGGGACTGACGCTCATGGCGAGCAGCAGCGAGGCCACCGGGATCAGCGCCAGGCCCGGGAGCGCGAACACCACGGGGATGGCCCAGCGCATCCATGTCGTGTCCGGCCGCTTGCCGCGAGCGGCCGCGCCGTACAGCCACGGACGCGCCGCGTAGAGCATCACCGAAAGCGGCCAGCAGGACAGGGCGCCCAGCACCGCCAGGATCAACCACCCACGCACGAAGGCGGTGAAGGCCGGGCCCTGCGGCCGGGCCAGCACCACCGCCGCCACAGCATGGACCACCGCGAGCCACAGCACGGCCTCGGGGGTATGGGCGAAGATCTTCTTCATCTCCGGCTCATCATACAGGGCGCGGCCCGCCCGTGGTGATCGATCGGCACGGGAGACATGCCACGGGTGTCGCCGGAGGCAGCGAGGATGCTACACTCGAGCGACGCGCCAGGTCGGCGGCGGACCTCCGGAGCCCCGATGCGTAAGCCCGATGTTTCACCTGCCCGGTTTGACCCCACCGACGAATCGCTGCGGGCGGCGCTGGCCGCGCTGCTGCCACACCTGTCGAGCAAGCGCTACCGCCGCGGTCGGACGCTGTGGACCGAGGGCGAGGTCTCTGGCCAGTTGACGATCCTCGACCGCGGACGAGTCAAGATCCTGCACAGTCGCCCCGAGGGGGTCCCGGTGCTGCTCTACGTCTTCGGTCCGGGCGAGCTGTTCGGGTTCCTCCCGCTGCTGGACGGGGGCCCCTATCCGGCGACGGCGGTCGCCCTCGACGACGTCGAGGCCCGGGTGCTGCCGCGGGCGCGCCTGCTGTCCCTCGTCAGGCAGGAACCAAAGGTGTCGCTCTTGCTCCTGGCGGCCCTCTCCCAGCGGCTGCGCGAGGCCTTCGACCGCATGGAGCAGCTGTCCCGCCGTGACGCCCTGGGCCGGGTCGCCGCGGGCCTGATGACCCTCGTGCCAGAGGAGCTCGGCGGCAAGGCGCCACCCGTCATCGAGCTGCCCGAGGCGGCCAGCCGCTTCTCCGAGGAGGTCGGGGTGACGGCCGAGACCTTCTCTCGCGCCGCGACGCGGCTGACCCGGCTGAAGGTGCTGCACCGCCTGGGGTCGGGGCGCTGGCAGGTGCTCGACCTGCCGCGGCTGGCGACCATCGCCGCGGGTCATCCGCCCGGTGTTTAGTTTGGCTGAGCGTGGCTCAGAGCCGCACGGCCAGCAGCAGGCCCAGGATGTGCGTGCGCCGCCAGGCCGGTGCGCCGCGGCGTTTGGCCTCGAGGTAGTAGAACGGCCGGGCAAAGACGTGATCCGCCGGGCGAACCTCGAGCCCGGCGCGAAGGTCGAGCATGTTCACGCGCGCCTCGTCGCTGTCCACCCGCAGCTCACCCCCGGCGAACAGCGCGAGCCAGTGCACCGGGGGCCAGGGCAACCGCCACAGCCCCTCGAGATAGTGACGGTAGCGAGAGAATCCGTCGGTGATGTGCCACTCGAACCCATTTCGGTCCAGCAGCCGGATCGGCCCCAGGCGGACCTTGAAGATCGGATCCAGCACAGCCATGTGCGCCTGCCGGCGCGGCGTGTCCGGGTACAGCAGGTCCTTGTGCGCGTAGTACAGCTGAAACAGCAGCCAGGGAAACAGGTCCAGCCGGGCGCCGAGGAAGCTCTTGACGAACACCAGACCCTCCTCGCGAAACCGCTGCTCCGAGCGGCCCATGGGCCTCAGCTGCAGGTGCAGGGTGCCGGCGTCGTGCCACAGGACGCGGCCGTCCAGGTCGAGGTACAGCCGCGCCTCCCCCAGGTCCGCACGCGCCCCGCGCGGAAGCGACGCCAGCACGACGACGACGACGAAGGCCCAGCACGGGCTCATCGCAGGCCCCAGATCATCTTGCCCGCCACGCCCAGCAGCACCACGCCGATGAGCACCTTGACCTGCGGGCCGCGCAGCCGATCGGTCATCAGGTAGGACCCGACGACCGCGCCCAGGACGGAGCCCAGCGCCGTCGCGCCGAGCAGAGGCCACTCCAGGCCGGAGATGGACACGTGCCCCACGAACCCGCCGAGCGACGAGAAGATGACGATGAACGAGGTGGTGGCCGAGGCCTGCTTCGGGTCGAAGCCCATGGCCACCATCGTGGGCACGATGAAGTTGCCACCCCCCACGCCCAGCAGGCCGCCGAGGAATCCCGCGAGCCCGCCCACGCCGACGCCGTAGCCCAACTGTGCGCGGAGCGGGCGTGGCCCCTGCGTGCGGAGCGAAGCGCGCGATCCTGGGCGGTAGAACAGCATCATCCCCGCGGCGAAGAGCAGGAACGCCACGAACAGCCACAGCAGCACCCTGCGGTCCAGTCCCGTGCTGACCCACGCCCCCAGCGGGGACAGCGCCGTGGCCACCACCAGGATCGGCAGCGCCACGGGCCAGACCACCAGCTTTTGGCGCACGAAGCGCACCGAGGCGGCGCTCATGGCGAGCGCGTTGAGCAACAGCGCGGTGGACATCGCGGTGTGCACGTCGATCCCCAGGGCCATGAACACCGGGATCAGGATGAAGGCCGCCCCGACGCCGGCGATGGTGAGCACGGTGGTGAAGACGAGGGTCACGACACCCGCGATGACGGCGATCATGATCCACCTCGACCTATGGCTGACCGCCGGCCACGAGTTCCTGCTGGCACGGGATGCAGACCTTGCGGTCGCCCACCACGCGCCCGTACGTCTCCACCACCATGTCCCCGCAATGCTCGCAGACGAAGGAGGCGAAGCTCTCCGGCGGCCTGTTCACCTCGCGGTGGAACTCCTGACCCACCTTGAGCAGCTTGTCCTCGGGCATGCTCATCACCTGCTGCACCAGGGGCTGCACCACCTCGTCGGGCACCCGGGACGCCGGGATCCCCTTCTCGCGGTACTCCTTGAAGAATGGGGTCTGCTTGGTGCCCACCTGCACCTCGGCCCGGGGCACGACCCGCACCGCCCGTCCGGTGGCAGTCTCCACCAGCGTGAGGCCAAACTTGCCCTGGTTCAGCTGTTTGATGTTGCCCTTGCCGAAGGTGCAGCCCGTGATCATCTGCACTCCGTCGGCGAAGCAGTGGGCGCAGTGCGCCTGGCCCAGCTCCAGCACCGCCAGTAGCTGGCCGTCCTTCGCGCGCTCCACGCCCAGCGCGTTCATCGCCGCCGCACCAGCCCGCAGGCCCAGCGGCATGGCCGGGCACTTGTGCCCGTGCAGCAGTTGACCTGCTTCCAGGTACTCGTTGGGATCGATCATCGTGCTCTCCTGTGTCGTCGCTTCTGTTGGTGAGCGTCGTTGCTCTCTCCAACCAGAATGAGTTACAGGAGCCGCGGGGGCCTTGATCACGATCAAGAAGGCGTTGTTTGTGTGAACACCGTCGTCATCCGCGGCTGTGGTGGGTGTCATGAACAAGGATCCGGGTCTGATGTCACGCACCGTCCCACTGCTCATGGCGCTGCTGCTCGCCGCTTGCCCCGGCTCCGACGAGCCCGCTGCCGACGGACCTCACGATGGTCAGCTCCTGGACCTGCACCTGCAGGACGGACCGACCGGCGACGCCAGCTCCGATGCCTCGATGGATCACGCCAGTCTGATGGACCAGCTCATCGTCGACGGACCTCGCAGCGACCAGGTCGAGCCCGATGCCGCGTCGACGTCAGACCTCCCGTTGCCACCGGACTTGCCGCGCCGACACCGGACCTGCCGCCGACACCGGACTTGCCGCCGACACCGGACCTGCCACCGCCGACGCCCGATCTGCCACCGCCGACGCCCGATCTGCCCCCGCCGACTCGGCGGCGACCCGCTCGACGACGGTGCGGCTCGCGGCCTCGATCTCGCAGAGCACCAGGTCGATGCCCACCTCGGCCAAGAAGGCCGCGTGCGCGGGTGAAGACAAACGCGCCCGAGGCGAACTTGGTGTTCGTCATCGTGCTCTCCTGGTTGTCGGTGAGTGGGTTCTGAGCCACGGTGGTAGGTGGTTATTTCCTTGTACCACTGCATCGGCTCGGCTTGTGAAGTGCCCCATGGCCAAGAAGATCTGGGTCCGCGATCTGGACGCTGGTGGCGTGAAGATCCGTGAGTGAGAGGAGACTCACGATTTGGCCGAAAAGGGAGGGACCGTGACGCTCAAGGTGCGCGAGGGCCACGTCGATGGCCTCACGCGTGTCCTGGGCTGGGCCGCGCTCGGGGCGCCGCCTTCGCAGCGAGGTGGTCAGCTTCTTGACGCTCTTCTTGATGTCCTGCAGATCGGCGAGATCCTCTGGGGCGGCGTGTGGCGAAGGGAGGATGGCGTCGGGCTTGGTCCGCAGGCGTAGTGCCTGCCGGACCTCGGTGAATAGACGGGCACGACGTCCGAGCACGAGGGTCGTGCGCGAAAAGGGGAGCTCGCCGCGCACGGGTTGTAGGGTCCGGTGCAGGCGTTCGAGAAGGCGCTGGACCTTGTGATCGGAATGGGAGGAGCGGAGAAAGGCCTCGGCAGCACGGACACGGACTTCGGCCAGACGTTGGGGCCGCTGCCGATCATCAATCGTTTCCTGGAGCGACTTCGTCTCGACCGCTTCCTGGCACAGTTCGTTCCGCTCACCGACCGACGCCTGAAGCTCGCACCGGCCGTCGGCCTCAGCGTCCTTCTGCGCAACGTGCTGGTGTCGCGTGAACCGCTCTACGGCCTGAGCGAATGGGCTCGCCGCTTCGACGAAGAGTTGCTCGGCCTCGAGCCCGGAAGCGCCGACATCCTCAACGACGACCGCGTCGGTCGCTGCCTCGACTACCTCTTTCTCTCCGACCGCGCCGCCCTCATGACGGCGATCGTCGTGCACGCCGTCCGCATCTTCGACTTGGACCTGCGTCAGCTACACAACGACAGCACCACCGTGACCTTCACCGGCCAGTACCTCCGCGCGACGGGACTCCCCCATCGGGGCCGACCCACGCATCGCATCACCTTCGGCCACAACAAGGACCATCGCCCCGACCTGAAGCAACTCCTCTACGTCCTCAGCACGACACCCGACGGTGCTGTGCCCATCTGGTGCAGCATCGACCACGGCAACATCACCGACGACCAGACCCATATCGGGACCTGGGACACCCTGCGTCGCCTCGTCGGCCGAACCGACTTCCTTTACGTTGCCGACTCCAAACTCTGCACCAAGGACAACATGGCGCACATCGCAGGACAGGGCGGTCGCTTCGTCACCGTGCTCCCACAGAGCCGTCGCGAGGACACCTGGTTCCGCGACTGGCTCCAGTCCCATGATCCCGCTTCGGTCGAACTGCTGCGGCGCCGCAATCAGCGACGCAAGGACGGCCCCGACGAGGTCTATCGAGGATTCGAGTCACCGCTGCGCGCCGTCGAGGATTGCCGCATCCTGTGGATCTGGAGCTCGCAGAAGCACGAGCAGGATCGCGAGTCTCGTCAGCGGCGAATCCAACGGGCCATCGATCAGCTCGAACAGCTACGCACCCGCAAACTCACCACGCTCGCGCCTCAAGACCTGCACGCAGGTAAGGAGCGCTGCGGCCACCATCCTGCAGCAGACGCAGGCGGAGCGGTGGATCACCGTCGAGGTCAACTCAATCGAGGAGCATCGCTTCACGCAGGCCAAACAGGGTAGGCCGGGCAAGAACACCAAGTACGTCCGCCGTAGCTTCCAGCCCACCCTGGAGAAGCGCCACGAGCAGTTCAAATCCGTCCTGGACGCGATGCCTGTTTTGCTGAAGAGCCACACTCGGATCGAGGCGTTTCTCTTGATCCTCTCGAAGAGCTTCCCCATCGGCGTGCTCCTATGCTGTCTCGCGGAGCGTCCGTAATTGTTGTGCGCACCAGCGCAGAAGCTCCCGCTGGTCGTCGGTTTCGGCTCCGGAGCCGGCGGCCTCCACTTCCTCGCGGGCCTCGGCCAGGGTACAGCCGAGCGCGAGGAGAACGCAGCACGCGAAGGTCCCTGTTCGACCAATCCCGGCGCCACAGTGAACAAGGACGTCCTTTCCGTTCTTGAGGTCGGCGGCCACGCTCCTGGCGACGGCCACGAAGGCTCCCTGGTCCTCTGGCACGCCGAAGTCCTCGATGGGGAGGATGTCCGGCTTCAGCACCTGCTGCTCGATGGCCTCGGCGTACCGGGGGGACTTGCGGCTGATCTCATCAAGCGGCGCGAGCGACACGATGCGCTCGACTCGCTGTTCCGCGATCCACCGTCGCGCTTCTTCAAGGGCCTCCCTGCGCCCTGGCATGCTGTGTAGGAACATACGGCCCTGTACCCCGTCGGGCAGCGCCACAGATCGCAGCATCATCCCGTTGCTCCTTTCGTGAAGTCCGTTCACTCGCGCTCGCCCATGATGCGCCACGTCCCCCCACGGAACTCGAACTTGCCCGCGCGTCGGGCCGGATTGCAGATCGGGATCACACGGTAGTTGCCAGGGGTGACGAGCTCGACGACGTACAGCCAGTAGTCGAAGCCTTCCCCAACCTCGTCGGTGGCGGTGGTGACGCGATCGTAGGCGTCATGGAACTGCCGCCATGACAGTTCCACGTAGGTGTTGCCGTCCCAGGGCTGCTCGTGCTGAATGAAACCCGGCGGCCGCGAGGTAGCACCGCCCTGGCGCGGCTTCTGCTTGCGCTTGCGCTGCTGGTTCCTCTTGCGGCTGTTACGGCTCATTCGGTCGGCTCCTTATCCCCGGACGCAACCTCGGTCGGAGCGGTGCCGGAGACCACCACCAGGTTGCCGACACGCACAGCTCGGGAGAAGCCGATCACGTCCTCAAAGGGGGCGCCCGACGATACGAGTTGCCGCTCCCCATCAGGATCCATGGGCGCCTCTGCTGGCTCTCGCTTGTCGCTGCACAGGTCCGTGATGTCCTCGTAGTCGATCTTGGCGTGGCACTCGAAGCAGTCGTCGATGAGCCTGAACGTGTCGCGGCGCTCGCCCGTCTCGGTGACGAGCAGCTTGAGCGGCTCCCGCCCCGCGGTGGCGAGCCTGGACCAGCACGCGACGCAGTACGGCCTCTCGTTGTCTCCCACGTATCCGACAATCATTGGTCCTCCCTACCACGCCGGGTACTGCGGTGGTGGCCTGCCTGACCGTGAAGTAGTCGCTGAGTTTATTGGATAAACGTGCGATCGTGAACGGCGAAGTCGTGGGCAATGCAGATCGCGCCTGGTTGCCATGTGTCCTCCGAGCATGGTGAGATCGGGGCGCCACACGGAGGGAACGATGTGCATGCGGGCTGACAGTACGTCACGCTGGGCATCCCGGCAGAGGGCGTCCCGCCACGCGCTGGTTGCTGTTGCCGTCATTCTTGGCTGCTGGCTCTCGGCACGCCACGCGCAAGCCGACACCTTCACCGGCAAGGTGGTTGGCGTCGCCGATGGCGACACGATCACCGTCCTGCACGACAAGACGCCGGTGAAGATCCGACTTCAGGGCGTCGATGCCCCGGAGAAGGCCCAGCCCTTTGGCGAGAAGGCCAAGCAGTTGACCTCGAACCTGGTTTTCGGCAAGGAGGTTCGCGCCGAGGTGGTCTCCAAAGACAAGTACGGCAGGACCCTTGCCAAGGTCTCGTATCTCGGGAAGCTCCACCGAGACCCCCTGGACCGCTCCCAGCCGCACCAGGTCGTGTCCACCTACTACAGCCTCGAAGAATCGCTGCTCCAGGCTGGCCTGGCCTGGTGGTTCCGGAAGTACTCCAAGGACAAGAAGCTCGGTCAGATCGAGGAGGAGGCGAGGACGGCGAAACGCGGGCTGTGGTCCGACCCGAGGCCAACACCTCCTTGGGTCTGGCGCCACCCCGACCTCGTCTGCAAGAAGGACGCGGACTGTGTGTTCCTGCCCGCCGTCTGTCCAGGTTGCCCACCGTGTAAACCGACACCGCGCCGGGTCGGCAACATCACGACCCTGAAGCAGATCCAGAACACCCAGGCCCGCGTGAGATGCGCGAGGCCCAAGTGCCGGCCCTGTGCGAGCGACAAGAACTGGATCGAGGGGAACATCGCCTGCGAGGACGGGCGCTGTGAGCTGAAGGCGGGCGCCGCTTTAGCAGCTCCAGCGGCGGCGCTCCCTACCGCTTCGGCGGGATCCGGGGGCGTGTATCACGGGAACGTGAAGTCCAAGGTTCTCCACGCTCCCGGGTGCAAGGACTACTCCTGCAAGCGTTGCACGGCGGAGTTCAAGTCGGTGGAGGACGCGAGGAAAGCGGGCTACCGGCCCCATGGGGCGTGTGTGGCGCTGTTCGAGAAGTGCTACACCGGGTGCCTCAAGCAGAACATGGCGCGGGCGGAGGCGTGGGAGGCGATCGAGGCGGGGTGTCGACATCGTTGCGAACGACGATGAGCCTCGGCTGGCTCATCGCCATCTGCGTCGCCGGCGTCATCCTCGCCCCGGTCGTGGCCATCCCGATCTCCGCAGGCCTGGGCTAGCCCAACTTCCGCAGTTACGGGGGTCCATGCGGCTCATTTCGCGGATTTAGGGTCAAGAGTTGGCACTACATTTCGCAGCTGACCGACGGCAGGCGTAGCCGTTCAGGCAGACGCAGTCCGAGCCGGTCAAGCAGTGCAGCTTGCGCGCGGTCAGGGCGCACAACGCAGCGGATGCGGATCTCGTGTTGTGTGTTGCTTGCCAGCGGCAATACGACGTCGGTGCTTTGAATCGATTCAAGACCGACACGGACCACCTACGAGCCGCCAGTACGTGTGCGTCTTGCCGTCTTTGCGAACCGTCGAGTGCCGTAGGTACATGCCGCGATCTCCTCTCTCGAGATCGCACGCTTCTCCGACGAGAAGCAAGGGGGTAGGTTGGCACTACATGGCCTTCTCAGCGTCGAGGAAACGTCATTCCCGCACGATACATTTGCGTGAGAGGGCGAATTTCACCCCTCCGGTGGTCCAACTGCGGAAGTTGGGCTAGAACCCCAGCACGAGCCCGACACCGAGCCGGTCGGCCTCGACGAAGTAGTGGCCGGTGGGCGAATTCTTGTCGAAGCCCTCCTCCTCGGGGGTCGTGGGCCGGGCGTTGGGCGCGAATCGGCTGTGGGACACGGTCCGCCCGGGCATGAAGTAGTGGCCATACTCCGCGGTGAGGGTCACCACCCGGCTCACGCGCCAGGCCACGCCGAGGTGGAACGAGATCTTGTGAAAATCGATGCTCACCGGGGTGGTGAACTCCTCCGGCCGGGTGTTGTTCTCGTACTCCAGACGCAGCGCCGCGCGGAGCGTCGGCCACAGCTGGTAGGCGCCCCGCAGCCCCACCAGGTAGGAGTCGGTGCGAGCCTTGATCAGCACCTGGTCGTGGATCAGGTCGAGCGCGTCTCCCTCCCGCACGGTGCCCACCAGCAGCGAGGTGCTGGAGTAGTCGAACCACTGCAGATCCGCCGCCAGCTCGAGCTTGCTCGTGACCTGGGCCGCGACGCCGAATGTGGCGATCATCGGCGCCACCGTGTCCACGTCCGCCGACGCGCTCAGCGGCGGCAAGGTCACCGACGGCAGGCTGCGGGCCACGAAGTCCGTCACCGCCGGGGGCAGATCCACCGACAGCTCCACGGGCGCCGAGATGGTCTTCACCCCACCGGTGTGGAAGCTGCCACCGATGCGCAGCCAGGGCGTCGGTGTGATCAGCACTCCGCCGAAGAACCCCACGCCCCAGCCCATGCCGTCGATCACGGTGCGGGCGTCGTAGGTCGGGTCCTCGCGCGTCAGCGGTGTGTCCATCAGGCAGGTGGCGCCGGGGTTGACCGCACACGCCATCTGATTGACCTTGGCCCCGAAGTCGGTCATCACGTCGTGGTGCAGCATGACACCGATGATGTCCATGCCGAACCCCACCGAGATGAAGCGCGCCGCGCGATAGGCCACGGCGGGCGAAATCATGAACGTCAGCTGCCGGGCGTTGATCGCGAAGTAGCGCGTCGAGGCCGGCCGGCCCTCATAGTCCTCGGACCACGTGGCGCCGTCGATGATCGGCAGGGTCACGCCGAGGCCGAAGCGCAGCCGATCCAGCGTGGCGTCGGTCACCACCCCCAGCACCACGTTGGGCTTGGCGATGAAGACGTTGGCCTGCGGGTAGGGCAGGTCGTCATACGCGCTCACCGTGTCGCGCTGGTAGTGCAGCCGGATGGCGGAGACCGCGCCGAACGCCATGGCGTGCGTTCCGCTCAGCAGGGTCATGGCTCCCGGGTTGTGGTAGATCGAGGCGCCGTCGCCGGTGGTGGGACCGCTGAAGATGTTACCCACCAGAGCCGCCCGGGACACCCCGGGGGCCAGCAGCAGCAGCAGCAGCAGCAGCGCCGTTCGGCCCATCACCCTGCAATGGACCCGTGACGGCGGCGAAGCAGCCCGAGCAGCCCGAGCAGCCCGAGCAGCCCGCCGAGCGGCAGCCGTGACGTGCGGGGGCCCATGTGACAGCCGCCGTCGCTGGCCACCACGAAGCCCACGTCCACTGATGTGACGTTCCCCACGCCGTCGGCCACGATCACGCGCAGCTTGTACACCCCGTCGGACAGTCCGTCGAAGCGCGCCGAGCGCTGGCCAGCGGGCAGATCCATGCTCTGCACCAGCTCCGGCATCCCGCCGCCGTCAGGAACGCGATACAGCTCGGCGGTGAACCGGAGGTCCTCGTCGGAGGTCCGGTCGTCCCGGCCGACGAACTCGACCTCCACAACGTCGTCGGTGGTCAGCGAGTCCGGACGCGACGTGATGGCCAGCTGCGGCATCACGTCGTCCACCTGCAGCGGCAAGGACAGCGGCGTGGGGTCGACGTTGCCGTCGTGGTCCACCGCTGCCACCTCCACCAGGTGCTGGCCGCCGATGACCGCGACGTAGACCCGTCCACCGTAGGCCGGCTGGGTCCACTGTCCACCGTCGATGCGGGCCTGGAACCGCACCAGCGCTGCTGGAGTGAGGTTGTCCTTGCCCGCCACGGTCAGTCGCAGCACCTGCGGCCCCACCCGGGACGGCGCGGTGCCCAGCATCAGCGTGTCGGGGGGCGCCGTATCGCCCGTGGCCTTCAGCGCATGACCGTCGATGTAGGCCGCCAGATAGCCATCCTTGACCTGGACGTTCTTGAGCTCCACCTGGAACGTCTGGACGCTGACCACCGAGGGGGTGAGCGGCATGCTGGCCAGGCGCTCACGCAACACCGGCATGGCCACGGTGCTGATGAAGCGCTGCAGACGGACGGGGTCGAGCTGGATCGGGGAGGGCTCGCCGCCCTTGCCCTGCAGGTCCAGCTGGCCGATGGCCACCTGCTTCAGGTCGAGGATCAGCACGTTGGTCGCCGGGTCGATCCATGGGATCCCACCCAGCATCAGGCTGGTGGTGATGAACACTTCACCCTGCGGGCCGAGCGGCGGCGTGAGGGTCAACCGCAGGGACACGCGGCTCAGCGCCAGCACCAGACCCTGGCTCAGGGTCATGCTCACGCGGGGGGGGTCGAGCATTCGCAGCGCGAAGCCCAGCTTCGTCCCGGTGGGCTGTCCCAGCGCGGAGGCCAGCTTCTCCAGGGTCGGACCCACGGTGGCCAGCTGGGGGTCGGCGCTGGAGAGGCACAGCTTGCCGCTGCGCCAGATTGCGTGCAGTCCCTGGTTCACGACCGCTTCGGACAGACCCGCCCCGAACATCGCATCCACCTGGGACGAGAGCTGCACCGGCACGCCCACGCACGAGGTGGGAGCGGTGAGGTCGGCGCCGGCGAGGCAGGAGGGCGCCGTCTCCTGGGCCAGACCCACACCGACACCGAGCCCGACGGAGACACCCGCGGCGTCCGTACGAAGGTCGTCGAGCCGACCGGTGAACATGAAGCCCTGCACCTCGCGGGTGAGCTGGATCGTCTCGTCCAGCTTCTGCGCCACCAGGGTGGAGATCTTGTTTCTGGCGATCTGCTCCATCGCGGACTCGGCCGCCCCCATGAAGTGGTTGCGCACAAAGTCCAGCACTGTGGTGAGGATCGTGCCCAGCGCGCAGCCGTTGAGCGCGATCACGGTGGTGTCGTTGTTGAAGGAGATCTTCGCGTGGTTGACCGTGGCCTGGATCCGCCCGGCCTGGGAGCCAATCTGCAGCGACAGGTCGATGGAGAGGTCGCGGAGCTGAACGTCGGCCTGGCAGTTGGCCTGGCCCAGCCCGACGTAGGGGTTGTCCACCGTCACCGGACCTCCGGTCACGACATCGGCCTTGCCCTGGATCCGCAGCGCACCGCCGTCCATCTGCGCCAGCAGCTGATGCAGCTTGATCGTCGCCGGTCCCCCCGTCACGTGCGCGGTGGCGTCGCTGTCGGTGAGCGGCCAGTCCACCACCATCTGGGAGATGGATGGAATGTCGACCTGGGTCGGCACGAGGGGCTTGACCTGCTCCACGACGAAGTCGAGCCCTCGCTGGTTGATGCGCACGGCCAGCGCCGAGTCGCAGATGGGGGGCGTTGCCCCGGCCAGGCTGGGGAGCATCAGGAAAACGGCGGCCACCAATACACGTTGCATGTAACTCTCCGGGTGAGGCCCTTTGCAGCAAGATCCAGGCCGCGACATGCCCCCAGCAAAATCGACCGCTTGACCGCGTGACGCGCTGCATCCTCTCCAGTACGGGTGGCGGTAGTAGAAGCCGCCTCACCCAATGGCAACGGAACTGACACCGATGATCAAGATCCTCGATCAGTAGGGGAAGCGGTGGAGGATCTGGTGCAGCGCGTGGGTCAGCGCCGGGGCGTCGTTTGGCAGGGGCAGGGGACAGAGGTGGCACAGAAGCTCGCCCGCCGTCTGCTCCAGGTCACGCGCCAACGCCTGCCCGCGATCCAGGTCGCCCCGCTCGAGGTGGGACAGGGCAAGCACGGCCAGCGCGGTCCCGGCGGCGAGGGTGGCCAGCGGCCCGCGGGCCAGGGACAGGTCCGCCGCCGCCAGCAGGTCCGCCTCGGCTCTGGCGGTCTGGCCCTGTCGAAGCCACGCCATCCCCCGGGTCCTGAGGATCAGCTGCCCGGGGTACAGCTCGGTCCGTGGGCACAGGGCCAGGGCTCGCGTGGCCTGGGCCCGACACGCCTCGAGCTGCCCCAGGTCCAGCAGGGCCCGCGCCAGGCCATGGCGCAGGAAGCCCTCGTTGCGCTCCACGGTGTGCGTCACGCCGTGGTTGGCCGCGAGCCCCTGTTCGTAGTACACGCGGGCGAGCTCGGCGTCACCGCGCCGCAGGTAGAGGTTGCCCAGGTAACACAGCTCTCGTGGGACCTCGTCAGGGTACACCGCGCGCAGCGACTTGAGGGCCTCCTGCAGCGCCCGCTCCGCCTCCTCCCAGCGCTCCATGAAGGTCCAGACCTCGCCCAGGTTGCCCAGCGTCTTGGCCAGCTCTCGACGATCCTGCCGCAGCGCCCGCTGCTGCTCGAGGTTCTCCAGGAGCAGCGCCTCGGCCTCCCCGAACCGGAACAGGTCACGCCACAGCACGGCCAGGTTGCCCCGGAACCCGAGGTAGGCCCGGGGGTCGAGCTCGCCCGCGTCCCACAGCGCCGCGCCCAGTGAGCGCGCCTGCACCAGCTGCCGCTCGGCCTGTCGCAGGTCACCGAGATGGACCAGGCTGGAGCCCGAGCGCCACAGGGCGAGAAACCGCTCCACGCGGAACCGTGCGTCCCCCGTGGAGCGCTGCCCCATGGCGACCAGCGCGGTCTGCAACACCTCGTGGGCCAGGGCGAAGCTCCCCGCCTTCTCGTACAGCTCGATGCCCAGCCGCACCGTGTCCTCGACGGCCACCACCGCGGTGCGACCCGCCACGGTCGTGCCGAACACCTCGTCCAGCAGCTGCTCGAGGCTGTCCACCGCGGTCACGCGCAGAGTGGGGGAGCCAGTCTGGAGTGGGGAGTGGAGCGCGCCCGTGGGCGCGCGCAGGTTGGGCCCCGGGATGCAGTCCTGGCCCGCGGGCACCAGCAGATGCGTCGACGCCCCCGGCCGCTCACGCTGGACCGCGGCGCACTTGGCCTCGACGCCGGCCACCGCGCGCAGCTCCCCGTCGTCGGAGAGGCAGCCGGTGACCACGATCTGGGGCGGAACGGGTTGCCCGGTCCAGCTCGAGAACAGCGCAACCGCCGCCGCCGCCCCGACCGATCCACCCTCCACCCGGTGCCGGTGAACCGCCTCGGGCCCCTGCAGCACGAACTTGCTGCGCTGCAGCAGCGAGAGCTCCGGTCGGAACGGCCCGCCCGCCACCAGGTGACGAAACACCGCTCGACGCGCCAGGTCCAGCGCCGCCTCGAAGCTGGCGCCGCCCGCGCTGTCGGCCGGAGCGTCGGTCACCGAGAGCCGCGCGAGAAACGCCTCCCCCGTCATGTCCACGTCGAGCAGCACGGTCTGGACCACGCCCACCGACGGCTCCGACACGTGTGCGGTCAGCGCGTCCACCCCGGACAGCCGGCTTGGCGCAGCCAGCAGCGACCGCAGCGCGTGGGGAAGATCCAGAGCATCCGCCGGCGTGATCGGCGCCAGTCGCGGCGCGATCCAGCCCGTCAATCGACGCAGATGGAACCGCAGCTCGGGATCGGCCTCGGGCCATGCTTCGCCGACGAGGGCCAGCGCACGCCGCAGATTGCCCAGCACCCGCGCGTGGTGATGGGCCCGCCGCAGTATGGCCAGGTCTCGCAGCTCACACCTCCGGTACCAGAGTCCAGGACCGACGCCACAGCGTCCCTCGCAGCTCCAACTCCAGCTCCAGCTGCAGCCCTGGCAGCCGGCTCAGCGGTCCCAGGTCACACAGCCGGGCGCCGCTCTCGTCAACCACCGTCTGCGGCTGTCCTTCCAGCGTGACGCTCAGCCGCGCAAGAACGATCGACGCCTCGACGAACAGGCCGATCCACCCGTGGCTTCCATCGGACCAGAACACCAGCCGCAGGTCTTCCGCCTCGATCAGCACCTGACGCTGATCGGGCAGCGACAGATCGTCCTGCAGCGCGGGTTCCGCGGCCAGGGCCCGGGGCGACACGACGGGACCGATGTTCAGCGGCAGGTGGATCCAGGGCGCAGGCCCGTCGGCCTGCGGCTCACGGTCGCGGCCCGCGAGCAGCGCCAGACCCGCCTCCACCTGTCGCGACTCGTCGAGCCCCGCCGCCGCCGCGACGACCAGCCCCTGACACAGCTTGCAGCCCGCCAGGTGCAGGGCGACGGCCTCCCGCTGCTGTGCGGTGCCCGCTCCATCGGCGTGCGCCACCAGATCCGCCGATGTTGGGTGCTCCTCGTCGACAGGCCCGAGCATCCGGTCCAGCCGCCGTAGCTGCTCCAGATCCTGCTGGCAGAAACGACAGCGCTGCAGATGCTCGAGCAACCGCGGTTCTGACGCCAGTCCAGCCAGCCCGTCCAGGTCGCATTCGGAGCGCAGGCTCCACCACCAGCACGGCTGACCCGCGGGGTCGGGATCGAGCTCGGCCTGCCGGGCTCGCCGGGTGGTGTTGCGGTGCAGGAAGGCGGCCACCCGATCGCGGCCCAGCTCGTCGATCCGACTCAGCTCGCGTTCCAATTGTTCCACGGCCCCGGGGCCGCAGATGCGGCGCGCCCCCAGCCGGAGCTGCTCCAGACGCTCGCGACGCTCGAGCCAGTCCAGCGGCGCCTCGGACAGCGCGTCCAGCTCGCGCAGCGACTGTTCCAGCTCGTGGGTCTCGATCCCGGCCACCGCCTGCTCCATCAGCTCCGCCGCCGCGCTCGCCCTGCGACACAGCGCATCGAGCTGCTCGCGCTGGGACTCGGTGAGCCGTGTCCACCGGCGCAACACCGCCCCCGTCTGCTCCAGCAACAAAAGCGCCGGGCCTCGATCCAGGAGCTGCTCCAGCCGCTCCATCCGTTGGTTCAGGTCCATCACCACCCTCCCGACCTGTTGGACGGACGCGGGGTTTGTTGCTGACACATCATCCCAGCCTCCGACCCACACAGCGAGCCAGCAACGCTCGGGCCCGGCAGAGCTGCTGCATGAACGCGGCCCGGGAGACCCCCGCCACCCGGGCGCAGGTGGCACAGTCACCCAGCTGCTCGAGGTAGAACAGCTCCACGCTCCTGCGGTAGCGCGGGGGCAGCTGCTCCAGGCACTCCATCAGCGCCTGGCGCTCCACGTCGGCCTCAAGCCGCTGCTGCGCCACGGGCGCGACCTCGCCCGCCTCGGCCCCGTCGTGCACCTGGCGCGCCACCCGGGACATCTGCCGCGCCACGTCCAGCGCGCAGTTGATCGCGATGCGGGTGAAATAGGTCCGCGGGGCGGCCACCCCGCGGTATGCCCGCAGCCCGACGGCGATGAACTTGAAGCTGGCCTGCTGCAGCGCCTCGTCGGCGTGCACCGCGCCGTCGAGGCCGCAGGCGCGCAGCGTCTTGTGGATCGCCGCCAGCGCCGGGCCTCGAAAGTCCTGGAGCAGCTGCTCCAGCGCCGCGGCCACGCCCTGTCGGGCCTGCCCCAGCAAGGTCCGCTGCTGCTCATCGGAAAGCATGCACGCCCAGAGTGACGGGTTCCTCCAGTGAATATCAATGGCTTTTCCCGGGGCCGGTGGAAGATAGAACCTCTGTCCCCGTATGTGTATCCTGCACCTGTCGTTAATACCCCATCGGGAGGTCCAGATGCGACTGTCTGCCGCTGTCACCGTCATCGTCACCCTGACCCTGGCCACACTGGCCCACGGCGCCACGACCCAGGGCGTGCTGCCCGGCAGCGAGACCTGGAGCGGTGCCATCACCATCGTCGGCGACGTCACGGTGCCCGTCGGGGTCACGCTGACCATCGCCCCGGGGGCCGTGATCTCGTTCGCCGGGACCGACAGCATGGGATCGGGGACCGACACCAGCCGGCCGGAGCTGATCGTGGAGGGCACGCTCTCCGCCAGCGGCAGCGCGGCCCAGCCCGTCGAGCTCAAGAACCAGACCGGCACGTGGTACGGCGTGCGCCTGGAGTCCGGCTCCAGCGCCACCATGAACCACGTGCAGATCAGCGGCGCGCGCTACGGGATCTACGGCAACGCCAGCTTCACCTTCAAGAACGGCACCATCTCCGGCACCTCGGACTACGCGATGTACGTCAACGCCGGCTCCCCCGAGATCGCCTACAACCAGTTCCTGGCCAACCAGAAGGTGGAACGATCAACGGCAGCGGCGTGTTCACCGCCGGGACCCAGTCCGGCACCTTCGTCGACACGATCCAGGCCCTGGCCGGGACGATCACCGCCAACACCTCGGTCACCGTCACCGCCGGCAACGTCGCCGCCGTGACCATCACCCCCAACCCGGGGAAGGTCCAGGTGGGCCAGACCATCAGCTTCAGCGCCGTGGCTCACGACAGCGCCAACAACCCGGTGCCCAACGTGACCATCACCTGGAGCGCCACCGCCGGCGGCACCATGACCTCCAGCGGCAGCTTCACCGCCGGGACCACCGCCGGGACCTTCACCGACGCGGTGGTGGCCACCGCCGAGGGGGTGAGCGGCAAGGCCACGGTGGAGGTCACTCCCGCCTCCGCCGCCACCGTGGTGGTCAATCCCGCCAGCATCACCATCGCTCCGGGAGGCAGCTCCACCTTCTCCGCCGAGGTCAAGGACGGCTTCGGCAACAAGCTGAGCGCCCCGGTGACCTGGGCCGTGACCGACGCCGCGGCGGGCAGTATCAACCCCGGCGGCAAGTTCACCGCCGGCGCCGCCCCCGCCACCTTCCCCGACGTGGTGACCGCCACCGCCGGCAGCGTGGTGGGCAAGGCCACGGTGGTGATCAAGAGCGGCGCGCTGCATCACCTGACCATGACCCCCGCCATGGCCACGCTGAAGCCCACGGCCACCGTGGCCTTCAGCGTCAAGGCCTTCGACGACAAGAACAACGAGATCGGGGTCACCCCGTCGTGGAGCGTGGTCAACGGCGGCGGGACGATCACCGCCCAGGGCATCTTCGCCGCCGGCACCAAGGCCGGCGCGTTCCAGGACACGGTGCAGGTCACGGCCGGCGGGTTGAGCACCACCGCCACCGTGGTGGTGGAGGCCGGGGCGCTCAACGCGATCCACCTCACCCCGAACCACGCCACGCTGAAGCCCGACGAGACGCAGCAGTTCAACGCCCGGGGTGTGGACGCCTGGGGCAACAGCGTGGTGCTGGACGATCTGAAGTGGACCACCGATCCGGCCGCGGGCAGCATCAGCCCCGCCGGGCTGTTCACCGCGGGCAAGGCCGAGGGCGACTGGCCCGCCGGGGTCACGGCCTCGATGGACGGGATCACGACCAGCGCCGGGATTCGCGTGGGCACCGGGAACACCACCGAGCCCACCGATTTTAGCGACGACGGCTGCAGCTGCGTCGTGGGCCATGGGGCTGGTGGGAGCGCCGGGGCGTTGCTACTGTTGCTGGCGCTGGCGTGCCTGCGCCGTCGAAGGTTCCCTGCGCGCCACAGGTAGAGGCAGGAGAGCGACGATGTTCGGTATGATCGAGGGGGCAATCATCGGTGGGGCGGTGGGGCTGGTGCTGCTCAAGCGCAAGGGGCTGCGGGACCGGTTCCTCCGGCTGCTGCGGGAGCAGGGGCCGGACGCCGCCCGGGCGCTGCTGGACGACAAGCACCCGGCGCTGACCCAGATCCCATCGGACGCCCGCATGTCGCTGGACTCCTTCACCTCCGACAAGGGGCTCGTGCCGCTGCTGATCTGGCAGGCGCTGGCCGTGGCGCTGGACAGCACGGGGCAGCAGCAGCAGGCCGCCGGCCTGCGGGCCAGGGTCCAGGCGCTGACCAACGCCTTCGACAGCTGATCGATTCCGCGATCCATGCCCCGCTCCGGCTCTCGCGACATGCTGCAGGTCCTGCTGCGGCACCGCTGGCTGCTCGCGCTGTCCGGCGCCGCGGTGGTGGTGGAGTCCGGCCTGTCCCTGCTCTACCCCTACCTCAGCCGGTACCAGATCAACGCGCTGGAGGGGAAGCTCGACGCCCCGCTGATCAACCCCCGCGACCCCACCACGCTGTTCCTGGTGGTGGTGGGGCTGATCCTCTCGGCCAACCTGATCTCGACCCTGCTCGGGGGGCTGGGGCGGCTGGTGGACACGCTGCTGCGCGAGCGGCTGGTGATCGACGCCGACCGCGTGCTGTACGACAAGCTGGAGCAGATGGACGCCGGCTTCCTGGAGAACCCCAAGAACCGCAAGCTGGTCTACAGCTTCTTCGACGTCAGCGTGCTGCCGATCTCGCTCTTGGAGTTCTCGCGCACGGCGATCCGGATCCTGATCTCCGTGGTTGGCATCGTTCCGATCATCGCCGTGGTCGACCTGCGTCTGTGCCTGATCATGGCCGGCACCGGCGTGGTCCAGTTGGCGCTGCTACGCCACCGCATGCGGCGAGAGAACGCCTACCGGCTGTACAAGGAAAAGTCCATGGCGGGGATCAACGAGATGATCTTCCTGCTGCGCTACCACTTCCACCAGGTGCTGGGCGCCTCAGGCGAGCGGCGCATCATGCCGCGCTTCTGGGACCGCCGGCGGCAGGCCGTGCAGCTCGAGCTGACCCAGACCCGCATCGCCGTGCGCTACGATCTGGTGAGCCACCTGCTGGAGCACCTGACGCTGTTCGCGACGACGATTCTCATCGGGCTCGGCGTGCTGCGGGGCAAGATGGGCATCGGCTCGTTCGTGATGGTCACGCTCTACGCCGCCCAGCTTCAGGCCAGCCTCACCGGGATCAACCTCAGCCTGGGGGAGTGGTATCGTCTGCAATCGATCTTCGTCCAGCTCGGGTTCTTCCTCTCGATGAAGCCGCGGGTCGACGTCTCGGCCGCGCGCGCACCAGAGGAGCCTCCCTGGAGCCCGGAGTGCGGCGCGCCCGCGGGCGCGCGCAGCCCAACCGAGCCGCTTCTGGGCGACGTGACGCTGCAGCAGGTGGAGTTCCACTACCCCGGGCTGCACCACGACGAGAAGGCCTACATCGAGCATCTGATACAGGTGCTGGATCTGACCAACCGGCGCCGGGAGGTGTGGCCCGGTGACTTCGACCTGGTCCGGGAGTGGAAGGCGCTGCTGGCCCAGCATCAGGATCCCTTTCCCCCGGTGCTGCGCGGCCTGAGCTGCTGTTTTCCGCGGGGCCAGATCACCGCGCTGGTGGGGCGCAACGGATCGGGCAAGTCGACGATGATGAAGCTGCTGGTGCGGAGCTACGACCCCGACGCCGGCAGCATCGCGGTGGCCGGCGAGGCGCTGCACACGCTGGATCCACGCTACGTGCGGCAGCTGTTCAGCCTCGTGACCCAGACCCCGTTCGTGCTGGACTCCTTCTCCATCCGCGACAACCTGCTGCTGGGCTGCCCCGGCGAGCCGGCGGAGCCGGAGGTGTGGGACGTGCTGGACCAGCTCGATCTGCGTACCGCGGTGGAGCACGCTCCGGGCAGGCTGGCCGGCATCATCGGCGACGAGGTCAGCCTCTCCGGCGGCCAGTCCCAGCTGCTGGTGCTGGCGCGCACGATCCTGCAGCGGCGGCCCTTCATCCTGCTGGACGAGGGGACGAACCAGCTCGACGCGGAGCACGAGCTGCGCATCCTGCAGATGCTGCGTCAGCTGCGAGCGCAGTGCACCATCGTGGTCATCACCCATCGTATGACCACGGCCCGAAAGGCTGATAACATCCTGGTGCTGGACGGGGGGCAGATCGTGGAGCAGGGAACCCACGAGGAGCTGGTGGCGCGCGACAAGGGCCTGTACCGCCACTTCTGGAACATCCAGGTCGTGGACTGACAGCGGAGCACGAGATGAGCAACCCGCGGATCCTGGTGCTGGGCGACCTGCTGCTGGACACCTACCTGTTCGGCCGCTGCGATCGCATCTCCCCCGAGGCGCCAGTGCAGATCGTGGACGTCGAGCGGCGCACGCACCAGATGGGCGGCGCGGGCAACGTGGTGGCGAACCTGCTGGCGCTGGAGAACGAGGTTCACCTGGTCTCCGTCGTGGGACAGGACGCGGCGGCGCGCCGGCTCATGGAGCTGCTGCAGCAGGAGGGCGTCTGCACCGACCACCTGCTGCGGGACCCTCACCGCCGCACGCCGGACAAGACCCGGGTCATCGCCACCAACCAGCAGGTGCTGCGCTTCGACGAGGAGAGCACCGAGCCCGTGCCCGCTGAGATCGAGCAGCGGCTGCTGGCCACGGCGGAGGCCGCGATGGCCGGGTGCCAGGCGGTGGTGCTGTCGGACTACGGCAAGGGCGTGCTCACCACGCGCCTGAGCCACGCCGTGATCGAGCTGGCACACCAGCACCGGCTGCCGGTGCTGTGCGATCCCAAGGAGCTGGACTTCGGCAAGTACCGGCGGGCGACGGTGGTGACCCCCAACCGCAAGGAGGCCTCCCTGGCCGCGCGGCTGCAGATCGTGGATCGCGACACGCTGCGGCAGGCGGGGCAGCGGCTGCTGCGCGAGCATCAGCTGGAGCACCTGCTGATCACCCTGAGCCAGGAGGGGATGGCGCTGTTCTCCCACCAGGAGCACGGGCCGAGCTACATCCGCTCCACCGCGCGCGAGGTGTACGACGTCTCCGGCGCCGGCGACACGGTGATCGCCACTCTGGCCCACGGGCTGGCCCGGGGCCTGCCGATGCTCGAGGCCTGCCGCCTGTCCAACGCCGCGGCCGGCATCGTGGTGGGCAAGTTCGGCGCGGCACGGGTCTCGCTGCAGGAGCTGCAGCCGGCGCTGACCCGCCAGTCGGCGCTCAAGCTCACGACCCTCGAGCGTCTGGAGCCCCGGGTCGCGCGGCTCAGGCAGTCCGGGCGTCGGGTGGTGTTCACCAACGGCTGCTTCGATCTGATCCACGCCGGCCACATCCGCTTCCTGGAGGACGCCGCGGCCCTGGGCGACGTGCTGGTGGTGGGGCTGAACACCGACGCCTCGGTCCGCCGGCTCAAGGGCCGCGAGCGCCCGATCCAGGACGCCGAGGATCGCGCCGCGCTGCTGGCCGCGCTGCAGGCCGTGGACCACGTGGTGCTGTTCGACGAGGACACGCCGCTGGAGTTGATCCGGCGGCTGAAACCCGACGTGCTGGTCAAGGGGGCGGACTACACCGTTCAGACCGTGGTGGGAGCAGATCTGGTGCAGGATCACGGCGGTCGCGTGGAGCTCGTGCCGATCATGGCCGACCGCTCCACCTCGACCCTGATCCAGCGCATCCTGGAGCGATTCGCGTGAGGTGCTCATGATCGTCGTCACCGGCGGGGCCGGCTTCATCGGTAGCAACCTGGTCTGGCAGCTGAACCACCAGGGCGAACACGACCTGGTGGTGGTGGACCGCCTGGACAGCCCGACCAAGCACATGAACCTCAACCGGCTACAGTTCGTCGATCTGATCGATCCCGACGATCACGCCGCGGTGGACCGCTGCTGCATCGCGGCCAGCGGCATCGCGGCCAGCGGCATCGTCCACCTCGGCGCCTGCACCGACACCACCGAGACCGACGGGCGTCTGATGATGGACACCAACTACGTGTACGCCCGTCGTCTGGTGCACCTGGCGCTGGAGCACCAGATCCCGCTGGTCTACGCCTCGAGCGCCGCGGTGTATGGCGACGGGGAGCAGGGCTTCGTCGAGCGACGTCGGTGCGAGTTCCCGCTCAACCTGTACGCCTTCTCCAAGCTGATGCTGGACAACCACGTGCGCCACCTGCTGGCCGGCGGCGCGCACTCACCCGTGGTGGGGCTGCGCTACTTCAACGTCTACGGGCCCCAGGAGCAGCACAAGGGCCGCATGGCGTCGGTGGTGCTGCACTTCCACCGTCAACTGCAGCAGCACGGCGAGATCCGGCTGTTCGAGGGCAGCCGCGACTTTTTGCGCGACTTCGTGCACGTGGACGACGTGGTGCGCGTCACGCTGTGGGCCCTGCGCAAGCAGGTGAGCGGCGTCTTCAACTGCGGCACGGGTCAGGCGCACAGCTTCCACGACATCGCCTGCATCATGCAGCGGCGTGTGCGCGGCACACCGCCGATCCGCTTCGTGGAGTTCCCCGACGAGCTGCGCGGCAAGTACCAGCGCTACACGCAGGCCGACCTCGGCGCGCTGCGCCAGGCCGGCTACGACGGGGACTTCACCCCGCTGGAGCAGGGCGTCGCGCGGTACCACGCGATGCTGACCCAGGCGGACGGATACCTGCCCCCGCCGTGAGCGCTGACCGACAAACCGCCCGCCTGGGTTCCATCCGCGCCACCGGCGACGGGGAGAGGCAGTGGGGACGGGCAGTGGGGAGGACGGGCAGTGGGGACGGACCCAACTTTTCCACATTTGGGTGCGACGTCTGCTCAGGGCAGTGGGGACGGACCCAACTTTTCCACATTTGGGTGCGACGTCTGCTCAGGGCTTCTTGGCGCCGCTCGGCAAACTGATGGAGAGGCTCGGTGGGACGTAGTACTGCACCCCGCCACCACCGGACCAGAGCCAGCGATTCCGGTCCAGGCACCGTCGACAACCCCACCCACCGTGACCCGCAGCTTCAGGTCTGGATCGATGGCCTGGTTCCCGCGTGGTCTGCTGCGTCAGCGCGAGGGCGGTCCAGGTCGATCCCACGAGTTGCTTGACCTCGATGGGCAGCGTGGATCCGGCGGCGGGAGGCTCCGAGAACACCAGCACCACGCGCACCAGCGCAGGAGAGGTCGCGCCGCTGCTCTTGTCCCGCAAGAACTCGATCTCCGCCAGCCGGAGCGGCCCTGGGCCCACATTGGCTTTCTCCTTGAGACAATCTGACACAAGCGCTACACGAGCGCCAGCCAGGCACCATCCCCACTCACGCCGTCGTTCATCACTGCGGGCTCGTCGTGGTAGTCTGCCGTCGTGCCTGATCCACACACCGCACGCGAAGCGGGGGAGCCACGCTCGAGTGCGGAGCGGAGCGCGCAAGATGTGACCGCGCGCCTGGGTTCCGTCCGCGCCGCCGTCGACGGGCAGCGGCTCGTGCTCAGCTGGCCCCTCTGGCCCCGGGTCCGCCTCCCGCTGCTGGCCGTGGTCGCGGCCGTGGTGTGGCCCGCCCTGTTTTTCCTGCTGGCGCCGGTGCTGAGAGAGCCCTGGGGCCTGCTGCTGGGCCTCGGGCCCGCCGCCGCGATCATCCTTTTCGGCGTGCCGGCGCTGGCCGGGCACCTGCAGCGGCGCCGGGCGGTGATCGTCCACCGCGAGCGGGCCTACGAGGTACCCCGGGGGATGCTACTCGATCCGCACGTCGCGCGGCGGGCGCTCCCGTGGATCGAGTGGGTGCTGCGCGTCGCCGGTTCACGCCGTCCGGTGGGGGAACAATCACCGTTTCACATGGCCGTCACCCGCGGGCAACGTCCCACGGTGCTGCTGCTGTGGATCAACTCCTCGGGCCTGTCCCCCATCTTCTGCGAGGAAGGAGACTCCCGCGAGCAGTGCCTGGCCTTCGCCACGCTGTGCGCCGGTTCCTGGAGTGTCAGGTGCTGGACTGACCTGGGTGCCCTAGTAGTAGGCTCAATGCCGTTCACTTTGGCGAAAGCGGAGATCAAGATCGACGCGGGGCCTCGAGATCGGCGGTAACCCGGGGACCTGTCGAGAAGGTCCCCACGTTAACGCCGTTCTTGGCCTCGAGAGGGACCCGTCCGGCGGTCGACGGATCGGCATTGGATATCGCCGGCCGGGCGGCGCGGCGCGGGGCGCTCAGACAGTCCTCGCCGCTGGCTGGCGTCTGTTGGAGGTATGTCGACGTCGCAGCAGAAATCACTTTCATTTTTCGGCCAGCGGCTGCGGAACTCGCGCTGCGGCGGACCCTCACCGCCGTGGGGGCCGAT
>Ga0210044_10001787_pt1 | contig 32700 bp, 40 predicted proteins | sample CryGey13umfilter_2_FD_183959 | JGI IMG/M metagenome (GOLD analysis project Ga0210044, IMG submission 183959) | Groundwater microbial communities from aquifer in Utah, USA - Crystal Geyser 4/9/14 3 um filter (SPAdes) (version 2) | ecosystem: Environmental > Aquatic > Deep subsurface >...
ACGACAGTGTAACGCGACACTTGGTTTGACATTTCAGGACACATGGTTTGACTATGATTTGGACACATGGTTTGACTATACGGTGGACACTTGGTTTGACTATACGGTGGACACTTGGTTTGACTATACGGATTTCCCCGTAAGCGAACGGCTAAATGGCTAGGTAGAAGTCCCAATCAGCACAATCTTGTAGACCAATGCCGAGCCTTCGGCACCGTTTGCAAACTTGAGCAAATCAGCGGAGGCAGCTGTTACAGGAAAGCCAGAACCAGGAGCGGTCAAGCAAAGCGCTCCACCTGGTGGAACCTTGAGCGTATCAGTAGCATCCCCAAAGATTGCCGCAAATGCATTAGCTGCTGCTCCACCGATCGTTAGAGTCTGCTCCGAGCTTGTGTTTTCGACAAAAATAGCTTTAATGGTCGCAAACGCCAAGAGATTTCCAAAGGCATCGAACAGCGAACCGGAAAGGTCAAGCTCTTCGGTTGCTGAATCAGCAAGGGAACGCTGATCGTGGAAAATCAGGTCAGCCTGAGCCGCACTTGTCCCATTGGCCAGGGCCGTGTTTTTGCTGTAGGTCAGCTGGTCTTCTGGTGTTGAAAGATCAAGGGAGCTGCTAAATGCTGCGACGATCGCCACTTTAATTGAAGCCTTGAGATTGGTAGGCATGCTATTTCTCCTCTGCTAGGATGCCGGGGTTTTTCCGGAGAATTTGGGTGATCTTGGGTCGGGTGTTGATGGTTTCTTGCCGATTATTCCTGATGCGATAGTCATATGTAATGAAATCTCCATGTATTTCTTAATTGTTATGGGGGTGATTCTTTCCCCGCAGAATGGGCAGCATTTGCCCTTCCACATGAGCCTTCTCTCCTCAGGGGGGACAGAGGGCACAGAGGTTGCTCGCAGCCTGATGATTGATCAAGGATTGTTTGAAGTTTTTGGATCTTTATTGCCTGGGCATCAACAATAGACGCAAGCTCTTGGATGGCACGTAAAGCCACTCCGGCTTTATCGCCGAGGCCGATGCTTTCGGTATTACCTCCTGCAATGCCAAACAACTGATTGAAATCCCGAGCCGTTGGGCCTATGTGCCGGGGTGCGTTCCATGCCTCTTCTTCATATTCCACCTCCCGCACATCACGCCTAATCGGGAAGCGGTTTTTTTCTTTCAGGCATTCTTCAACTAGGCGCTCATATCTTTTGCGGGAAATTTTCTTGTCGTCATACTGCCAGCTTTGAATATCAAGGGTTTTGAGCTTATCCAAAACCGAAACAGGTTCAAAATTGCTCTTGATCTCTGCATCGGAAAGGTCTGTGATATAGCCGGTAATTTTGCCGTTGGTGTAGATTGCATGATCGCTGGTAGATTCAGCGGCAATGCCTATGTGAGCCTTTGCGGTAGTGGACCCATCGAAATAATAGCCCGCTCCAATCGTCACCGAGGCTTTTAAGTAGGGACCGAATGTGTAGCTCATCACACGTATTGCGGGGCCGCCGAGGTCGAACATGTTAACGGGGGTATCTATCGGTTCGGCAGACATTTCTATGCGATGAGACACTGAACTTGTTGTGTAAGTGTCGCCACCGAGCCCTGTTGCGCCTATTTCAAAGCCGCCAATCTCACCCGATGTAGAGACCATTTCGCCATTGTGCTTTACCTGAAATGGTGCCGTTGTGGAGGTAGTTCCTCCAGCCCAGAAGGCTCGCTTGTTCGTGTCAGTGCTGATTCCGATTGCTGTCGTGCTTGAGCCTGCTGTGAGATCATCAGTGTCAATGGTGAATCCAGCAAGAGCACAAACCCCTGTTGAAGTAGTAAAACTAAACTTTGGAGCGGTGGAGCCACCCAACTTGAGATCGCCGCTGTCTAAGTCAAAATAGCTCCCGGTGGTTTCGCCCCAATTCTGACTTTTCAGTTCACCAGTAACGATCCGGTCAGCGTTGATGACGCCCGGTCCGTCATCCATATCCATCATGTAGAGGGTTTTTATTTCAGCGGCTGAAAGCCTACGCCTCCAAAAGGTTGGGGTGCCGACTTTCCCGTCGAAGGGCCATGGATTAGCGCTGATTCTGAATTTCCCGACGATTACTTTATCGGTCGTTGTAATTCCAGCTGCCCAGGAGAAGGAAATTTCTTTTACCAATACTCCATTAACATAGACGCTCGCGCTCAATTGATTGCTTGGTAGCGTAACTGCGACATGATGCAAGGTGCCACTAGAAACTGAATAATTGCAAGTATACGCAGTTCGGACGTAGAGGTAAAGTGCTGCGTCAATGAACATCACTCCAAGGCCAACGCCGCTGCTGTCTTGAATCGCAATGAAACCATGGTTGCCTGAAACGCTGTCAGGTTGGACCCAACATGCAATTGTGCAGTCCCCCGACATTCCTGCGTCGGCATCACCGAGAATGTAATCATCAGAACCGTTAAAGTCGAATGCAGGCCCGATCGCTAACAAATTGATAATGCTGATTCCATTGAAAGCAGATGCGTGATTGCCATTCCCAGTGGAATCTACAACTGCACCAGTTGCACTTGGGGCAGTGCTGCCCATGCCCTTAGCCGAATACTTAATCAGGGCTCCCCTTGGTGCCGCCATCGCTGAAACATTGAGCTTATCGGTAGTGATGGCCCCTGCCGACAAAGCGGCGGTTTCGATAGCTCCTGCTGCTATTTTAGAGGCTACAACCGAATCGGCTGCCAGCTTGGCGGTGATGATAGCGCCATCCTGAATAAGGGTAGCTGGCAAGACTTCTTCAAGGCGGATATCCTGTGCTTCTGAGTACCCACCGTCTCCAGAGGAGGCACCAAAAACTATACTGATTGTTCGCCCTGTAGAGTCGATTGCTCCTTTTGCTGTTCCAGGGCCGAACAAAAAACTGACTTCTTGCCAGCTTGTCGTCAAAACAGTATCAACAGAGGCAAAACTGTAACTATTTGCAGTAGGAACGCTAACAGAAGAACTATTGAAAATTCTTACACCCAATATGAATGGCCTAACCGTGCCACTTGTGCTTTTTCGAGCCCACGCCCTAGCCCGATAAACCTTGGTTGGATCGACAGGTTTCGCGATAGACTGCATCAAACTTGTAAGACTGACGGGCGACCGGATTACCGAGTTACCCACTTTTCCGTCTGTAACTGAGGCGATATAGGCGGCACTTCCCTGCCAATACGACCAGGCTGAAATATCCTCACAACCTGGATCATCGTTAAGAGCTGCACCAGCCTTGCCTATGAGCAGCTTTTCAGCCGTAATAGCCCCGGCTGCAATTTTGGCAGCGATAACCGAACCGGCTGCAATATTCGCTGCAACTACGCTGTCGGTTGCCAGCTTCCCGGCAACGATACTTTCAGCGGTGATCTTGCCTCCGCTGATGGTGGTCGTTCCTGCATTCACATCGGCGGCTGCGCCGGTAACAACCAACGCCGTGCCCGTGATTTTGTCGGCGGTCAAACTCCCTGCTGCAATCCTGGCAGCGGCCAAAGAGCCGGTATTTATCTTGGCGGCATCGAGGTTCGCGACCTTAGCATTTGTGATAATCGCGTCTTTGATTTGAGCTGATAGCGTGATCACTTCGCCGGTTGTTAAGAGATCTGCTGTAATTCGGCCAAACGCTACATCGCCGGGAAACATATAGAGCGATTTCACTTCAGTTGCAGTTAGTGCGCGGTTGAAGATGCGTGGGTGAGCTATAAGACCTGCAAATTGATTTGGCGGTAATCCCTGAACACGACCTAAAATTGCATCAATACCGCTTATCGCTGGAACTATACTTGTATTGATAGCGTTGTCCAGGTTGCCGTTAAAATATATTCTTACGCAGCTACCATCGAAAGTGACCACTACATGAGTTGTGCTGGTATAACTTAAACTTGTTGCGCTGTGTATCGAAGACATCGTAGAGGATGAGCCGTTAGAATGCGAGACCATTAGAGAATCTGTAAAATATTGATGGAAGGATAGCCTTATGTCAATCCAGCGAGTGCCATTTGAAATAGTGAAAATGCCGCCTCGCTGTGTGGGAGAAACCCATAGTGATATCGAATATGATTCTGCACTAGATAATGGCATCCCCAGATTGATGTAATCATCGCTACCATCAAAGCTGAACGCGGGGCCAATGTCGCTATTTTCTATCGAAACTCCGCCGTAGGCTTTGCCGTGATTGGCGTTGCCTGAAACATCTCTTACGCCGTCATCTTCAGCAATAGAGGTAGTAGTGCAGTTGAGTGCTGAATATGAAGCTATTGCACCATATGGTGATTTCAGAGCTGCGCTACTGAGACCTGTCGCCGTCACTGCCCCAGCTGCGATCTTTGCTTCTTCGACTGCCCCAGTCGCGATTTTGATGGCGGTCACGGCATCGGTAGCAAGCTTTGTGTTGCTTACTGCCCCAAGAGCTATCTTCGCTTCGGTAACGGCATCAGAAGCAAGTTTCAGCTCACTCACCGCGCCGGTCGCGATCTTGGCCCCTGACACTGCACTGGCTGCTATCTTTGCCTCTTCAACCGCACTCGCGGCTATCTTAATGGCGGTCACAGCATCGGTAGCTATTTTGGAGTTACTAACTGCCCCAAGAGCTATCTGCGCTTCGGTGACTGCTGCTGTAGCAATTGCCGTTGCATCAATGACGCCGGCGGCAAACAGGGCAGAACTATTCAACGCACCGTTAACGATATCACTTCCTTCAATGGCCGTGATCTCGATCGGCCCGGCAGCAGCACTGAATCCGCTTGGGTTGCCCCAAGAGTCAAATGCTTTGGCCCAGTAGTAAAAGGTATCGCCGTAGGCGTTGGCCTTGTCGGAATACCCGGCTTTGCCGTCCTTGCTGGTTACACTTCCGATCTGGCTTGCCGTGCTGCTGTTGTTGGTTGTATTTCGGTAAATCATGAAGCCTGCCATGTCTGATGGCACACTGCCCAGTGTGATAGTTAGCCCGATATGCTTTAGATAACTGGCCGCCGAAATAGATGGAGCACCGGGTGGCACGGTATCGCCCTGTGTGGTTATTGTGCCAGTGATGTAATCACTCTTTCCTGTGGTCGATATTCGCTGTATGCGAACTGAATAGAGCTGATCCGGCTTAACCGGCGCAATCTCAAAGCTAGTGCCACGCACTAAACCCAAGCTGTTCCAAGTGCTGGGTGAAGTGCTTTCTCCAAACTCAATGCTGGCAGCCAGGTAGGAATTGTCTGGAAGCGTGAAACTTCCAGTGATGACCACGATATTCGTTCCATCCGAACTGGGTCGAACCTCCGAATCAAGAGCTAAACCTGAAGCTGCACCCGGCAAATAAGGTGAAACCACGGGAGGGTCTTGTATCCACGTAATGCCCGTTCCCGAAGCTCCCACTGCAAAGATGGAGGTATCGTATTTCTCAGCCTCAATTACGTGGGAAGAATCCCCTATCTGAAGGTCAGTTACCTGGTAGGTCCCCGAAAGACTTTTTTCAGGGTAATCCATGGTGATAACGCTGCCTTCCTTCAAGGTGGCCGGTAGAACCTGAGTTGCAAACTGCACCTTCTGAGCCCCGATAAGGCTCTTCTTGCAGGTATATTCCACAATGGCTTGAGCAGTATCCATGTCCCGAATCAGGTAGCTCTGCCCAGAAAACTCTTGGTCACTAATATCGGCCTGGCTGCCTTCATCATTGTATTGGGCCTTCTGAAGAAACTGTGCCGTGATGGGGTTGTAAGCAAACTCCAATTGCCCTTTGTTATAGACTCGACCGGTGAAAGCTCCTTTCCCATGCCTCATCAACTCAACGTTTTTTCTGGTATAGGTCTGTTCGCTTGATGCTGAAGCATTCACGAATAATCGCCGTTTCCCGTCAGCTCCAATTGAATAACTGCCCCGAATGGCTTGACAGATCTGATCGATCCAGCTTTGGGCTGTCTGGCGAAAATACAAAACCCCATCAAGCTTTAAGCCGGCTGCATCTATCCGTGAAATAGCCGTTGTGAAGGCCGTTGAATCGATGTCGGCTTCCGCAATACCAAGGCCCCACCCGCAAGTGCCTTCTCGGGCTGTCTTGAGGAGCCAATACAAGAACCTTCCGCCATTCCTGCATTCTTCGATTGTGTGGGTGCCAAGCTTAACCCCTACCACATCAGCGCTGATCTCCGAATAGGTGCCATCGTCATTCTTGCGAAGGCTTTCATCGGTGATCTGAACATACACGATACCGGCATAATTGGCCTGACCTGAAGTGCCGGTGTATGAGGTAAATCCGGCCGATAATGCTTCTGTTCCTCGATAGACGGTAACAACCTGGTGAATCTCGCCGGGACAGAAAAGATAGATGCCTTGGGTCTTGTCGATCAGAATACCCTTCAGCAAAATGGGATTGGCCACGTTCCCGCCGATGACTGTCGGCAACATTGCGTTAATGGCCGAAACATGAAAATCCTCATTTACGGAAACAAGCCGCGCAACCTCATCTGGTATTTGAATGCTCAGCTCGGGCGCAGACTTTTCGGTAACCACGAGATACAGTATCCCGGCACCATCAGAATCGTAGGCCGTTACTTCTCCACGCCACTGAAACCCTGTATCAGACTCAATCAGAACGCTTGCAGCCCACAAATCAACAGTGGCAATGATAAAAGCATCGTTGTTTCGCACTTGGACATCCACAGTGACCGGAGTAGTGCCAAGTTTAGCAAAGCGGCGCTTCAGTTTTGGCTCATTGAGCAGCCGACCGTGATACTGGCCATCGTCAACAACATAGAGCGTTTGCGCGGCAATTTTGTAGGTATTTGCACCAGCCGTAATGGTCAGCTTCATACTCGCTCCTCAAGCACAAACTCAAGGTCACAATCTATTTGGCTCCTCACTCGTGGGCGTTTTCCAGCAGGCTTGTAAACAAGGAAAGAGTCGCCTACGCTGCCCAAATCGGTAAACACAACTGCCAGGGTCCAGCGTTTGAGGGGGGCATTATCCATTTCTGCCTTGGTTACGCCGGTCATTGATGCTGTCATAACATGGCGAGCTTTGCCCTTTTCATCCTTGGTATAAGCGCCTCCATCAGCCTTGAAGCTATTAAACTCTTCAATCACTTGGGGCTCCCATGAGGAAATGTATAGCTCTTCGATCTCACCCAAAATAATGTTGCCAAGCCATGGAACGGAGTCGCTGAACAAGAGGCTTTGAACCGGGATACTGACCCTGACATACCGATAGTTGGTTTCAGAAAGGGCAAAGAAGCCTTTGTAAATTCCTACATCATCGTCTGCAAGCGTGACAGACTCTGAAACCGCTGGGCTTGTCCATGTATTAGTATCATTGGCTTGAATCGTGACGCTGGTGAAATTGGCGTTGTTGAGCCAAATGTAATCAATGGCCTGGGCAGTTGCAAGGTCCAGCACGATGTTGACGGCGGCGCTGAAAGCGGCTGCTTTCCAAAGTAAATCTGGATCGTCATCCAGCAGGTTCAGGGCCGGAAAATCAGAATTGACGCTGTCAGCGGAGATCGAGTTAACTGTTCTCATATTTTGATCTGTCATGATTTTCATCAACCCCACCTCGCCTTCGCTTCTGCTGATGCCAGAGCACTTTGCAAGAGCGCAACCACTTCAGGGTTACTGGCAAACTCATCGATATACTCTCTGATAGCCGCTGCTGCATCACCGCCCTGAAGGATAGCGATAGATTGCCGCTGCTGAAGTTCGCCCACTAAGGAGAGCGCTGATTCGAGCTGAGCTTGGTTCTGCTCTGCCATCATGCGCTCTTTTTCATCTTGCTGTTCCTTCTCAATCCTCAATTGTTCGATTTGAGTTTGATGATAGGCATCCATTGCCCGTTCAAAGTTTTCCAGGGATGCAGATCGTTCTTCAAAGGTTTTACTGAGATCATCGAAAATTTTTTCTGAGCGTTTCATCACCTCTTCATAGGCTTTTTCCTGCTTTTCCAAGTAGCTCAGATACTTTGTTGTGTATGCATCTTCATCAGTGTATTTCAACGATTCAAGTTCATACTTGTTTGTTCCTGTTTGCTTGACCATGTCGAGCAAATATAACGGAATTCGCCGATTGAGATTGTTGGTTTGCAAGCTGGTGAATGCTTCAAACAAATCTCGTTGGCTCAAATTCCCGGCGTCAAGTTGGCGTTTGCCTTGCTCCGAACTTTCAAACCCAATGTTGTTGCTGAACGCAGAAAAAGGGATCGTATCCAGCCAGGGCGCGTATTGGGTGAAGCGCTGATTGATGATGGAGGTGCTTTCAGCATTGGCCTGGCCAAGCTGTCGGGTAAGGTTCTCTGAGGTAACGATCAAGTTGTGAATGTCCTCAGATAGGTCAACTGATTCCGATGTGCCATCGCTCCAGTTCAGATCAGCGCTGTCTGCTCGATAGCGCACCTGCTGCACTGCCGTCTGATAGGTAAGTGTTTCCTTTTGGAGGGCCTCAAAATCCTTGCCCCCGGCTACTAAGACCTCAATTGAGCGTTCCATTTCGCGGTTGTAAGTTTCAGAGTTTTCGATGGCCTTTGTCAGAGCTTCAAGTGCGGAACTGGCACCTTGATCGACGAGACCGTAGGTGCGTGTCTTGTCCGAAAATACCCCATCACCCGAATCGTTCCAGTGATACCCGATTTTCACGCCAAAGATGCCGCCTCTAGCCTTCAAAAGGCTATAGTTGCTTCCACCTGCAATATAGGGAAGCAACTCAGTTTTGAAGGATTCCAGATAGGCCGCGGTGAGTTTACCCTTTAAGTCGGTAGCTTTCTCTATTACCGCTTTGCCATGTTCCTCTCGGCCACCGAAGAATCGGCCGGGCCGTGTCAGATAGGAAGTGACCAGGCTAACCCCAACATTCGTAGCCAGGTTACCGAAATCAATCCCGCCACCAGCATTGAGGACAGGGAATTTGGCAGAAACAGATCTGCTAAGCACGTCAGATAGGATGCTTCCCAGTGTCGCAGAGAAGTTCGAGAAGTCGGCGTTTGCAAAGCCGGTAGTGACAGCTTCAGCAATGGTTTTGGAAAGATCATTCTTGGTCTTCTTTTCATCCGGGGTGCTTCCTACTTGCCAAACCGTCGAAAGAACGTTCCCGCCGTAGCTGTCCCAAAGATCTTGCAGCGGGTCGGCCTGGGTGGCTTCGACATACTTCATCATGCCGCGCTGGAAAAGTTCAACGGCCGGTTTAAAGCTTGAGGGAGTAGCTTTGTCTAATAGTTTAGACATGGCTTTTTGAATCAGGCCAATACTGTTAGCCAGCTCGGCCGCGTCGGAGGCAGCCTCAGTGAAGGGGAGTTTGTCTAAGAATTGTTGCCCAACGTCCCATTTGTTTATTAAGTTAACTGCATCTTCCAATGCACCTGTAACACCGAGCCAAACGTCTTTAATCTTTACGGCGGATGCTTCTACATTACGATTCGCAGCATAGATTGCTTTTATAGCTTCTACAACTCCGACAGAAGCCGATTTTGCTGCTTTTGCTAATCTTTCTGCTTCTTTTGCAGCTTCTTTCGCAGATAACCCTGGCGAAGGAGGAGGAGGAGGAGGAGGAACTGGAGGCTTAAAGAGAGAAATGGCCCAGTTCTTGTATTCTTCCGTTGTAGCCGAAAGGTAACGATGAAGTTCCTCAGCACCGGGAGCAATGCTAACTTGCTCTTTTAATTTCGCAATTTCAGCGTTTATACTCTTTAATTCGGCTTTTTTGGTGTATAAGATTTTGGCTTCTCTTGAATGTTGCTGATGAAAGAGGTCCTCAAAAGAGCCTGGATCGTTCTGACCAGCTATTGCAGGTCTTACACCTAAAGGATCTTGGAGTCTCTTTCTGATTCTAGCGCTCTCTCTTGCTTGATTGTCGATTTCCTGAATTTTGGTGTTGATCTCATTCAGGCTCCCAAGAGCTGTTTTTTTCAACTCAAGAAACGAAATGCGTAGCTCTAAAGGACCCTTCAGGTGCCCTAGTTTTTCAAGGGACTTAATCTGGTCTTCGGTATATTTGTTCCAATCCTCAGTTTCTCTAGAAAGTTGGTAAAGGTGAGTTCCCAAAACACCCAGACCAATAGCGGCCAGCGCGTATGGATTAGCACTCATGGCACCGTTCAAAGCAAGCTGTGCTTTAGCTGCCCATTCGGTATTTCTGGCAACAACAGCAATTTCCATTGCCAATGTTGCCAGTTTCCAACTTGCATACGCTGCCACGGTCAGTTCAACAGTGTTTTTCAGTTGAGACAATTTGCTATCAGCATTATGACTAGCATCAATGAGCTTGTTCGTTTGTTTTATTGATTCGTTCAACCATTCGACGTAGGGCTGAAAGCCTTCGCCAACTAGTTCCCCTACCTTTAGCTTTAAATGCGTAAAAGAGGTTTCGAGCTGACGCATTTTATCGGCCCGCGAATCAACTAAGCCGCCCATTGCTTCAAGCTCTTCATTACCTGCCTCCAAGGTCATTTCAAACAGTTTGGCTACTTTATCCGCATCACTCATCCCGTCGGTCAATTGCTCAAATCCTGCGGGAATTCGGATACCAAGGTTGTCCAAAATTTGGGGTGATGCACGACCGATACCGGTTACTAGATCGTCAAACGCATCTTTCGTTTCAATCCCGAAGAGACGGGCTTTTTTACGGGCAATTTGCATCAAATTTGCCATTTTATCGGCATCTTTTGTTACCCCAAGAGCCATACCAAGACTTGCAGTTTTGATCAAAGTGAAATCATCAATTGTGCCACCAGATGCCGCCCTGAGCTTTGAAAGCATTTCTTCCGAACTGCTTCCCACACTACTGGCGTAGCCTGTGAAAGACTCTTTCGCTTCTTGGAACTTGGCCGCCTGTTTGTCTACTTCCCAACCAATATCAAGCCCACGTTTGGCCTTTGCCAGCAGGTCAAGAGTTTGGTTAATGGGGGTAGACAGTTCTTGCCAGGAATCCTTGAATCTTTGGATTCCCAAAGAAGATTCCTTTGCTGAATCTCCTATATCCTTAACCTTCCGACTTGCGTTACCAAGCTTTGCCCCAGTCTTATCAGTGTCTCGGCCAAGGCCTGCGACTCTATTGATTAGGTTATCAATCCCTTTGCCGGCCTGACCTGAAGCAGTCTGAAGTCCTTTGAGTTCCCGAATGAACCGCTTTAACTCCTCAACAGCAATAGAACCGTCGGCCTTTATGAGGATCTTCAGTTCTCTTGTGTTGCTCATCGGGCGCTCCTTCGGGTGGCGTTTCTGCGTTCACTTACGCTCATTGTTTGTTTGCTTTTACCGCCGAACATCATCAGCAGCGACTTATCTACAATCGGGCACTCGGCCATGTCCTTCATTGCCAGTAGATAGGCCATAAAATCCATTTCTTCTACCTGATCGATACTGAAACCATACCCGCGACACACATTGAGCTTCAGCTCCCAGTGCAATTGTTCGCGGGGCTTACTGTCACGGATGCTCCGCTTTACGGAGCTGTGTGAGGGTCCAGGACTTTATCCAGGGAGGGATTAAACACTTTTTTATCGACCCAGGTATGGGCGACGATCTGGAGAAGATCAAGCTGCTCATTGAAAAGTTCAAATACCGAATCCCTTGTGAACTGCTTCTCTGACTTCGGATTCATGGCGATCTCAACAACTCTTGTTGCGTGATCGATGCTCTTCTGGATTCTTCCAAGGAGCAGAGCAACCAGCTCCTCATCATCATCTTTAGGCTTCAGATCGTCGTTTCCCCTTTTTTCGGCGATAAGAGAATCGTAGGCTTCCTTCTGCGCCAAGGTGAACTTGAGTTCAACCGGTCGCCCATCAACTTCAATGAAGAATTTGTTTCCGGCTTCCCTCCAGAAAAGCTTCTTGTTGGTTTTATCAGTGAGTTTCATAGTTGCTCCTTTTCAAAGTAAAGGCCCAAGGCCGCTTTTGACCCTGGGCCTGTTCATGCAATCAGTTAACAGACAAAGATTTCTATGTTATCGTTCCCGGCCGGACTCGGGCGACACTGACCAGTGATGCCATAGCGCAAAAGGTCTTCTTGGGAAGTCGGCCCCAGCGCGTCAAATACTGCGCGTCGCACTTGGACATGAACGATGTTTCCTGAAACACTTCCAACCTTGAAGCTGAGAGTAACTTCTGTTCTAGCTCTCAGCTTAGTCCAGAAGGCGAAATCGGCTTCAAGCTCTGCTTCCGGATCAATAGCAAACTGGTTGTCCCTGCGTGAAATCCGATAGCTGTGTAAGCCCTGGGATGCGTTCACACTGGTTTTCTCTACAATATTGTTATTGCTTTCAATAGCGATGTTTTCAACTAGAAGCGAGTTATCTTCATCCACAAACAGATCAGCTTGCTCAACAATGGCTGGAACATCGTCAGAAAAGCTGTATGACGGAACCGCCACATCTGCCACTGAGTTGAAAACCGATTTGAACTTGAAAGCCAATCGGCCTATTTCTCCTGCCTTAGCGTTCAAAGAGACATTTCCACGGGCACCGCCGCCCTTGAACAACAAACCGCCCAGGTAGTGGTAGAAAAAGGCTGATTTGAAGGTGCCGTCGTATGCTGTCGGCTTGTATCGAATCCCGACCGGGTAGCAATGCACAAACCAGACATCGCCTAAGGTAAGTGAACCTGAAGCGAAGGCGAATGTGATCGTTGCCCCTTCATCGCCAAGACTGATCGGCGTGGCAGTGGTAACGGTGTTTCCAGTGCTATTTTGAGTGGCATCTCCACGGCAAACAACAGACACTGCAGCTACCGCCGAAGCGCCGCCGGTAGTTACTGTTACCTTGTAAACTCGGGGCACAGTGCCCGAGAAAGTTCCAGCCGACCCAACGGTCAAGCCGGTCAAGCCTGTGTTGCCGAACCCGGCAATCGGTGCATCAACAGCTGCTGAACCAAGTATGGCCTTAGTAAAGCCGCATGCTTCAAGAATTGGCCCCCAAAAGGGCTCAGTGCCAACGACTCCACTGGCGAGCAGCTCACATTCAAAATCAAAATCAATTGTTTCACGGCCGATCAACTTCTTTGCTGCATCGATCCCCTGATTCACGATCAGACGTTGCAGTTCTGCAAAGTTGTAGCCGGGAAGAAACTCATTCGTTGGCACAGCGTTGGCCGTGGTCAGAGTCGGGTCAGTGTTTATCTCGCTTTCAGCTCCAGCCAAAAGCAACATGGCATTTGGTCTAACAGTCATTTATCAACCTCCCTGGGTCAAATCGTTGTAACGGTAGCGTATAGTCAATCCAAGTGTCCCAGATGCCCAAGGTTCGAAAACCTGTGTATCGGGTTGTTTCTCGGTTATCTCTGCCGTTACCGCCATCCCGCTCAATTGACGGTTGGCAGCAATGGTTCTACAAACAAGAGCAGCCTGTTCGAACCAAACTTGGCAGGCGGTCTGGCCAGTAGCCGATGTGACGTGCAAACGAAGAGTCAGCCGCCAGAAAGATTCAATGATATTCTGTAATTTGGCATCCAGCGTTTCGGCACCAGGCTCAATTATCACAGCCGAAAACTCCGTGGTCGCAAGATCACGCCATCCGAGCTTTCTGGTAGTCACTAGGGCGAATCCAGCCGCCGTCAAAACTGTCGCTAAGTTGCTCAGAATTGTATTACTCTTGGCCGTCATGCCTGCCTCGCCGGTAAGTGCCAAGTCTGACCCCACGTCCAGATATTAGCGTCGAAGTCGAGAAATTCTTCAGCAGTCAGATACATCGCTCGCTTGTCGTAAAGTGGCCCAAAGCCGCTCAATGACGATCTAATAGCCTCAAGATAGGCAAATGCCCCGGTGTGGCCTCGCAAGTCTCTAATTTGAAGAGTGATTCCGAAATCAAGTAGACGCTCTTGAATCAAGGCATCACGATTTGTCGGCTCAGAGAAATGGCTGCCTCGATAGGCAACAAGAATCAGGCCCTTCGTAAAGGGCAACTTCTTAAAATCAGCCGGTTTATCTGGAAACGCCCGAATAGGCAAATCGGTGATATCCGACTCTAATTGCGCGACTATGGCCGCTTCGATTGTGCTAGTCAGAGTAGTCACTCAATAAATCCTTGCTGAAAATACGATCATCCGCAAAATGCTCGGGAGCGTTCTCTTGAACGGGCGCTTCCCCTGAAGTTTGGTTGATACCAAGCACTGCACTGCCTCTTGAAACGTTTTTCAAGAAGGCGATGGCCTTGTCATAACGCCCGGTGATTTCAGGTGTCAGATTTACGCCGTAAAGTAGATACCTAACGATGTCACAGGTCAAACGAGTCAGAATGGTGGGCACCTCAGCCAGAGGCAACGCATACCTACTTGCCAGATATGCGTTGACCTCAGCTTCAGCGTCCACAATACTTTGCTCGATGATGTCGGAGTCATAATTTCCGGTTGGGGGAATAGCCCGGTCCGTCAGGCCTATAAGCTCATCCGCTCCGAATCGATCAATCATGTCCTGCACCACCGCGTAACTCATTTTTTACTCTCCACCTTTGTTTCCGGGGTTAGGGGCTTCTTTTCGATCGCTTTCACGGCCAGAAGCAACTTTGCCTGATCTTCTGGAAGATCGATTTCGGCACCTTCATTGAAGGTCTTTCCGTCATGCTTTACCCTGTTTAGGCAGACGTAGCTGCCCTTACTTGTTTTTGCCATGTCGGTTACCTTTACGCTACGGCGTTTTGCACGTAGTAGCCGAGCTGATCGGAGGTAATGATTTCCTTCACCGACTCGCCGACACGCACAAGCTGACCACCACGCAACCCGATGTTTTTATCGGGTGTGGACCCTGCAACACGAGTGCCGAATTGGGCTGTAAAACCGAAAGTCATACGATTGCCGCCGGTTCCGGCCAAGCTATCCCGATAGATCAACGCCAGGTGTTTTCCCCATACGCGACTTAAAGAAACATCCTCGCCCTTTTTGGAGCTGTTCAGATAAGCTTCACCGACCAGCACATCATCAAGCTCGAATAGTTCGGCAATCTGCCTGCGAGTGGCGATACCGGAATCACCGCTATTGCCGTGAACGGCTTTCACGATCTTTGGATGTCGCGCCAGGGCCGAGAACACAGCGCGACCCATGACGGCGATATTACCGCGCATGATCATACTGTCGAGGCAATCCATGATGATCTCGATGGGATCAGAGGCTACAAAGTCCGAGAACTGATCGGCTCCCGAAAGGGCGACCTTGTTGCCCGTTGCGTAATTGTCGGCGTTGAAAACGGCTGAAGCGGCCCGATACTCGCGGTCAAGCAAAATCAAATCCATCAACCCTTCAGCAGAACGATTGAGGGGGTTGTAGCCTGCTGGCGCATTGGTGATATCAACCTGCGGGACAGGATCATCAAGACCGTAGTCCTCGCAAGAGCTGGTTGTTTCGGTTGCTGTGAAGCTGACCGTGTTCGGCTTTGATTTGCGGCCAACCAACGTATTTGGAATTGTGAAGCCTTCCGCCAGAGTGTGCAGTAGATATTTGAACTCCATCTTGCCTACAGGCGTTCGAGGTAAAACCTCGTCGGCAATCAGGCGTTTGTTGCGATAAGCAATGACAACCGCCGTCATGACGGGATCAACGGGAAAAGGAAAGTTGCTCATAGATAGCCTCCTATTGATTATCTCCGCTTAAACAGCAGCGTGGGGGAATACGAGACAGCGCACGATTCTGCCCGCTGCTCCAGTTTCAAGGACGATACCGGCCGCTCTTTGGCCGGTGGTAGCAGTCACAGCTTTGGAATCAGCGTCGGCGGTAAATGCAACCCCAGTTGAGATGTCCCCAGCGCACATGACTTCAGCCTCGCCCATTAAGACAACATCCATGCGAGTGTTGATCGCTACGGTTCCTGGTTGACACACAACGCCGATTTGGTTTGCTGCGGCTGCACCGGCTTTCAAAGCCTGTGTATCAAGCGTTCCTGCCTTGGCAATCAAGTATTGCTCAGTCGCCTCTTCGGCGCTGTAGTTCTTAATTAGCGGATTCATCTTTGCCTCCTGACACTCGTTCGACAGCCTCAGAAAATGAAATCTCTACGCCTTCGCCGGAGAGCTTTTCTTTCAGTCGCCCAGCCTTTTCGGCCACTTGGGTAGGTGTAAGACCTTCGCCACCGGCCTTACTGTCTGGAGCACGCTCGGCCAAATCAACCAGATTGGGCTGTTTCTCCAGATAGCTTTTGAGGAAGGCCAACGGCGTCAGCTTTTGAGATTCGGAAAACTCGATAGTGCCCTCGTTATCGATGGCCTCCATGAGGTTGACCAAATCGTCTTTGAACGTGGGAAGAACCTTCCCGGCCTGAATGAGATTGCCGACAAACCCAGAGAGTTCCACACGGCGAATGCCGTGCTCACGGGCGGCTAATTCCTTTTCCTTCACTTCAAGGGTCTTTCGATCCTCGTCGAGTTGCTGTTGAGTCTTTTTCAAATCGTCCTCCTTGAAATGATCTTCGTTGCCTGATGCCTGATCAGGCTTTGATTGCGGAATAAAGTTTGATAGCTCGATACAGACAGTGCCTTCTTCGTTCCCCGAAAAAGCAACCGATTTCAAACCTGGAATTGCCGGAGCGGCTGCACCAAGAAAACCGATGTGTCTCAGGTAATAAGCGCCGGGCTTGGGATTTGACGGATGCTCAGGCGGGAACAAACTTGCCGAGACTTTACGAAACCGACCGTTGGCGACCATCTCGGTGAACTCTGGAGCCAGCTTTTCAGGATCAGCCTGCAAAGAGCTGTTCGCGCACTCAACCGACTTCACCCAGCCAAACGCAGGATCGTTATCCTTCGGGTGACCAACCACGATGGGGGATGCAAAAACGGCCGGATCGTAAGCTTGCGCGATTGCGACTAGATCAGCCGTCTTGAAGGCATACTCGTTGCCGTGCATGTCCTTGAAAACGCCGGTTTTCAGAAAGTGAATGGGTTTCATGGCTGCTCCTTACTCGCACAAAAGTGTGCCGGTCGCGGCTGCGCTGTGCCCGATGAAATAGACTGTTGGCGTGGTAGTAGCAACCGTCATGAAGTCGGTCAGCGTGGCAGTGGCCACCAAATACGACACCCCGCTCGCAACCGAGGACGGGCCATAGTTTGCCCCGTTCGTATACACATACACTCGAAAGCGCTTTGTGCCGGTAGCGAGAGTCGGGACCCGCACTGCCGTATGTTGCGGAATGGAAAACGTGAAAGTGGCAGGAGTCAGATAACCGGTTCCGGCATTCTGGATAACCGGAACGACGTAATCGCTGTTAGTGGTTCTTTGCGATCCACCTGGAATGAAATACCTGGCCTCGCCGCCGATCGCGGCGAGTGCCCCGCAAAGCATAACGGCAATAAACAAAACCAAAAATCGCTTAATTTTCATTAACGCCTCCTGAAAGTTAGGTTGTTGATGCCAACATACGCATCAGCAGAGCGTTGAAATAGGTGAAACGTTTCAGTGGAAGTGGGAGTCTTTCTTCTACTGCAAAAATGCCGGTATTGCCCCCGTAAAAAATACCCCTACAATTGGCCGGAAACGGCCAAATTTCTAACGCTGGGGCAATTCAGGTAACTTTACACTCCTCAACGATAAAAATTCGTTAGAAGGCATCCTAGAGGTTTTTTGATTTCATCCAGTTGCCGATGATGATGAGAATCGCTTCAGTATCTTTATCGTTGATACCAAGATATGGCCGGGCAGGAATGACCGAACCGGGGTGATGCACGCCCTTTGCGAAGAATATTTGCCCACCGGCACCTACCCATCTGAGCGCTTTGACTTTCTTTGGCTTGATCAGATGAGCCGAAGTTTTGCCGCCGAACTGATGGATGGCAGCATACGGCTTGTTGACACCGATGCTGACTTGAGTTCGCCCAGCACGGTAGTTGAGGGTTCCGAGTAAGCCGCCTCTGCGCCCTTGTTCTTGCAAGATTTTCGGGTTTTTCTTTCGTGCGGCCGTTCCGGGTTTTACAGGTTTCCAGGGGTTGCCGTCCGGGTCACGTTCTTCATCAAATCTTGTTTTAGTCTCGTTTTTAACATACTCACCGATATCTTTCATAATCGGCCGCAAGTCGCCCCCGAAGGCCTGCATAGCTGAGTTCAGCATTTGCCTGACCTGGCTATCGTCGAATTGCATTTCAATCGTTGACATTTATGACCTACCTGAGTATGTTTTTAGTAATGCGGTTGTGGGCCTGACCCCGTTACAAACGCAGAATGGGCACGTCAGCCAGGAGGCGTGCCTCTCAAATTTTAGACAAGACAAGCTTTCCTGATCTTTTTTGGCCGATGTAAGTTTCATCATTTGTCGGGAACATGGTTGTAACAGCAATTTTCCCATTTACAGCATTGGCAAACACCAAAAGGGTTTTCTTGTCTGGATTGCCATCAGACTCAATTTCAAAGCTCTTCAAAAAATTGAAAACCAGCCGAACCTTACCGCTGATAGTGTTCTCTTCGAATCGCATCCAGACTTCGTGCGGATCTTCGATGCACTCTCTCACAAGCGGCACATACCTAATGCGGTCTGGGTCGCTCTTATCTGCGATGATGTGCTTGGCCAAGTAAGTTGGTTCGAGAAGAACGTTGTAATCGAAAGCCTTGGTTTTGCAGGTAAATACAGGTTCTTTCCCAAGCTCCTGCTCAATGATCTTCACAGCAGCATCCACTGTTTCAACAGTAGGCTGCTTTGGAAGTTCACGTTTTACAAACGGCAAGTCCGGCGGGGGAAGGGCACTAGATGCAGTCTCGCTTTCTTGCTGAGGAGCCCGATCTTGCTTGTAATCAATTGGCTTCCAGTTTTGAGCACCTGGCTCCATCGGCTCAATTCGTTTCATGTCGCCAAATGCTGCTTGCCCAGGGTTGTAATCCCATCCAGGATCAATGCCACGAGGCACGCTGACCGTAAGGGCTTCATCGCCATGGCCGATCACTTTATCTTGATATTCAATGTCGGGCGCTTTCTCAAGCTTCTTACCTAGTCGCTTGAGATCATGATCCGAACGGGACATCACATCACACGAACATCCCCAGCCGTTTGGCGGGTAATGGGTGCGCCAAAATGGATCATCTGCCCGTAACACCATGCCATGCAAGCGTAAATGCTCTATTCGCGGATTCTTCGAACCACCGTGTCGATATTCCCAATAGGGCCGCATTTTCAAAAGGTCAGGGTCGGTCATTTGCTTGTATTGGCCTGCCATATACGAAGTGCGCAGGTTCGTTTCAAAAATGACTTTTGCCCGCCAAGCCGGTTTGCCTTTGTGTATCCAGCCGTGCTTTTTGACGATATCGTCGAAGGTGTTCTGGAACTCCTTCAAGCCACCGCCAGTTGCTATTGCCTTCCCCACTTCTGTTTGAAAATCGCACAAGAGCTGGTCTTTCGTCGCTCCAGCCACCACAAAAGCTCGACTGTGACCACCGCCAAGCAAGTCAGAATACTTCTTGGTCGGCAGTCTTACTTTCTGCTGGAAGAACTCGATTTGCTCTTTGAACTCTTGGTCAAAGGCAAAGGTGATAGGAGGTTTATTGCTCATCAGTTACTTTGACACGGCCCTTCAACTCAGCCAAAACAGCGGCATTCTCCATCAACACTCCCAGCTCTTCCGTGTCGAGTTCGCCATACAGCTCTAACAGCTTATCCCGAATCTCTTCAAGGCTCTTGGCGTTTTCAATCATTTTTCGCAACGGCTCGATCAGTCTTTCAAGAGCCGGGCCTGATCGTCGTTCAAGAATTGCCAGAATGTCATCTATACCGCGACTACTTTCAGGAGCTGCAAAACTGGCCGGCTGTTCCGGATCGGCAGTTGCCTTAGCTTCACTCAAGTCGAAGTCATCCTCTTGGAGGTTGTATTCACGCATGAAGTATTGCTTTTTGAACTTCACTCCGGTCTGTGCGAGGCTTGTATCACGTTCGGCCTTCTGCTTCAGATCCTCAGACTCACTGAAGTCGCGCCACAACTCAGGATACGGAGCCCCCGGCATGTTCAGATCAATGATCCACTTGACGAGGGTGTTGTTCAGGCATTCACAAAGGCCGTCACCATCGGCTTTAGCGGTTTCAAGTCTTACCTCGTTGCCAACCTGGTCACGGGCACGGCTGCCACTATTACCGCTTTGATTTGTCGTGCCGGTTTCACCAAGCACGACCTCCGATATTTGCTCATCCATGTAGCGAACAAGCTTTTCATACGTATCGATTCCGCTTTTGGCTGCCTCCAGCAAACTTACATCCATGCCTTCTGGGACCATGATTCCCGCATCTTGGGCAATCGCTTCCAACGCAGCTTTCAGCGCGGCCCGTTCGGTCGAAGATGCATTCGGCGGATACTTGCCTACCGAAGTTGGAGAGCCGTATTTATCACAGAAAACCAACCAAAAGGTAATGCCCTTGCGCTTGAAAAAGATAGGCCAAAATAGGCTGTGCCCAAGCCCAAAGCCGTAGGGATTATCGTAACGCTCATCGAAGGAGAAACGAATGAATTTTCGTTCAGGTAAAGAGATCCCTTTAAATGGGTGTTCCAAAGTCAACAGCCGTAATTCATGCCCTTTATCGTCGGTCATGAATGTAAAGCGCTGCTGTTTACGAAGCTTGATCTGGGCCGGACGAAACTCACTCCCATCGATTACCCACATCACTTCTCCCACTGAAAACCCTTTGAGCACGGCATCTAAGAAACCCTCGGTGGTCCGATCGAAACTGATTTTTTTGATGTGCTTTCTCACCAGTTCGGCGGCGGCTTTTGCCTCCTGGGAGTCATCGGCTTCATTGACGAACCACTCTCTGGATATAACTGCTCGCTTACGCTTAGCTAGAACGGTGCGCACATGGGCGTCAGTTTCCAGTTCTTCGTAAATACCCAGGCCTTTTCCGCCGCCTTTGGCCACCAAAACTCGATCGGTGTTGGGAAGCACCCCGCCAAATAGCGGAATCTCCTCGCGAATGTGGGCAATCTCCACCTTCAAATCTTTGGGTAGATTCTTCGTCTTTGGCATGCTCAACCTCCGTTAAAATCGGCCATTCCGGCCTTGCTGCACTCACGCTTCCCGATGCTCTCAAACTCAATGGTAAAGGTAGGCGTTATGGCAGCGTTCAGGGCAAGAAAGCAAGCCCAGGTTCTATCAGCATGGCCGTCGCTGTCTGAATCGGCCAGAAATCTTGGTGCGCCCGTTGCTGAAGCAACTCTCTTCAGTTTGTGTAGATCATCGCGCAAGGACCGATCGCCCCTGGGAATTCTGATACGTTTGTCCTGAAAGCTTTCCTTGCCCGTTGTTGCCAAGGCCAGCTTTGTAGCCATATTGAACAAGACGCCCTCGACCCTTAGAGATCCATAACGCCTCTTAGCATCTTCAACCGGCTTCTCGCCCATGCCGGTCTGATCAATGCACACTCTTATCACGCGATATTTACGCATGACTCGATCAAGTAACGCATCCTGCTCAGCAAATGAAATTCCCTTCTTTGCAATGATTTCGCGTGTCCAAAACACGTCACCAACCTGCTCTAAAACCCAAATGACAAAAAGATCGTTTCGGGCGGAAATATCCACGCCCACAAAGCACACGCCCCCGGCATACAAGTCAGGCTCACCGGCACTCTCATGCTCAACACTGTTGATCAAATCGTAAGGCAACCATGACGAGGCCTCATCAAGCCATTGCAATTCGTATTCCTGAGCCCATGAGTCAACATCACCAAGACCAGACTTCAGCTCTTCGATATCTCGTGGCAATCCGTCTGCAACGGCCTGGTAGATGTCTGTCGTCTGGCGATACCAGATCTTGTATTCCTGGCTGGTCATCAGTTCATAAAACTTGTTTCCCTTGCCGTTTGGTGTCGAGACTACTCGCAATTTCAGACCCGGTTTGGAAATGACCGGGAACAGAGCCCGCCAAATTTCTTTAGAGTCCCGATGGAACGCAAACTCATCAAGAAATACGTTGGCTGAAAAACCACGGGCGGTATCTGGATTAGCAGGCAAAGCAGTGATTTTCGAACCTTTTGGGGTCGTTATTTCAAGCGCTGCATACGAAACTTTGTCGGCTTTAAATTCGCTTTCCATGGCTTCACATGCCAACCCGTAAGCTTGCATGTGGACCTTTACGCCTTCGTTTATCGCCTCTTTTGCTTGGCGCTCTCCGCGAGATAAAATTACCCATCTGGAGCGTCTTCCCAGAGCTTCGGCTTCCATCACATCATCGACAATCTCCAGGGTTGTGGTAAACGTTTTGCCGGTCTGGCGGGCGAACATGCCCACCTTGAACCGGCTTTTGTTAAGAAACCAACGTCTTTGATAGTCATATAGCTCGATGGCGCTCATTTTACAATTCCGTAGACCTCTTCCCGAACTCGGCGTAGCGTCTCTGAGTCGAGGTTGTTTTTGCCATCCTTTGAATCAGCTTCGAGGGTCTTCAAGCGCTCGTCAAGCTTACTCTTAACTTCGGCAGCAAATTTCTTGATAGCGATGGAGGCCTTGTTGACATGGCCGATCATGTGACCCAGGTCGGTGAGCTTCACCTTCTCGGGGTCGATCTCCATTTTGGTCAGCACTTCGAAGCTCTTTTGCTGAACCAAGCGAGTTAGAGCCTCACCAAAGTTATTGGCTTCATCGGGGCAGGCATCGACTACGGCTTTGGCCATCTCGGTGGACATTTTCATAGCTTGCAGCGACTCTTCAAAAGCGGAGCCGTAACGGTGTAGACTGCTCTTGCTGATACTGAAACCCTTCTCAGCTAAGGCAGCGGCAAGAGCCTCGTAGCCGGAGAAATCCGACTCAACAAGGCTCTTGTCGATCCATTCTTTTACCTCATTCGGTAATGTGCTTACTACGCTTCGTTTTGGCATGATTACCACTTCGCAATGCCGGGAGGGGCTTTAACCGTTCCTTCGACCACATCAATACCGAGGGACGTGATAAACGCATACCAGGAGTTTGCTTCACGATCTTCGATTCTGATCAGGCCTTTCTTTTCAAGGTAATCGAGGTATCGCCGAATATCGTGGGGCAGAGTTGGATAGCGCTCTGCTTGTAGCCCTCGCAGAATAAGACCTTCACTTGTGCCCACGTCAGCCGAGTAATTCAACAGTCGCAACACGTAGCGTCGTTCGGATTCAACTCTAGTCCGCTCTAAATCACTGAGCCCTGGCATAGAGGACCTCCTTTCTCAATTCATCGAATTTGTCACCGATGGCGGCTTGCATGTCATCGATCTTCTTCCCGATGGAAGCAAAGTTCATATGGCATTCGTCTTGGCAGCGCTGAAATTGGGCATGCCGAACATAGGTAACAGGAAGATCACGCTGAAGCTTGGATACTTCGCTCTTGACACCTTCAACTTCCTTTTTAAGATCTCTGAATTCTTTGTATAGGTCCTCCCCTTGCTTGTGCTGGCTTTCAAGGTTGCGATCTAGAAGCCACTTGATAACCCCGATCAGGAACCCGGTCCAGGCCAGAAACAATGTGATCGATACGCCAACGGTTGCTGCGGTCATTTTATCTCTCCGTTATTGGTCTTTGGTGTAGTCCACCTTGCGGGTGAGGGCGTGCCTAACCCGCAAGATAGTTAAGGGTTTAGGGCAATCTCAGCTTAGCTTGTCGCTCAATGGAGTCGAGGATGAGCTGCTTCTTTTGCTCTTCGGTGATCGGCTCTTCGTCTTTCAGAACTATACCGGCAGCAGCAGCCTTGATATTGGCATCGATCATCGCTTCATCTACTGGACAATCTTCGAGGTTGACGGCATATTCCTTCGAAAGCTCGGCCTTGACAAGGCGCTTCGCCAGCATGTGTTTTACATCATTGTAGATCAGCGCAAGCTCAGGGCTCATTTCGGATGTCACAACCTCAGCCAAATTAAGACCGTCAATCTCTTCATGCAGCTTCACGCGCTTTGCGGCGTCATCCAAGTCTCTGACGGCATCCAGAACACGCCGCCAGAACTCTTTTGTTTTAGCTTTTGAATCGACTCTGCCTACCATCGCGGTTACGATGCGGCCATACAAGTTTTGAAGAGTATCGGGGATATCCAAACCGGTTTTTTCTTCAAACTTGTCGTCAAGCTCGGTCAGGAAAGACGCTACGGCTGCCTTGTTCTTTGTCCAGGCTTTGGCCAGGTAATCGGCCAAAGTAACAAGGGCTTGCCTGAAGAAGAAGGACCGAAAAATTTTAGCAAACATAAATTCTCCTTTAGCGGGACTCTGCCCGCTTGATAGAGTCTGTGGAAAGGCTCCACCGTTAACGAATGTAGAAATGGGGTTTATCAACGAAGGATTCCCAGTTGCCACCCCACTTGAGGCCGACATCATTGGCAATGCAGCCCATGACATTCCAGAGCGCGGGATCACTCCAGACCAACTCTTTACCACGACGCGGAACGGCATCAAACGCCTTCGCGGCGGGTTTACCGTCAGGATCAACACAATTATGGCTGCTGTGTCCCCCCCGAGCGTTGGTTACAATATTACCGGGTTTGGTTCGGCCCTGGGCGTATAGGCCGTCCTGCTCTTCGTTCGACCGGTAGGTCATATAGATCAGCACATCAATACCCTCAGCCTTGCATTCTTCAAGAAACTTTCGCGCCAACGGCTGCAAGTCCGGGTGCAGATCTTCAATCCTTCTACTTGCCATATTCACCTCCTTCAGTTTGGTAAAAGCTCAGTCCCACTAATACCAACTAAGAGCCAATCCAAACAGGTGAAACGTTTCACAGGAAAGCAAAGCACCCGCCTCGATCGAGGCGGGTGCTTTGCGTAAACAGCGGTTGAAAGATTCTTACGTTCCCGGCTCTCCTTTGGCCAGCTCAAGCTCTTTGATTTTCTTGAACTGGTTTACCAGAGTTTTGGCTCTGGGCCAGCAGGTAGAGTAATAGACCATCTTCTTGTCAAGGTTTGGAAAGGTTTTGATAGCGCCCTTTTTGCCGAAACCCTTTATGATTATCCTTTTCTCCTTTGGCGGATAAAAGCTTCGTTCCTTCCTGTGCCAAAACTTTTCAATGAGTGGGTTGTAGTCTTTATCTTCAGGCTTGCAACTCCATTTGCCGTTTATCCAGCCATTGAGATAAACGGCCAGCTCAGATCTACCCTCTGAGACAAAGCCTCTTTGCACGGTGATTTTGTCCGTTCCAAGTTGGAAAGAAATGGAAGCAAACATCCCTTTCAGCCTTGTTTCTATGTCCTGCCATTGCTCTTTTGTGATCATCGATCTTCCTTTCCTGGAAGTGTAGTCAAACCAAGTGTCCATCATGTCGATAAGGCATAAAACAATCATTTCGAGAGGTGAAAATGTCTGAAACAATTACGGTCGCAACAGTTAACGCAGGAATTCCAGAAGAATTCAGACCATTCTTTCGAATCTCTTCTATGCCTGCAAAAGATGCAGCAATACCCTTTTTTGAGGCGTTTTGGTTTGCCATAAAAATCTTTGCCCCCAAGATAAAACTCGTTCGGCCAATGCAAACCATAATCAGCACTTCTCCATTCGAATTTGAACTAAACCATTGCTCTTTCACGGTTACTACAAATAAGAGCGTTATCAACATGGTTGCGGAAAACCTAGTTTTTCTTGATGTTGTGAAAACAATGAGATATCCAGGGGCAATTCGGGTTGCTGTCATTCTGGAAGAATTTGTTCATGCCTACATGAATGTTACGGATGAAGATTTGACAAAAAGAATCGTTACGAATTTTTATGATGCTGTGACTCTTGTAGATGGCTGTTACGCAGAGGCTTAGGTGTCCATATTCTACCCTCTAGTAAACCGTGACAGTAAATGTTGGATGCATCTATTTTGGCACCAGCAACGAAGATCTCTTTCTTTGTTAATTTCTTTTTAGTCATTGGGTTTTCTCCTTTTTGGTGGTTATTCTTAAAGTTCGTCTTCATCGGTTGCGATTAGGGCCATAAGCCCCAGCAAGCACATGCAATAAGCAAACGTAATCATTCGTCTTTTATCCCCCTCAACTCCTGCAATGCTTTCAGGGCCTTTTTGGCACGCTCGTCATCGCTCTGCAACAACTCCCTGATGCAGTAGTTCACAACGCGGAACACCTCATCAATTCGTTCTTCCGATACCGCCGGGATCTCAACACCCATCGCTTTCCTCCTCATCGCTCGACCTGAAAAGATCAAGCTGTTCTGGCACTTCGATACCGTCTCTCACACCTTTCAATATCTGGTAAATTCGGCGGGTGGTGATCCCGTATTTCTCGCAGACATCCCGCATAGAGCAGGTTTTGAGCATTTCAATAATCTTCAGGTCGCGCTTCGAGAACTCGGCAGCCAGGAACTTGGGCAAGTAGATCGTTTCGCCCCCGAAGGTATGTCGGAGCACATCAGCACAATCAACGCCGATTTCGGCTGCTGTCCCGTCATCGATACCGCGTTCCATCAATCGATTGCTGACTGTTTCAGCAATGGTCAAAAGGATCTCCGGCAATTCCTTAGGGTGTCTGCTCACCAAGAGCCTCCCTTCAGGCTACACGCCTACCATGCCGCCTTGCATCATAGGTCAGGGCGGCAATGATCTTGTTGAGGTGAACCGGGGTGCAAAACGTGAGTCGCTCAACCTTGAACATGCGCTTGGCCATGCCGTCGGCATAGGACCAGGGTCGCCCAGCTTCAGCCAAGAAGGCTTCGATCTTGCTCATCAGGCGTTTGCGGTCAGGGTTTGAGGAATTGCGCGGCTTACCCCTTGTGTAGTCATTCCGGCCCCAGCCTTTTTCTCTGAAGTAGGCGATCAATTTACGCCGACCCAAGGCATCAAGGTCCGCAGACGATTCAACACCGCAAAGTTCTTGCAGCACCGACCGATATAGGTCATCGTCTAGCCCCAGGTCCTTTTTGGCCAGATGTATCATAGCTAGGTCCTTGCGTCTCTGTAGCTGATTTTCTTTCACGTGCCTTCCTCATTTTATATTCGCACTGCGCACATATTTTCTGGTCTTTCATGATCGGCGCACTCTTACACACCGGGCAAGAATGCCAACCTTCCAACTTCATGTGCTTGATCCAGCCCTTTTGCTGAGCCCGCGCTCTTCGAATGGCATCCTCTAATTCGTTCATTTGGTCGCAGCGATTACTTCTGGTTTCGTTTTCAGTGCAGCCCGCAGAATTTGGATAGCCTTCCCGACGTTCTTTCCGCCCCTAAGATTCGGGCTTTCAAGCGCCCATATGGCGGTAGAAATCGCTTGCTCTAAGCTGCGGTTTTCTTTTGCTACTTTCCGCAATTTTTCCAATAGAAAAAGTTCCCACGGGCTGGCAACTATGCCGGTTTCGTTATTCATACGATCTCCTTTCTGTTGATCAGAGCGCCTGTATCTAAGCCTCAGACTACCCACCTGAAAAGATTTACCTTGGCCGGATTTGCCACCCCTTGAATGAGTTCGACGGTCAGGAGGCCATCACGCTTAGCCTGCAGGCACACTGCATTTAGTTTGCTCTTTGGCTGGCCTGTGATCCATGCAGCCCATTTGATGAGGAAAGCCTGTCCATTGCATCTTTCTTTTAAAACCTTCAAAATCTCATGGGAAGTCATAGGTGTTTACCGCCATGACGATACGGACGCGTTTCGTTGAAGTCCATCTTCTCTTTGATGGCTTGGTCAAGGTCGATGCCGTGGCGTTCGCAAAACTCAGCGATTCTGATTACGCAATCGGCAAGTTCTGAAGGAACCCCTTCAGGCTTGCCTGAAGGGCTTACCCATGCGAATGCTGGGTCCGCTGTCTCTCGAAAGGCTTCAAGCGCCTCGGAAAGCTCAGAGTGCATCAGGGCTATCAAGTCCCCAAATGACTGTTTAAGGGTATGCCAACCCTTCGATTTTGCGGTCTGAAAAGCCTTTTTCTGAAGGTCGCTAATCCTCATCACTCCATCCTTTCAGGCAACGGATCACCACGTAAACTCGTAGGGTAAGTCTGGTTGATGTCTGTCGTATCACCCCCGGCTACCGGGTTGCTGTGACGACATCCGGTGAGGACGCAGAGCAATAGCAGTAAGGCAATGATCTTTTTCATTGGCATCCTTTCTTCATTCTGAGGTCTTCTAAGGTGTCTGCAAGCACTTCTCTCCCGTGGGCGGTGATTTCATACGATCGCCCCTGATACTTGGTGTTGACCTGCCTAATCAGGCACCTATCGGCCAAGTGAGTTGGGTGAGCGCCCAACCGCCCACGGGAAAGCTCAGAGAGAATTGAAATCTTGGTAGAATGTAGTTTCACCGGTTATCTCCTTTCGGCTGCTCATCAGATCAGGACCGCCACGTCCAGATGACAGGGCACACAGCCCTGTTTCGCGCTAAATAGCTTCGAGTCTTACTTCAAATGGCTCAATGGCCAGCTCTTCTTTCTCTTTTACGATGGTGATGCCCTTGATGCCGGTGACGGCGGCCTGTTCTGCTAGGATCATATCCTTGCTGACCTCTTCCTTTGTTCTGACGAAGCGGCCAAGGCCTTTCTTTTTGAGCATCTCAATAATTCTCTCAGGCTTCGACAGGCGCACAGACGGCGGGCACTTACGCCATGAAATGGTTCCTGAAGGCAAGTTCACTGTCTTGGTTTTGCCGTTGTCCGTAAGTTCAACGCGGTTTACTTCGCAGTAAGCCTGAATGCCTTTCGTGAGGGCTTTGACCATGTCGTTCACCGGCTCGGCGTCTTCTTCATAACGCTGCTTGGTTCGGGTAACCACATCGTTCATCTCGTTTTCGATCTTGTTCCGCAGACGCTCCTGCCGACCGAGTTCGGCAATCTTCTCCACCAAGTCCTGACGATTGACGGGAATCTGCCTGTTTACCTGCACTTTTGTTTTGGACATATTTGTATCTCCTTTCAATTCTTTGCCCGGTAAGGCAATCGCAACACTTCCAGACCCAGGGGCGCATCTCGCCCCGATAAACCAGCGCCTTGGCATGGAGTCGTCTGATGAGGCAAACCCGCCTTTCCATCGTCCGGCCCCAGGGAAGGCACTGTATCAATCCAGGCATATCTTCTTCCAACGGCCAAAGGCCTGATGGAATCGCTCAATACTTCTGACCGCAAGGGCCGCCAGCAAATCAATCTCTTGATCCGAAACATACTGACGGCAAAACGCTTCACCAAGACGGCACACATCATCTGAGGCCTGTAGCAGGTAGCCGACAACTATATCGATACCGTCATCCATTCCAAGCGTGTGCTGGGCCACAAGCAGCCCATGGGAATACTCATGCAGCTCTGTTTTGATCTGCGCAATGAGATCGCGAGAACGCTGATAGCCGGTTTCGTTCATGCCGCTTGCTCCTTTTCCCACACCATCTTGCTGGTGTTGCAGTCATAGACGAACCCGCGCTCTCGCCCAACTTTTGGAGCCCTTGGCCCGGTATCTCGAATCAACTGGTACACATTGCTGTGGCTCTTCTTGCTTGCGCCGGCAACGTAACCGGCGTGCGCCAAGAGCTTGACGTATTTCTGCGTAGTGCTCTTCCCCGAATTTGCGGTAGCCATTACATTCTCTATGGTGAAAATCCGGAGGCAGCGCATACTTTGCCACATCCTCTGCCTGGTCGATGCGTTTGGGCCGCTGACAAAATGTGTTCGGAGATACTCCTCAAGCCTCGGAAGCAGCTTTTCTGCGCCACGGGCTCCGCCTGTCGGTCGCCGTAGCCAGGTTCTTACCGTCAGCTTAGGCACCCCAAGTATCTCAGCCAGTGCTCTGATGGTTTTTGCTTTGTGGTAAGCCTGGGTAAGCAGGTCATACCAAACGGATGTGTTTGCCTCACTCTCCATGATTATTGACCTCCGCGTTTTTTACTCTTTGGGGAATCAGATAAGAAGAACTCCATGGAACCCCACCTATCAGCGCCGATTACCTTCAAGCCGGAGACTCGGGCTCTGCGTTCAATAGAGTCCAGGCCGATGACAAGCAGCCTGATGACTCCACCGGATGCCTGATAAAGCTTGCGCAGCAAATCATCTTGGACCTCTATTTCGCAAAGCGAATCACACAGCAAGCGGCAATCCTCGTAATCAGCGGGTTTGAACTCGACCCACTGAGCGATACGGTTCGCAAATTGTTCTCTGATCTGCACTTTGCGCTGCACACCCTGCATACCAATCAGCACGATCGGAACGGCCGACAAATCGTGAATATCTCTGAGGGTTTCAGTCATTTTCTTGTTCTCAACGATGTAGTCAAACTCGTCTAGGAAGAGGGGCCGACCGGTAAGCCGAAGGTTATCGACGATCTGATCGACCATTAAGGCGCAGCGGTTTTTTGTAGCTTCAAGCTCAAGCTCTCGCAGGATCGTTTCCAACATGGCAGTGGATGACCAACTTGATAAGGCGCGGACGTAGACGCCGTTACACTGATTCACAAACCAGGCCGTCGCAGTGGTTTTACCAAGACCGGACCGCCCATAGATCAGGCCTATGCCGGGTGTGCCTGGGGTTCTGGTTAGCAGCGAATCACTTGCCTCTGCAAGTCTCGCAATGTTCTTGACTGGAACAACCAATTGCTTCATAATTCCCTCCAGATATTGTTTTTGCCGGTCTTTTCGACCGGTCTTTTTTTATGCCTTGTTCGCGCAAGGACCGAACGATTTCCTCATCATGGCCCAAACACGGTATTCACCTGTGGTTTCCCAACCTTTGCGCCAAATGTCGTCTTCTTCTGAAATCCCTATAAAGTTCTTAGCCAAAAGGGCTTCGTATCTCTTTATGCGGGCTTTCTTCTCGTCTTCTGCGACATCGTGAGCGAACTCAAGTTTGAAGATTTTGGCCAGTTTCTTTTCGCCATCTACCGGCAAGTCTTCTTTCCCGGCGGCGTCTATTTCTTCGAATGTGGTGGGTTCGTTGCTTATCTCGTCCATGACGATGACGGCATCAGCGGCGGCCTGCAAAGCCTCCGGCGTATATGCCGTGGTCGCTTTTGGTATGCCGACAATTTTGTCTGCATTGTCACTCAAATTCTGAAGAATTTCGGATGCAATATTCTTGGTTTTGGTCGATCTGGAAATAGCTGTCAGCTCTGCTTTCCTGGCCGAGATCAGCTTTTTCTGTGTAGCTGTGGCCACGGTCGCAAGTTCTAGACGTGGAACACCGGTAATTTCGGGGCATTCGGCTACGCAAATGAGGTCCATTGCAGGCGTATATACGATGATTTTGCCTGCATCCAGGGGTTCATATCTGACCTTGACCTTGAAGCCGATGTAGGCCATCAGCTCAGGAGCGATATACGAGAAGTTATCAACGTTAATGCCCTTCTTCGTGACTACCCGCTCTCCGTTGTTGCTCGGAGCTTCAGCTAAGAGGATGTCGAGGGCTCGAACGTCTTCAATTGTTCTTGTCTCCTCCGACCATGATTGGACCTTTGCAAACGGAGTCATCTTGAGCGTTCTGTGTTTTTCGTAGAAATAAATCTTGTCTGTCCATTTATCGCAAAACTCTTGTAATTCCTTGGCTGAGAGACTGATTTCAATGGTTTCGCCTCTTTTCATCAGGCGATCGGCAAAGCTTTTGCGGGCTTCGATGTCTTTTCTTTCAGCGACGTTATGGCCGATAAACCCAGGCATTAGCTCAAGCAAGCCGTGGGAAAAGGTTCTAAACGCTCGTTCGATGTGCGGCTTTTTCTGTGGTTGGAAGGGTGGACATAACTTTTGCTCGATTTCAAGGGCTTGGAGAGTCGATACTATATAGTTCGAGACGTAATCAGACCCGTTATCGGTCTTGATGACTTCGGGCACGCCCCAAGAAAGCATTGCATCTCTAATGAGCAGCCCGACCTGAACGGCCTTACTGGACTTACTGACACGCAGTTTGAAACGTCGAGACCAAACATCAATATTCCCGATAATGGTGTGTCTACCATCAGTCAGCATGATATCGGCTGGAGTGCTGTCCATTTCCCAGAGTTGCAGGTAACGAACTACTTGTTCAGCGGCGTTTCCGGCGGCTACTTGGAACTGGTTACGGAATTCATCGGGGTTTTTGATGGCAGTGAAAACCTGTTTGTTTTCTTCCTTCCAAGCTGCCATCCAGCGTGCGAAAGTTTTCAAGCTGGGAATCTCGCAGCCAAGTTCTTCATGTCGAGCGCAAGCTCCTTGAAATACGTGTTTGGCATCGCAAAGGGGGAAATCATTGATCATGGATACGACCAAATTTCGAAGAGCCTCGTTACGGTCAATGAGGCCTGAGCCTCGCTTGTTGCCGTATTGGCCGCTGAGTTTGGTGATTCCTTCTTTCTTTACGGTCTTGATCCAGCGCATGAGGCTACCTTGAGACACTGTTTTTATTGCTTCCCGTATCCAGCCGGGCACCTCGATCTGAAAATTGTTATAAAGGGCGCAAAACCTGAACTGGGAGGCTGTCGCAGATTCATTGCTGTTGGCTTTGAAAAGGGCCATCAGCTTGATGATCTCAAGCTTCGCGTTCATTCTGGTTTTTGCCATCGGCAGAAGCCCTTCTGATTTAATCAGGCTTGCCTGTCTATTGGTTGCAGCTACTTTCTTCTCGGTCTCGACCTTAATCCTGACCTTGGCTGCTTCAACCTTCCCGGCCTGGACAACTGGATCGGTTTCCAATGCCTTGAGCTTTTCGTTGGTCGCTTTAACGGCTAAGGCCTGCTGGGTCTCCTTGGGAAGGCTGGAGATGTGGTATTCGAAGCCGCCGCCGCGTCCTGTGCGTGTTCTACGCAACCAACATTCCTTTTTGCTCTTATCTAGAATTGCCCTACGAGAAGGCGGGAGGCCCGGTGTGCCACCAACTAATTCCGCTATAGAGAACCATTTCTGCATATGAGTCTTTAACCTCGGGCAGGAATCAAAACTGGAAAGGAGCTTACGCAGCCTCTTCGAGATACTCTTTTGGGCA
>Ga0210044_10001789_pt1 | contig 32661 bp, 31 predicted proteins | sample CryGey13umfilter_2_FD_183959 | JGI IMG/M metagenome (GOLD analysis project Ga0210044, IMG submission 183959) | Groundwater microbial communities from aquifer in Utah, USA - Crystal Geyser 4/9/14 3 um filter (SPAdes) (version 2) | ecosystem: Environmental > Aquatic > Deep subsurface >...
TGGCCTGCCCGAGCGCGAGCGGCACGCGCCCCGCGGCCTGGCTGCCGTCGACGTGCAGCGGGACGCCGGGGGCGTCGACGGCGAAGCGCACGCCGGTCTCGTGGTTCGCCGCCATCACCGAGAGCACCGCGAGCGGCACGCTCGGCAGCGCTCCGAGCCGCCCCTCGAAGGACACGGGGACGAGGTGCAGGGCGACGCCTCGCTCCTGCGCGGCCGCGCGACCGGCCTCCAGCACGGAGGGGTGCTCGACGGCGCTCACCGCCACGTCGCCTGTTCCCAAGGCGGCGAGACCGCGCAGCGCGAGGTGGTTCGCCTCCGTGGCGCCGGAGGTGAAGATGAGGCCACGCGGGTCCGCGTCCACGAGGGCCGCCACCTGGGCGCGCGCGTGCTCGACCGCCGCTGAGGCCCGCTGTCCCGCTTGATGAGCGGAGGACGGGTTCGCGGGGGTGCCGAGCCACGGCAGCATGGCCTCCAGCGCCTGCGGCAGCAGCGGCGAGGTGGCGTTGTGGTCGAGGTAGATCACGGCGTAGCTCCGTCGCAGCGCACGAGGCCGTCGAGGCGCGCGACCGTCTGCGGGCCGATGCCGCGCACACGGGTGAGCGCTTGCACCGTAGCAAACGGCCCGTTGGCGGTGCGATCCGCGACGATGCGCTCGGCGAGCGCGGGTCCAACGCCCGGGAGGCGCCGAAGCTGGGCGGCGCTGGCGTGGTTGAGGTCCACCGGCGCGCTGGAGGGCAGCTCAGCGGTCAGGTAGGGCCGCAGCAGCGCGGCGGTGTCGGGGCTCAGCCCGCGCACCCGCGTGAGGTCGTCCAAGCTCGCGAAGGCGCCGTTCGCCTGGCGCTCAGCGACGATGGCCGCCGCGAGCGAGGGGCCGACACCGGGCAGCGCGCCCAAGGCCACCTCGCCGTCGAGGTTCACGTCCACGGGCAAGCCGATGAGCAGCGGGTCCTCGGGGCGCTCCAAGCGGATGTCCGCGCCGACCACCGCCACGACGACGCCCTCGGTGAGCCGCTGATCCGCGCGCTCCCCCAAAGAAGCGCCGGCGGCGGCGAGCGCGGCGCCGAGGGTGGGCGCTGGGAGCGCGTACAAGCCGGGGTGGGGCACGTCGCCCCTCACCTCCACCAAGACGCCGGGCGCGGGCTGCGGAAGCCACCAGGGGCGCGTGAGGATGGCCGCCGCCACGAGCGCGAGCACCACGCCCATGCCGCGAACGCTGCGCGGCGAGCTCTCGGTGCGCCGGCGAAAGCTCAGCTCACGCACGGGTGATGCGCTCCAGCAGGGCCTGATGTCGGGGGCCGGTCGCGATGAGGTCGAGCTGGCGCACGTCGTCTTCGCCCTGGAGGACGATCTGCAGGTGGTCGGCCGGCAGCCACTCGGGGAAGCGCGAGGCCCACTCCAGCAGCAGCACGCCGTCGTCCAAGAGCTCGTCCAGGCCGAGCTGCTCGAGGTCGGACACGTCGCCGACGCGGTACAGATCGGCGTGGCGAAGCGGCAAGCGCCCGCCCTCGTGGGTCTGCACGATGATGTAGGTGGGGCTCGCCACGCGGCTCGTGACCGCGAGCCCCGCGCCAACCCCGCGCGCAAACGCCGTCTTTCCGGCACCCAAGTCACCGTCGAGGGCGACCACGGTGCCCGCAAAGGCGGCCTGTCCCAAGCGCCGACCGAGGGCCTCGGTCTGCTCGACGCTGGTGCTGGTCCAGCGCATCAGCCCTCCCCGCTGAGCAGGCTGGCGATGGTGGCCGGGAGCACGGCGACCAAGTCCGAGGCGCCCCAGCCCTCGGGGGCGACGCGCGCGAGCTCCTCGGCCGCGAGGCCGTGCACATAAGCGCCGACGAACGCCGCGTCGCGCGGCGCGAGGCTGCGAGCGAGCAGCGCGCCGATGAGGCCGGTGAGCACGTCGCCGCTGCCGCCGGTGGCGAGGATCGGGCCGCCGGTCGGGTTGAAGACGATGGGCGCGTCGGCCTGCGCGATGAGCGTGCCGCGCCCCTTGAGGAGCGCGACGCCAAAGCCCGCGAGGCGGCGCGCGCTGGTGAGGCGGTCGCGCTGCACGTCGTCGACGGTGCCGCCGAGGATGCGCGTGGCTTCGCCGGGGTGGGGCGTGAGCACGCGGGGCTGCGGCGAGCGCTCCACGGCGACGATCGCGTCGGCGTCAAAGACCACAGGGCGCGCATCGTCGGTCCAAAGCGCGCGGAGCTGCCGGATAAGCGCGGGCGCGAGGGGCGCGCCGCCGCCGAGGCCGGGGCCTACGGCGATGACCGTCGCCCGCGCCCAGACGTCGCCCGTGGGCAGCGCCGTCAGCGTGTCGCCTTCGCCCGTGACGGCGACCATCACCTCGGGCGGGAGCGCGCCGAGGCGAGGCACCGCGCCGCGCGGGACCGCGAGCGTGACCAGCCCAGCGCCGCCGCGCACCGCAGCGCTCGAGGCGAGCACCGCGGCGCCGGCCATAGCGGCCGAGCCAGCGACGATCAGCAGGTGCCCGGAGCTGCCCTTGTACGCGTCCGCGCTGCGCGTCGGCCAGCACGCGAGCACGTCGCTGCGCTCGGTGATGGCCGCGACGTGGTCCTCGGGCCAAGCAGCCGCTTCGACGCCGATGTCGACGACGTCGACCTGGCCAGACAGCTCCGGGCCGCGCCCGAGCAGCAGCCCCGGCTTGATGCGGCCGAAGGTGACGGTGCGCACGGCGACGAGCGCCTTGCCGAGCACCCGGCCGGTGTCGGCGCACAAGCCGCTGGGCAGGTCCGCCGCGACGACGGGCACGCCTGAGTCAGCGATCTGCTGCACGATCTTAGCAAAGCGCCCCGTGATCTCGCGCGCGAGGCCGGTGCCGAACAGCGCGTCGATGATGAGCTCCGCCCCCGCGACGCTGGTCACCAGCGGCACACCGGCGCGCACGGCGACGGCGCGGTGAATCGCCGCGTCGCCGCGGCTGTCACCGCAGGCCCACACCGCGACGTCGACCCCCCACGAGCGCAGCCAGCGCGCGGCGCCCCAGCCGTCGCCGCCGTTGTTGCCGCCCCCGCACACGGCGATGACGCGACCGCCAGGCCTGAGCTCGTCGAGGACCACCTGCGCGAGCGCGCGGCTCGCGGTCTCCATGAGCACGACGCCCGGCAGCCCGAGCACCTCGATGGTGCGCAGGTCGAGCTCGCGGGTCTGCGCCGCGCTGCTGACGGGGATCAACCGAGCACCTGCTGCGCCAGCGCGCGAACCTGAGCCGCCGTGGTGGCGACCGACGCCGCGTCCGCGCCCTCGACGAGCACGCGCAGCACGGGCTCGGTGCCCGAGTAGCGCAAGAAGATGCGCCCGCCGGGCCCAAGCAGGTCCTCGGCGCGCGCGACCAGCGAGGACAAGCGCGGCTCGCCGTCGAGCGGGCGGCGCTCAGCGACGGTCAACGCCGACAAGTGGCGGGGCCAGGGCGAAAAGCCACCGAGCGTCACCGACAAGGGCGAGGGGCGGGCGAAGGCGGCGGCGAGCGCGCGGAGGCCGGTCAGCAGGCCGTCTCCAGCGACGAGGCCGTCGTCGAACAGCACATGGCCGCTCTCTTCGCAGCCGAGCGCGAGGCCCTGACTCGCCATCGCCATAGCCAAGTGCCGGTCCCCGACGGGCGTGCGCACGACGCGCACGGCGGGGAGCGCCGCCTCCAGGGCGGAGGTGCTCATGACGGTGACCGCCATCCCACCCACGTCGCGCGCGGAGCACAACCACCACGCGAGCGTGTCGCCCGGGACCAGCGCGCCGGTCTGGTCCACGAGGACGCAGCGATCGGCGTCGCCGTCGACCGCGAGGCCAGCGTCGGCCTGCGCGGCGACGACCGCGGCCTGGAGCGCCGCTGGGTGCTGGGAGCCTACGCCGTCGTTGATGACGCCGTCGCCAGCGCCGATGAAGCGCCAGGTGGCGCCGCCGAGGCCCGCCAAGCGCGGGGCGAGCGGCGACGCGGCGCCGTGGGCGAGGTCGACGACGAGGGTGCGGCCCGCGAGGGCGCTTAGGTCACCGGCCGCGGCGAGCAGCGCTGAGAGGTAGGTGTTGAGCACCTGATCGCCGATGTCGACCGCGTCCCCGACGCCGGGCTCCGCCGGCTCCTGAAGCCACGCCTCGACCTGCGCCGTCTGCGCGTCGCTGAGCTTGTGGCCGCCGGGGGCGAAGAGCTTGAAGCCGTTGTCGGGGGCCGCGTTGTGGGATGCGGTGAGCATGACGCCCGCGCCGCCGATGCGAGCTGCGACCGCGGTGGCGACGGCCGAGGTGGGCACCACGCCCGCCAAGAGCGGCACACCGCCCGCGCCCAGCACACCCGCCGCGACCGCCGCTTGAAGCGCGGGGCCGCTGGGGCGGGTGTCCCGACCGATGACCACCGGCTGGCCGCCTGCGAGCCGCACGGCCGCCGCACCCACCCTGAGGGCGACGCGCTCGGTGCACGGCTCGTCGCCATAGCGCCCGCGAATCCCGTCTGTGCCGAACCGAATCATGGCCGACGGACCTCAACAGCGGCGGGTTTACACGCCACGAGATGCACGCGATCTGAGGCCGCGTGAACGATGTCCACCCGAGGGCCATCCGGCGCACCGCAGACGGCGGTCACGCGCGAGGCCGGCACGCCGTCGGGGAGCCGGACGACGCCGATGACGCCGGTGGGGTCGAGCTCGCTGAGCACCGCGCGAGGCCCCTCGAGCGTGACCGACATGGTCTCGTGGGTCTCCATCTCGGGGTGGCCCGGGATGACGAGCGGCACGTCCGCGATGGTGCGGCGCTGCAGCAGCGGCTCAATCGCGATGCTCGCGACGGGGGCGACCTGGTCGATCACCGAGTCCACGCCGCGCGGGAGGTCCAGCTCGACGGTGCGCTCCTCAGAAGCGGCCAGCCCCGAGACGTCGACGGGCTTGGTGGACACGCGCCGAAGCGCAGCCAGCACCGAGCGCGGCCCGACGAGCGCTACGACCGACGGCGTCACGGTCACGCCCGCGACGCGGTAGCCCTCGCCCGGCTCCCCGACGATCTCGGGGACCACCGCGACGCTGCGCGTGTCTGCGAGGTCGAGCACGAGGCGGTGCTCTGCTGGCTGAAAGGAGGTGACGCTCACGCTCGGCGGCAGGCCGATGAGCGGGGCGTCTGCGAAGTTGATGAGCACTTCGCCCTGGGAGGCGCCCTCTAGGTCGACGACGACCACCAGGTCTGCGTCGTCGGCGCGGCGCACCGCGTTCAGCGTGCCGGAGAGCTCCACCACGACCGACCCAGGCAGCGGCTCGGTGGCGACCGAGTCCCCCGGCAGGCGCCAAGCGAGCGACGCGCGATGGGGCACCTGGACCGTGGAGGCGCCTTGCACGTAGAGCCACGCGGCCAGCGCGAAGGTGAACGAGAGCAGCTTGTAGTGCGGGAGAGCGAGCAGCTCGCGCAGCCAGTTCATAGCTCACCCTTGGTGGGGTCAGGGGCGGTGACAGGCACCGACAAGGAGGCCGACTGCGAGGTCATGCGCTCCAGCCCCTCGGACAAGCGGTCGCGCAGGTCGTTGGCGTCAGCGACCGGCGTGACGACGCCGCCCTCGATCAGCGAGATGGTGCCTCTTTCCTCAGAGATGACGATACAAAGCGCGTCGAGGGCCTCGGCGAGGCCGATCGCGGCGCGGTGACGCGTGCCGTAGGCGCGGGACAAGTCCTTGGCGGTGGACAGCGGCAAGAACACACCCGCGGCGACCAGCCGCTCGCCGCGCACGACCACCGCGCCGTCGTGAATCGGTGAGGACGGGTGGAAGATCGCCTGCATCAGCTCGGCGGAGACCCGCGCGTCGAGCAAGTGCGCGCCGTCCAAGAAGGGGTCGAGGCTCGCGAGGCGCTCGACCACGATGATGGCGCCGATCTTGCGCTGCGCGAGCGCGAACGCCGCCTCGATGATCTGCTGCAGCACGGCGACGCCGCCCGCAGGCGGCCCCGTGTGAAAGAGAGTGCCGCCCGCTTGAGCGAGCGCCTTGCGGATGTCGTCCTGAAACAGGATGAGCAGCGCGAGCACGACGTAGACGAAGACGTGGTCGAGCACCCAGTTGAGCGTGCTGAGCCCCAAGCGCTCGGACATCAGGTAGATGCCGCCGACGAGCGCCAAGCCGATGAGGCTCTGCTGCGCGCGCGTCCCGCGGACGAGCAACATGCCGCGATAGATCATCCAGCTCATCAGCAGGATGTCGAGCCAGTCGTTCCACCCCGCCGTGGAGAGCACGCTGCCTTTCCACCACGCGTTCATGCGGCCGCCTCGACGGCGAGGAACACCTGGAGCGCCGCGCGCGTCGCCGCGACGTCGTGTACGCGCAGCCAAGCGGCGCCGCGCTGTGCCGCAGCGAGCGCCGCGCCGACCGAGCCGTGAATCCGCCTGGGTGCCTCGGGCTCCGCGGTGAGCGCGCCGATGAAGCGCTTGCGGGAGGCGCCGATGAGCACCGGGTACCCGAGGGCGCGCAGGCGCGGGATGGCTGCGATGAGGCGCGCGTTGTCGTTGAGCGCCTTGCCGAAGCCGAGCCCCGGATCGAGCACGATCCGATCGCGGCGAACCCCCGCAGCCATCGCGAGCGACGCCCGCTCATCGAGCCACGCGCAGACGTCGCCGATCAGATCGCCGTAGGCGGTGTCGTCCTGCATTGTGCGCGGTGTACCGCGGATATGCATGAGGATGAGCTCGACATCCGCTTGGGCGCAGACCCGCGCCATGTCGGGATCACCGAGCGCCGTGACGTCGTTGACGATGGTCGCGCCCGCTTGAACCGCCGCCGCCGCGACCGCGGACTTGGCCGTGTCGATGGACAAGCGCGCCGTGGGCGCCGCAGTCCGCAGCCCGCGCAGCACGGGCACGACGCGCCGCAGCTCCTCGTCCGCGGACACGGCGGCGGCGCCCGGCCGCGTGGACTCACCGCCAATGTCGAGCACGTCAGCGCCCTCGTCCAACAGGCGAAGCCCGTGCGCCACCGCCTGCGCGGGGTCCAGCCACGCGCCGCCGTCCGAGAAGGAGTCGGGCGTGACGTTGACGATGCCCATGAGGAGGGGCATCCCCCTCCCCGAGGTCATGGGGCCATCCAGCCGAGCTTTCCCGGAAGCACAGGGCCACAGGCCTCCACGAGCGCGCCAAACTCTTCGCGGTCGAGCGTCTCTTTGTCGATGAGCGCCTGCGCCACGCGGTGGAGGACGTGCACATTCGAGGACAAGATGTCGCGCGCGATGTGGTCGGCGTGCTCCACGATGGCCTTCACCTCGGCGTCGATGCGCTGCGCCGTGTCCTCGGCGTAGGTCTGAAGGCGCCCGCCAGCGCGGCCCAAGAAGGGGTCGCCTTGGCGTTCGCCGTAAGCCACCGGGCCGAGCGCGTCGGACATGCCGAGCTCGCACACCATGGTGCGCGCGATCTGCGTGGCCTGCTCGATGTCGCTGGCGGCGCCGCTGGTGATGGTGTCCAGCGCGATGGCCTCGGCGGCGCGACCGCCCATGGCGGACGCGATGCGGAACAGCAGCGCGTGACGCGTGTGCGACATGCGGTCCTCGTCGGGCACGAAGAGCGTCAGGCCGAGCGCGCGGCCGCGCGGGATGATCGTGACCTTGTGGACCGGGTCGTGGCCGGGGAGCAGGTGCGCGACGATGGCGTGACCGGCCTCGTGGTAAGCGGTGTCGCGGCGCTCCCACTCGGGCATGACCATGGAGCGGCGCTCGGGGCCCATGCGGATCTTCTCGCGGGCGGCCTCGAAGTCATCCTGGTCCAGCTGGTCCTTGTCATTGCGCGCGGCGAGGAGGGCGGCCTCGTTGCAGAGGTTCTCTAGGTCGGCGCCCGAGAAGCCGGGGGTGCCGCGGGCGATAGCTTCAAGGTCCACGTCCGGGTGCAGCGGCGAACGGCGGGTGTGAATCTCGAGGATCTGCTTGCGACCTCGCACATCGGGCTTGGGCACCACGATGCGGCGGTCGAAGCGGCCGGGGCGCAAGAGCGCGGGGTCGAGCACGTCCGGGCGGTTGGTGGCGGCGACGACGATGATCGCCTCGTTGGCCTCGAAGCCGTCCATCTCGACGAGGAGCTGGTTGAGCGTCTGCTCGCGCTCGTCGTGCCCGCCGCTCAAGCCGTTGCCGCGGTGGCGCCCCACCGCGTCGATCTCGTCGATGAAGACGATGCACGGCGCCTGGCTCTTGGCCTGCTCGAACATGTCGCGCACGCGGCTGGCGCCGACGCCTACGAACATCTCCACGAAGTCCGAGCCGGAGATGGTGAAGAAGGGCACGCCGGCCTCGCCCGCGACGGCGCGCGCGAGCAGCGTCTTGCCCGCGCCGGGGGAGCCCATGAGCAGGACGCCCTTTGGGATTCGGCCGCCGAGGCGAGAGAACTTCTCGGGCTCGCGCAGGAACTCGATGATCTCTTGGAGCTCCTCCTGGCACTCGTCGATGCCGGCCACGTCGTCGAAGGTGACCTGGCGCTGGCCGTCGGTCTGGAGCTTGGCCTTTGACTTTCCGAACTGGAGCGCGCGGCCGTTGGAGCCCTGCACATTGCGCACGAACCACACGAAGGCGACGAGCATGAGGATCGGGATGAGCGCGAAGAGGCCGCTGATCCAGATGCTCGAGTCCGCCTGCTCCTTGTACTTCGGGACGACACCGTACTCGACGAGCGTGTTGTAGACGGTGAGCTCGTGCATGACGGGGCCGACGGCCGTGAAGGTCGCGCCGTCTTTGAAGTGGCCCTCGATCTCTTGCCCAGAGAAGGTGACGTCCTCGACCTTTCCTTCGTGCACCGCCGACAAGAACTCGGGGAAGCCGATCTCGGTAGACTCGGTCTCGTGGGTCCTTGGGAGGATGCCGATGACAAGCACGATCGCGAGGAGCACGAACCAGAAGATGTTGAGGCGGGAGAATCTGCTCACGCGGGCCTCGCGAAGGGGGAAGAGGTCGCGATAACGCGGCGCGGCGAACCAAACCATGCGCACGCAGCGCGCTGTGGCAAGGGCGCTACGCCCGCATCATGGGTCGCGCGCGAAGCGCCCGTCCTTCACGGTGAGCAGACCGATGCCGCGCACTTCACACCGCCCCCGCCCCTCCCGCGCGAGAGCGAGCATACGCTGCCGCTCCACGAGCGACGTTCCCGGCGCCCAGCGCCCCAACCAGCGCAGCGCAACGGCGGGCTCGAGGGCGCAGAGCGTCGTGACGTCGAGCTCGGGGTCGAGCTCTTCGCACAGCGCCTGCAGCGCGTCGTCGTCTGCAGCACACCACGCGCTCGACCGCGCGATGACCGCCGACGCGCCCGGCCGAATCGCTTCGAGCACCGGCATCAGCTCGGCCCGCACGCGGTTGCGCGTGTAGCGCGGGTCGGCGTTCGTGGGGTCCTCGACCCAAGCGAGCGAGCGCGCTTCGGCCCAGTCGCGGAGCGCAGCGCGAGGCTCGCCGAGGAGCGGTCGAACGAGGCGCCCGCGGCGCGGCCGCATCCCGCCGAGGCCCCGAGCGCCGGAGCCGCGGAGCAGGTTGATGAGCACCGTCTCCGCTTGGTCATCGGCGTGGTGGGCGAGCGCGACGCGGTCGACGTCGAGGGCGTCGTACACCGCACGGCGCCCGTCGCGACAGGCCCGCTCGGAGGCGTGCTCGCCGAGGTGCAGTGACGCGACGACGCAGTCCAGGCCTCGCTCAGCGGCGAGCGCCTTGGCGAAGGTTGCGTGCGCCGCCGACGCGCTGTGGACGCCGTGGTCGACGGTCACGACCGACAGCTGGGCGCCGTGCCACGCGCGTGTCTCCGCCAGCAGGTCGAGCAGCACCACGGAGTCCGCGCCGCCGCTGAGCGCGACCGCGACCCGGTCCCCAGCGCTCCACAGCGCGTGCTCGCGCACATAGGCGCCCACGCGGTGCCGAAGCCGAGTCGGCGCGCTCACGGCCGACGACCGCCCTCGCGGGCAGCGACCCGCGTGAGCAGCGTCCAGTCGTCCGACGGGTCGCCGTCGAGCAGGGCGCGGTTGGTGCGCGCGGCCCCGCACGTCGCGCAGCGGTAGTGAAGCACGACGTCCTCGCCCCGAAGCTCAGCGCTCACCGGCTGCAGGAGCCCGCCGCAGTCCTCGGCGCGGTCTCCCGGAACGCGATCGACGTGCAGCGAGCACAGACACCACGGGCAGTGGTCGCGGGCGGTGCGCCCATGAGGCGGGACGGCGCGCCCGCACGAGGCGCAGGTGAAGGCCTCATCGCGGTGGATGGGGTTCTTTCGCTCGCGCGCCTGCTCCTCGTGGCCGCGCGCAAGGCGAAGCAGCCGCTTCCCCGGAAGCGAAGCTCGTTCCTCCGGAAAGTCGACCCCCCTCGCCTCCCCCACGCGCACGACCGCCTCGCGCAGCGCTTCGTCGGCCACATCGTCGAGCCACGCGCCCAAGCGCTTGACGTCACCGCGCGAGCGCGCCGCCTCGACGAGCGCCTTGGCTCGAGCCGGCAGCGGCTGGCCGACATCCGCCCACGCGACCACGTCCGCGACCGCCGGGCTACGACGCTTCATCGGCCTCTGTCCAACGCTGGGCGCGCTCCTCGACCACCCACGGCACACCGTCGACCACGGGGAACAGCAGCCCATCGGCGCGACACAGGAGCCCGCGCGGCGCGTGCTGCAGATCGCCGCGACAGCGCGGACACACCAGCAGCTGGGTGAGCTCGTCGCGGGTCATTCGACCGCAGCCCCACGCCGCTCACGCCACAGCCTGGGGTAAACGGTCCCGCCCGCCAAGAGGTTCTCGTGGCGCCCGGTCTCGATCACGCGGCCCCCCTGCAGGATCACGACGCGGTCGACGCTGGGCAAGATGTCGAGATCGCGGGGCACGATCAGCACGGTGCGCTCGCCCGCGAGCAGACGAAGCTGCTCGATGAGCGTGTGCTCTTCTTGAGCGGAGAGCTGGCAGGTCGCGCAGTCAAAGATGAGCACGCGAGCGGGCGACAGGAGGGCGCGCGCGAGGGCGATCTGCTGGCAACGCGCCGCTGACACCGGCAGGCTCAGCTCGTCGAGCGGCGTATGGATGCCGCCGGTGAGCTGCTCGGCCCACTGCCGCGCGCCCACCTTATGCAGCACGTCGAGCAGCTCGGCGTCCGTCGCCCCCTCGCTGGAGAGGCGCAGGTTCTCGGCCAAGGTGCGGGCGAAGACATGCTCGCTCCCAGAGACGAGCACGACGGCGCGGCGCAGGTCGGCGACGCTGAGCAAGCGCACGTCCACGCCCCCCAACAGCACCTCGCCGACGTCGGGATCAAGCTGACGCCCCACCAACCGCAGCAGCGTGGAGCGCCCGCTGCCCTCAAGGCCGACCAAGGCCACGACGCTGCCAGCGCTGATGTCCAGCGTCACGCGATGAAGCACCACGCCGGCGCCAAAGTCCACCGTGACGCGGCGCCACTCCACCGAGAGCGCGCCGCTCGGCAGCGCGACAGGCTCCGCTGGCGGCTGCACCGGCGACAGGGTCTCGAGGGTGGCGTGGACGCGCTCGAGCGCCGCCATACCGCTCTGCATCTGGGTCCAAGCGACAGAGATGCCCGTCAACGGCCGCACGGTCCACGTCAACGCGACGAGGAACCCAAGCAGGCGCGATGACGTGAGCGATCCTTGCGCGACGTCGTCCGCGCCGATCCACAGCAGCACGCCGAGGCCGGCGGTCATGATGGCGCGCACGAGCATCGCAGGCAGGGCGCCCTCGAGCGCCAACCGCGAACGCGCCGCCCAATCGCGGCGATCGGCGACGACAAAGCGAGCGTGTTCGCGCGAGTCGGCCTGCAGGGCCCGAATCGTCGAGGCCCCCGCGAGCTGGTCCTGCGCGAGGCGCGAGAAGTGACTGCGCGCGGCGCGCGCTTCCGTGCCGCGCTTGCGAACGCGCGCACCGAACCACGCCGTGGGGATGACGGCGATGGGAAGGACCGCGACGCCAAGCGGCGCCACCTGCGGCGCGAGCGCGTAGCTCATCGATGCCAACACCGCGACGATGAGCGTGTCGCGGTACGCCGCGACGAGCGCATCGAGGCCAATTCGCAGGTCGTCCACATCTTGAATGAGGTTCGCGAGACGCTCGCCAGCGCTTCCGGGCGCGTCGCCAAGCGCGATATAGCGCTGGTAGAGCTGCGAGCGAACGCGCGCCGACACGCGCTCGGCGAGCTGGGTGGACTTACGCGACGCGGCGAGCTGCAGGACCGAGTCCGCCATGTGCAGCGCGGCGATACCCGCAGCAATCCATCCGACCTGCTTCAGGTTGAGCGAGCCCGGGTACCCGTCGATGAAGATCTGCACCAAGCCCACGGTCAACCCGGGCACTAGGGACGACCCAGCGAGCAAGAGCAGCAGCACAACCGGCGGTGCCGTCTCTTGGTCGAAGTTCGTGAAGTAGCGACGCAGCTCGTTCATGGTCCCTCGCGGCGACCTCTAGCCCGTTTGGCGATATTGTCCTAGCCCGCGCCGCTATTCCACGAGGGCGCGTCGGGCTAGATCCGGAACTGAAGCCCGCCGACAACTCCGATGGTGTAGCCGTCGGCCCCAGGGAGCGCGGCCACTGACGAGGGCCTCACGCCACCGGGCGGCTCGGCGGGCGCCGCGCGGGTGCCTGCGTGCGCCGTGAAGGCGCCCTCGGCGAACAAGCCGATCATCGGACCTGGGTCAAACATCAGGCCGCCGCCACCGCCGCCGCCGAACATCAGGCCGCCGGGGGGCTCCGGGTACTGGAGCATGCCGCCGCTCTGAATATCGAAGGAGTCAAAGACGCGGAGCTCGGCGTGGCCGAACACGTAGGGCTTCACGGGCCCGGTGGGGGCCAGGTAGATGCGCAAGCGCGGCTGAACGTAGAACTGCACAGCTTGAACGCGCTGTTGGGCGGAGGTGTCGACCTCGACGCCGTTCTGTGTCCACCCGGTCGTGAGCAGCTTGTTGCCGTACTGCAAGCCTCCCACCACGCCAAGGTCGAGGTAGGCCAGCGGCGCGTAGCCGATGAACAGCGCGCCGCGCGGGCGAGTCGCTGCCGCCGGCCCCTCTTGGAACCAGTCCGACTGCGGCTGGTTGCTGGCGTTCACGTCGACGCGCGAGTCGGCGATGCGGTCCACGTCGCCCATGCCGACACCACCGCGGACCTCAAACACCACGCGTCCGCCATGCGGCATGGCCTGAAAGAGCCAGTCGCGCGGGTCACGCTGCGCGTTGCGGAACGCCTTCTCCGCCCCGGCCAAGTGCCTGGGACGGAGGTCCGTGCCAGCGAGCAAGTCGACCAGCGGATCGTTCTGCCAGTCCCGCTCGGTGGGCTTGGGCGGACCGGGGCGCTCGATGGGGCGCACCGGCTGCACCGGCTGCGTGGGCTGATACGGCTGAACGGGTTGAACGGGTTGAACCGGCTGAACGGGTTGAACAGGCTGGATGGGCGCGTTGGCCGCCTCGATGAGGCGCACGGCACCGATAAGATCGTCAGCGGGCGCCGGGCCGAGCAGCCCGAGCAGGTCCTGCGTCTTGGAGCGCACAGCTTGGGAGAACGCCGACTCTTGGCCGGGGACGACGATCTCTTCGAGCGAGTCCATCGGCGTGGGGTCGTTCTGCTCGTAGAACTCGACGTGCGCGACGAGCGCGTTGTTGCGCGCGGGATCGCGCGAGAGCTGCGCCGTGATGCCAACGCGCGCAGGGAGGCGCTGCAGCGCCGCGTAGGGGCACGAGTCGACCTCAAAGCAGTCGTCGACCATATCGCCCACAACGGGCCTCACCGCTGCCGACGTGAGGATCAGGTTCCCCTCGCGCTGAAGGTCCTCGCTCACGCGCGCTTGCAGCATGGCTGCGAGCGAGCGATCCGCAAGCGACGACGCCCCGAAGTCAGGCATCAACAGCGGCTCTCCAGCGAAAGCTGGAGAGAACGAGAGGAGGACAACGAGTGGGATGAACGTACGCACGAAGCCGTTGTACCGCCGCGCGCGACAGACGACAAGCGCGGAATGTGGTCACGTTGCCTTTGACGCTGTTCCACGACCCTGGTTATAGGGCCGGCGCGCCGGGATAGCTCAGTTGGTAGAGCAGCTGATTCGTAATCAGCAGGTCGTCGGTTCAAGTCCGATTCTCGGCTCCACATCTTGCGCCACACGCAGTGCTGCCCCCAAACCCCGCGCTTCGCGAGAAGCGCGGGGTTTTGTGCGTCAGCCTACCCCCTTCCAATTGTGGATTTTCGGTGTAGCCTCTGCGGTTCGGATGCCTCCGGTCCCCGATTCATGCGATGCTGGAGGTGCACCCTCGTCCGCAAAGGAGACTCGGCCATGAGCCAAGAAGAGCACGCGCTGCTGCTGCTTCAGCTGCGCGACGCCATTCGAAATGGCGAGCCCGTCGAGATCATCACCTTGGCGGGGTTGGTGGCGCGTCACGACCCGGACGAGCCGCTGCTCGCGCTCGTGCGCAGCCTCGGAATCGAGCCGCCGACGCTGGCCGAGGCCGTCGCGTCCGTGCTGGACGAGGTCCGCGCCATCGGCAGCGATGACGGGCCCGCGGAGACCTGGGACGTCCTCTGCCAGCTCGATGAGCTCGCGGCGGGGCTGGTGCTGCTCGGAGATCCGGGCGCGCAGTCGCTCGTCGAGCAAGCGATCAGCCATATCTCAGCGTTCCCAAGCGCTTGGGCTGTGCACGCGGACGTCGCCACCGAGGCGCTCATGCACGGCGCGCTTCGCCCAGGGGAGCCCTCGCAGCACCTGTGGGAGGCCGTCGAAGCGAGCCGGTTCGAGATCGACCAGGGCGCACGCGCTTCGGCGAGCGCCGAGGTCTTCGTCGCCGCGGGCATCGCGCCCGTGCTCCCGCTGTGGTCGCCTACGGCGCAAACACAGCAGACCGCCGCCCACTGGCAGCAGCTGGGCGTCGGTGTGGACTGGGAGCTGGCGCTCACCGCCGACGAGCAGGGCGCGCCGGTGCTGGTGCTCGCCGGCGCAGAAGGCCACTTCGTGTGCAGCGAGCGAGCCATCGAGCCCGCGATTGTCGGCGGTGACCTCGTCGCGCGAGCCGAACCCGGCGAGTGGCTCGTGCGCGTCGGCGAAGAGTCCATTCGGTTTGAGCTCCAGACCTAAACGCACCCTCGACTTAGCAGGTCGTTCCGAACATAGCGCTCACCAGCTCGCGATGCTCTGAAGGACCTCGCCGTCGAGCCCCATTTGCAGCAAGCGATCGCCCTTCCCGTCGACCAGCCACATGGAGGAGCAGTCCGGGGTGATGGCCACGTCCAGCAGCTGCGTGGGTCGGTCATCCGATACGTCCGCAGGCGCGCCGCCACCGAGGTAGCTGCCGTCGAGTCCGTAGCGCTGTACGCGGTGGTTTCCGAGGTCGGCGATCGCGAGCCACTGTCCGGGGCACACGTCGAGCGCCGTCGGGAACCACACGGCGTCCGCGCCGCGCCCGCCCCGCTCGAAGTCGCGCTCACCGAGGCCTGCGTCGTTGATAGCGCGCCAGCTGTGGTGGTACTGGTCGAGGGCCCAGACGAGCTCGCCGTCAACCGCGAGCGCGTGAGCCATGCCAGAAGCGCGCTCAAAGACGCCTTGGAACGCGAACTGTTCGTCGTAGCGATAGGTGGTGCCGCCGTCGATGTTCGCGGCGACGTAGCCACCGCCAGGCAGCGGCTGGAGCGCTTCGACGAAGCCAAGCGGCTCGCCGTCGGGGCCCAGGATGGGGAAGCTCTCCACCTCGCGACCGCCGCGAAAGCGCTTAACCACCATATAGGCGTGGTCGTATCTGGCGCCGCCGTTGGGCAGGTGATCGACGACCAGCAAGGATCCATCCGCGTCGACCGCGAGCGCCATGACCCGCCAGAGCTTACCGCGCCCGACACCGCGCACCCCGATCTCGCCCAAGTAGCTGCCATCGGCGTCGAAGCGGAGCACGCGATTGTGATGGAGGTCCGAGACGTAAACGCGACCAGCGTCATCGACGTCGACGTAGTTCGGACGCGCAAGAGCGCGCGGTGACGCTTCACACGCGACCGCCAACGCGATGCCAACGAGGCTCACACTGAGGCGGAGATGGGTCTGGAAGCGCTCGCGCATGCTATGCGTGTACCGTGCCAGCCACGAATCCACAACGGCGAAACCTCGTCCTCTTCCCCCTGTGGGCGAAGCTCGGCCTCGTGTTTGGCACGCTGGCGGGCGGCTCGCACGCTACCGTGGGCTGGATCGACTTTCGCGAGCAGCTCGCGCGCGAGCTAGACGACCGCCGCGCCCGCCTCGAAGGGCTCGCGCTCACGCTCTCGGCGGGCCTCGACGGCGACGTCTACTTCAGCTTCACGGACGCCGCCGACATGGTCCGCCCGGAGTACCGACGCGCCGCCAAGTGGCTGGAGCTGGGCGTCAACGGCGGCCGCGTCGACTGGGCGGGCACCGCCACGCGCGACCACGACGGCCACTGGTCCTACGTCATCGACTCCAACGAAGAGTCGCCCTTCCCCGTCGGTTATCCCATCTTCGACGGCGTCCGCCCCCGCGAGCGCGCGTGGACCGAAGACCGCGTCGTCTTCGTCGCGGGCTTGGAGGACGAGTTCGGCCGCTGGGACACAGCCTACGCGCCGATTCACACCGGCGGCGGCGTCGTGGTCGGCTTGGTCGAGGTCGTGCTCAACTCGGACACGCGCCGCCTCGACATCGAGACGCGCACGCGCTCAGTCCTGCTCAACAGCGTGCTCGGCTTCATCGCCTCCTTCCTCGTCGCGGTCGTCTTCGCGCGCTGGCTCAACCGCCACCTCTCCACGCTCATCGACACCGCCGAGGCCGTCGCGGCTGGCGATCTCAACGTGCGCGCGCGCATTCGGTCAAGCGACGAGCTCGGCGTGCTGGGCGCGGCGTTTGACGCGATGGTCGACGGCTTGGTCGAGCGCGAGCACATCCGCGAGACGCTCGGGCGCTTCGTGCACCCCGAGGTGGCCGCCGAGCTGCTCTCTGGCCCTGAGGCTCTGACCCTAGGCGGCTCCGCGCGCACGGTCACGGTGCTCATGTCGGACCTGCGCGGCTTTACGGCGTTGTCCGAGCGCTTGGGACCCGAGGGCATGGTCTCGCTGCTCAACCGCTACTTCTCGTTCATGAGCGAGGTCATCGACGCCCACCACGGCACGCTCTCCGAGCTGCTCGGCGACGGCATGGTCGTGCTCTTCGGCGCGCCCAACACCTTTGACGACGACGCCCGCCGCGCGGTGCGCTGTGCGGTCGACCTGCAGCGCGCGCTGCGCGACTTCAACGCCTCCGAGGCCTACCAGCTGGAGATGGGCGTCGGCATCGACACCGGGCCCGTCGTGGTCGGCAACGTCGGCAGCCAAAGCCGCATGAAGTACGGCGTGGTGGGCGACGCCATCAACCTCGCCGCCCGCTTGGAGAGCGCCACCATCGGCAACCAGGTGCTCATCAGCCAGGCCACGCTCGACGCCGCAGGAGCCCAGAGCATCGCGCTCGGGCAGCCCCAAGATCTGCTGTTTAAGGGGCGAAGCGCGTCAGTACGGTGCTTCGCGGTGCGCGCCATCGACGGCGTCACCCTGCCCTCCGACCAGCGCAGGCGCACGGTGCTGACCCAGCTCACCACCGTGGGCTGGCCGCTCAACGACAAGCGGGTCAGCGACGATCGCTTCGACGCCGTGGTGTGCGCGCTGTGCCTCCCGGAGCTGCTGCTGCGCACCGACGCCGACCTCCACCCGCACGATCGCCTCAAGCTGACCGTGCGCGTCGGCGACCGCGACCTCGAAGACCTCTACGCCACCACCGTCGACCGCGAAGAAGATGGCGCCTGGCGTCTGCGGCTCACGTCGGTGCCGCTCGACGCGCAGGCGGTCCTGGACGCCATCGTGGCGACGACCGTATGACCACGCCCACCCGAATCCGAGGCCTGCTTCACCCAGCGTGCGGCCCCTTGGTTCGGGTAGAGATCGCCGCGGCCAACGGCGACCGCGTCGACGGCGTCGCGCTGTTGGACACCGGCGCGTCCCGCTCTGCGATCGACCGCATCATCGCGCGCGAGCTTGAGCTGCCCAGCCCCGGCGCGGCCTCGTGGTTCGCGATCTCCCAGACGGCCGAGGCCCCCGATCTAGCGCCGCTCCGCCGTGGCGTCGTGCGCGTCCACGGGGCCCCGAACGGTTGGGTGCTCGACCTCATCGAGGTGCCGCGCCTGAGCGACGCCCTCGACGGCTACGAGATCATCGCGCTGCTCGGGTGGGATGTGCTCGACCAGTGCCGCCTCACAACCGACGGCCCAGGCGGTGCGTTCACCCTGGAGATCCCGCCAAGCCCGCGCGCCGCGCGTCGTCGTCGGTAGGCTACGGCTGCAGGCCGATAGCGCCGACCATGGCCGAGTAGCCGCTGCCCGCCGACCAAGCGCCGCCGTCGGTCACCTGCCCGCCCCCGCTGAGCTTGATGACGTGGACGCCCGTGAGCTCGGCGAACAGCACGGCGCCGCGGCCGACGCCCCGCGTGAGGCGCACGCCACCGCCAGGCAGCGGCGCAGAGGCCACCTTGCCGCCGGCCTCCAAGCCGCTGCTCGTGCGGCGGAGCCAGACCAGCGCGTCATCGTAGGAGCTGGCGACGAGGAAGCCGTCGTCAAAGGGCGACGGCACGAACCACGTCGGGTCGTACACGTCGATCGAGCCCTCGCTCACGAGCGTGCCGTCACCTGCGGCGAGGCGCGCGACGCGGTTTGGGGTGGACGTGAACTCGTTATTATCGCCGACGACCCCGACCAGGCCGTCGTCCGAGAGCGCAGCGTGGGAGAGGAAGGACTCGTCGTCCGGGAACGCGGCGACGCTGGCGAGCACTTGCTCCTGAGCGAGGTCGAGCAAGAAGGCGTTGGTGCCGACGGGCTCATCGCCGAGGGCGCGCGCTGAGACGAAGCCTTGGCCTGGGTGCGCGCGGGAGAGGCTCATGCCCGACGGCTGCTTGGCGGTGAACACGCGGCGCGGCGACGAGAGCGTGCCATCGCAGGCGAGGTCGACGCGGTAGATGCCGCCACCGTTCTCCACCCAGTTGCCATCCACGACCCACAGCGCCGAGCCGCTCGGGTCCATGAGCACCTCTTCCGTGTAGAAGACGCCGTCGCCGTAGGATTCGTGGACGACGGTGACGCTGCCGTCGGCCTCGAAGCGGAAGACGCCGACCGTGCCGTCGCGCTGCGCCACAGCGCCGATCTGACCGTCCGGCGTGAAGGCGATGACGCCGCCCATCCCTGGCAGCATGGCGAAGCGCTCGTCCGGGCCTGCGATCGACGCGTCCGAAGGATCGAAGCTGTATACGGCGTAATCACCGACGTACTCGCCCGCGGGGGTGCCGTACGGGTGCGAGAGCACGAGCTTGCGGACCGCGTCCTCGGGGAGCGGCGTCGCGTGGCAGGCCGTCGGGTCGGTGCCGGGGTCGGTGCCGGGGTCGGCGCCCGTGTCGTCGGCGGTGGAGGTGCAAGCGGCGAGCGCGAGAGCGAGTGCGATGCGTGGATTCATCGCTAGGCCGTAACCGGCTGTCAGCACGACGGTTATGGCCGCGCCATGATCCTCCTCCTCGCGCTGTCCGCCTCCGCCGCCCCCCTCGACGCCACCGTCCTGCTCACGCAGGCCGAGGCGATCTGCGCCGGCTCCTACATCGACGAGCACACCGTCGTCACCGCCTACCACTGCGTGACGCAAGGCGGCCCCATCGGGCTAGAGACGCGCGACGGCACCAAGGGCAAAGCGCGGGTCATTCGCACCTCGCTGCGCGACGACCTCGCCGTCCTCCGCGTGGACGTCACCGCGCCGACCACGCTCCCCCTCGCGGACACCTCGCCCGAGGTGCTCACCCACGTCTTCGCCCTCGGTCACCCCTTCGGCACAGCGCCCGGCCCCGGCTACCTCGAGGGCATGCTGCGCTGGTCCACCTCGGACGGCATGGTGTCGATGGTCGGCGAGCGCGCCCTGCAGGTCACCGCGCCCATCAACCCCGGAAACTCGGGCGGACCGGTCGTCGACGATGACGGCCGCTTGGTGGGCGTCGTGAGCCGGCACATCAAGGGCGACGGCATTGGCTTCGCCACCCGCGTCGAGCGGCTCCACGCGCTCCTCGACAAGCCGGAGCGCACGCGCCTCGCGCCCATCGGCGGCACCATCGACCTCGCGACCAACATCGGCACGACTTCCTTGGGCACCCTCGCCCCTGGGCTGGTGTTCGACCTCAACTTTCGCGACCACCTTGTCGTGCGCGCAGGCGGATCCTTGCCCCTCAACAAGCGCTGGGACGCGCTCAGCTCGGGCTCCGTGACCTGGTCCGCCTACGACGCCCAGCTCGCGGTTCGCCAGCGACTCTTCGAGGGCGCAGCCACCGCGCGCTTCGAGCTCGCGGGCGGCGTCACCTACCGCGCGACCACCGAGGGCTCCTTCACCGCGAATCGCATCCTGTTCCGCGCTGGCGACAGCGAGGCCCTCCCCACCGTGAGCGCGGGCCTGTTCACCGGCGGCACCGGCGTCGTGCTCACCTACCTGCCCACCGTCACGGACAACCCGTGGTTGTTCAGCGTGCGCGTGGCTGTGCCCGGGCGGATTGGGATGTTCTAGCGCTCGTTGCTGCGCGCCGCGCGCGGTCCCTCGGCGGACCGCGTCAGCCGGTCGTGCTGGAACGCCTGCGGACTCGGGAAGACGTACGAGCGCAACGCTGCGCGCACGGCGGCCGCCGTGGACCGCGAAGACCGGCCGCGTTCGACCTCGGGAGCCGCCTCGAGCGCTGGGAGATCGCCGACGAGCGAGCTGACGACGATCGTCTGAACGAGCCGCGCCAGCTCTCCACCACAAACGCGCCCGGGTTCGCCGCGCCAAGCCGGCAGGACCTCGACGATGCGGTGCCCCACGGTGGCGTCGATCACCGCGATATCCGACGTAAACGCAGCTTCAAAGTCCTGTTGCTCGGCGGCTGGCACCCAGATCTCTTCGTGGTGCGCGGCCCCCACCACATGGGCGGGGTAGGCAGCCACCACCGCCGTCGGCACCTCAAACGCGGTGACGAAGCCGGCGAAGCCGCTGTCCGGATCGCTCGGGTTCCACTGGAACGCGATCTCCTCGGCATATCGTCGATTCATCGCCGAGTATAAGGTGGGCTCCTCGGCGAGTCGGGGCCGAAAGGCTCGGAAGCCCGTGGCTCCGATGAGCGCGAGCTCGTAGATGCCAACTGGACGAAAGAGCGTCACGGGTTCCTCCTTGCGCCGCCCAACGGCAACGCAGCGAACGTCAGTCGAGGAACCCGCACCGGTGGCCTGACAAGAGCCCACCAACTGAAGCGTTCACCAACACGTACGGGACGGCGGGGTTGGCCGCCCAACTATGATCGTACCCCAACCTTCGGGTACCCGCGCGCTTGATCTACCCAAACGCGATCCCAATCATCAAGGTTTTCGCGGAGATCGGCTCCCGCAGCACGATATGAAAGCCGGAGGGGCTCTGTACGACGCCCAAGTGCTCGCCTTCTTTGAGGGCGAAGGCCGCTTGTTCGAAGGCGGGGATGATCTGACCGGACGCGATGAGGCCGAGCTCGCCGCCGTGTGACAGGCGTCACCGTATCCGGGCGGACCCGATGTTCTAGCGCTCGTCACCACGCGCGCTCGCCGACTCAGCCATCGCCTGCATCTGCGACTGGAGCTGCGCCTGCTGTTCAGCCGTGAGCTTCGCTTGTTCGATCTGAAGCCAAGCGTCGGCCCCCCGCTCCCATTCGCCACCGTCCACCGCAAAGTCCACGCGGAAGCCGAGCGGCCCGGGTTGTAGCAAGTTCAGCTGCTGAAACTGAACGAAGACCCGCGCGTGAAGCGTGTGAGCGGCCCAGGCTCCGTCCACTACCGCCACCTCACGCTCTTCGGCGCCATGCTCCAAACGAACCAAGCGAAATCGCATCGACAGATCGCGGTCGGGCCCGCCCTCGGGCCAAACAAAGCGCGCCGCGCACGCGAAGCCTGTGTACACGCTCGGAAAGACCGGCGCCGCGATGTTCTCCAAGCAGCCCATGAGGTTGAGCTGCTGAGTGACGTGATCGACGATGACGCGGTCACACAGGATGAGCCACTGGCAGCGGGGGCTCATGCTGCCGTCCACATCGGCGAGGCACCCGCGTAGCACACGCTGATGACGGGCTCGGCGTGGGCGACAGCCCGAGGTGGCGACGCGACGGCGGCGTTGGCTGCGAGGTGCCCCCGCCCTGCAGCCGCTTGGTGCAGCAGATCGAGCGCGACGCGCTGCAAGCTGGTTTGCCGACGCGCGGCTTCGGGCTCCAGCGACTGCACCGTAGACGCGGGAACGAACAACCAGACGCCATCATCGCCGCGAGCGTGGTCGTGTACCAGCAACCCCGCGGGGATCTGCATGGCTGTGCTTAGCTCCCGGACCATGTTGAGCGTGAGGTCGCGCTTGCCGCTGAGGACCTCGGAGACACGCCCGCTCCCCCAGCCCAATCGCTTGGCGAGCTCGCGCTGCGACCAGCCGAGCTCCTCGAGCTTGAACGCGATGAGCTCGCGCGGATCCGCAGCCGGAAGCGTGCTGGTGCGCGCCTCCCAGGCGTCGATGAGCTGGGCCATGACCTCGCGCAGCTCAGCGCCTGGCGTCCCGGGGGCAGCGTCCCAGAGCTCGTCCATGAGCTCAACCGCGCGCTCGTAGCTGGCCTCGTCGCGGATGGGGAAGGCGTGCATGGTGTACCTCACTCTTGAACGCGAAGGATGCCGTTGTACTCGGGCGGAGCGGCGAACTGAACGTCACAGACGACGCGTACGTGGTTTCCCTTGATGTTGAACAGCACCCGCCCAGCATGGAGCATTCGCGTGCGCCCCGAGGTGCTCGCCAGCAAGTGCTCCCCGCTCGTCCAACGCGCCGCCTTGACCATCACTGACCAGTTCGCCAGCGCCTGTGCGGTCTCCGGATGCTGCTGCGCGAAGTGGTCGATCGTGCGTTGGGTGACCAAGTACATGGCGGGCGACGTGTCCTCGCATGGGCGCTCCCACTACGGGAGCAGTGTAACCGCTGCGCAGCTATTCTCAAACGCTTACGAAGAGATCGCTCCGGTGCGGCCAGCAAGCCATGTCCACGGCGGCGCCAGGGTCAGCGCTCCTTCCCCATCGGCTCCCGCAGCACGATGTGAAAGCCGTAGGGGCTCTGTACGACGCCCGAGTGCTCGCCTTCTTTAAGGGCGAAGGCCGCTTGTTCGAAGGCGGGGATCATCTGACCCGGCGCGATGAGGCCGAGCTCGCCGCCGTGGGAGGCGGTGACGTCGTCGGAGAGGTCGGCGGCCACCTTGGCGAAGGGCTGGCCCGCGTTCAGGGCGGCGAGCGCCTGCTCAGCCCTGGCCCTTGCCTCGGCTTCGGTGCGACTTGACGCGCTCTGGTGGGCGCCGGCGTAGCTGATGAGGAGGTGGGCGACGCGCGCCTCGATCACAGCGTCGCGGCGGACGACGTGAAAGCCGAAGGGGGTCTCGAAGGCGGGGGTGAGCGCGCCGACCGGAACGGCGGCCACCTGGGCCTCGAAGGCGGGCACCATGGTGCCGACGCGGTAGACGCCGAGCGAGCCACCGCGGGGCGCGCTGGGGCCGTCGGAGGAGCTGCGCGCGAACTGCGCGAAGTCAGCGCCGCGCACGAGCTGATCATGCAGCGCGACCGCTCGGGCGCGGGCCTCTTCGCGGGTGCGTGACACGGAGGCGGGCGCCCCGACCGCACCTTGGTACGCGACGAGGACGTGCGACGCGGCGTAGCGCTCGAGCGCAGGCGCTGGGAGCGGCGCCTCGGGCGCTGTTGCCGGTTCTACCTCGGTCGCGTCGGCGACCGGCTCGATGAGGACCTGGGGCGCGGGCTCATCGGAGCGGCCGCACGCGAAGAGGCTCGCGAGGAGCAGCAGCGCGCTCATCGGCCGAGCGACGCGTCGATCGCGGCGCGCAGGGCGGCGTCGCTAGGGGTTCCAACCTCTTGGAAGACGCGCAGGTCCGTGTCGAGCACGAGCAGGATCGGGAGCTGGCCCGAGCGCGAGGCGATCAGCGCTGAGGTGTAGCTGCCGCCTTCGTCATCGCCGATGACTGGCTGGGTGGTGATGCCGAAGCTGTCGGCCCACAGGGCGAGCACCGCTTGATCGGGCGCGCCGCCCTCAAGATCCTGCGCGAGCAGCGTGACGTAGACCAAGCCGACGTCGGCGTACGCGTCCGCCGTGGCCTGCGTGTCCGCGGCGAGCGCTTGGCAGGGCGCGCACCAGACCGCGCTGACGTCGAGCACCACCGGCTGGCCGGCGAGCTGCCAGAGCGACACCACGTCGCCAAACTGGTCGCCCATGCGCAGGTCCGGGGGGAGCTGCCCCGATGAAAAGCCCTGGTTGGAAGCATCTGTGGGCGGGCCTTCGCTCGGCCAGCGGTTGTCCGGCGCGACCCAAGCCGTTGTCCCAGAATCGCCGGTGTCTACAGGCGTCGTCAGCGTGGGCACACACCCAACGCCAAGGGCGACCACGCCGCCTACGGTCATTGCACGCATCATCACGCAACCCTCGCACACCGCTCGGGTAACCGGCACGCGGCTCGCGGCATCTCCCATCCTCCAACGAGGTCCGAAACCCAATGTCCTCTACAGAGCCCACGCGCCTGACCCGAGCCGGCCTGATCACCAGCTACGACGACTACGCCAAGCCCCGGAGCGCTTGGCGCGTCGGCGCGGAGCTCGAGCGTCACCTGCTGCGCCCGGACGGGTCGGTGGTGCCCTACTTCGGCGAGCACGGCGTCGCGTGGATCCTCGACCGCCTCGCCGTCCAGGGCGGCTGGAAGCGCTACCACGAGGGCGACCACCTCATCGCCCTTGAGCGGCATGGCGCGTGGATCACCCTGGAGCCGGGCAGCCAGCTCGAGCTCTCGGGCGCGCCGCACCACAGCCTCGACGCGGTGCGCCACGAGGCCGAGTCCTTCGACCAAGACCTGACCGAGGTCATCGGCGACGCGCCCATCCTGCCGATCACCACGGGCTACACGCCCTTCGCTGAGGTCGAGCAGATCCCGTGGGTGCCCAAGCAGCGCTACGTCATCATGCGCGAGCACCTCGGCCACACCGGCAACCTCGCCCACCACATGATGAAGGGCACCGCGGCCACGCAGGCGACCTTTGACTTTGGCAGCGAGGCAGACGCGGCCTACAAGGTGGGCATCGCCACCAAGCTCGGGCCGCTCACCACGGCCATCTTCGCCAACTCGCCGCTCCGCCTCGGCAAGCCCACCGGCTATATGAGCTTTCGCGGCAACATCTGGACGCACACGGACCCCGCGCGCACGGGCTTCCCCGAGGCCGCGACCGGCTTCACCTTCGAGCGCTGGGTGGACTACCTGCTCGACGTCCCGATGATGTTCACCTGCCACAACGGCCACTGGGCCGCGGCCCACGGGCGCAGCTTCCGCTCGTGGATGGAGCAGGGCATCGACGGCACCTACCCGGATGACCACGACTGGGAGCTGCACCTCACCTCCGTCTTCCCCGAGGTGCGCGTGAAGCGCGGCATCGAGGTGCGCGGCGCCGACTGCGTGCCCCACGACCTGTCCATCGCCCTCGTCGCGCTGCTCAAGGGCCTGCTCGACGGCGTCAACAACCACACCGACGCCGAGGCGCTCGCGGCCGACTTCTTCGCGCTAGGCACCAAAGAAGAGCGCTTCGAGGTGGCCTGCCGCAGCGGCCTGGAGGGCGCGGTCGGCGGCCGCACGCTCGCGGCTTGGGCCTCGGACCTGCTCGACCTCGCCGACGTCGGCCTGCGCGACGTCGAGCCGCGCTCGCGCCCGCTGCTTCAGCCGCTGCGCGAGCTCGTCGCGAGCGGGAAGAGCCCGGGCGCCGCGCTGCTCAGCGACCCATCGATTCTTGGCGTTGCTTTTCATACATGAGGATCGACGCCGCGACGCTGACGTTGAGGCTCTCAACGTCGCCGTTCAGCGGGATCGCCGCGATGACATCGCACTTGGCGCGCACCACGTCGGTGAGCCCGCGCCCCTCGCCACCCATCACCAGGGCGACGGGGCCGCGCAGGTCGAGGCTGTGAATCGGAGCGCCGTCCATGTCCGCGCCGACGATGCGCACGCCCGCGTCGCGCACGTGCTTGAGCGCCGCGTGCATCGCCTCGCGCACCACCGGCACCGCCTCGACGCCGCCCATGGACACGCGGCTCACCACCGGGGTCACGTCCGCGCCGCGGCGCGTGGGGATGACGACGCCGTGCAAGCCAAAGCCAAGGCCTGAGCGCAAGATCGCGCCGAGGTTGTGCTCGTACTGGAGCTCGTCGGCGACCAGCAGGAAGGGATCCTCACCGCGCGCGTGCACGGCCTCTAGCAGCGACCGCGTGGTCCACTGCGGGAGCGAGTCCGCCATCGCGATGACGCCGTTGTGCACCCGCCCCTGCGCGCGGCGGTCGAGCTCTTGGCGATCGACGCGCTCCACCGGCACGCCGGCCTCGCGCGCCAGCTCCAAGATGCGGGTGACGCGGCGGTCCGGCTTCGCGCCACCGTCGAGCCAAACCCGCTTCACCGCGCGCTGCTTGCGCGCCAAGCACTCAACGACCGGGTTTCGTCCCTCGATCTGATCTGCCAAGCTGGCCTCCCGTGGCGCCCCGACTAATCCAGCCGAGGGCCACGAGCGACACGAGCGTTGACAGCGCTACAGAAGCTCGGCCGCGAGCTCGGCGAGCTGGCTGCGCTCGCCCTTGCGCAGGGTGACGTGGCCCGCGATGGGGCTGTCCTTGAAGCGCTCGACGGTGTACGTGAGGCCGTTGGACATGGCGTCGACGTAGGGGTTGTCGATCTGGTTGGGGTCGCCGGTGAGGATGACCTTGGTGCCCTCACCCGCGCGCGTGAGCACGGTCTTGACCTCGTGGGGAGTGAGGTTCTGCGCCTCGTCGACGATGAGGTACTGGTTCGGGATGGAGCGACCGCGGATGTAGGTGAGCGCCTCGACCTCGATGATCTTGCGGTCGATGAGGTGGCGGTACTCGGGCTCGTGAGCCGCGCCGTTGGTGCTGTTGCGTCGCCCTCCGGCGCCGCTCGCCTCTTGGTTGGACGAGAAGATGAACTCCAGGTTGTCGAAGATGGGCTTCATCCAGGGGTTGAGCTTCGCCTCCAAATCGCCCGGGAGGAAGCCGATATCTCGGCCCATCGGGAAGATGGGACGGCTCACCAGCAGCTTGCGGAAGGTCTGCTCGTCGGCCGTCTTCTTGAGGCCGCAAGCGAGGGCGATGAGGGTCTTGCCGGTGCCCGCGACGCCGTTGAGGGTCACCAGCGAGATCGAGTCGTCCAGCAACAGGTCGAGGGCGAAGAGCTGCTCCTTATTGCGCGCGAAGATGCCCCAGACGCCCTCTTTGTGGCGCGGCACGACCTTGAGGCGCCCCTTCTTGGTGTCCACGCGCGCGAGCGCCGTGTGGCCTGGGTTCTCCGCGGCGGAGAGCACCAAGAACTGCTGCGCGTGCACGGGCTGCAGATCGTCCAAGCCGACCGTCTGGCCCGCGTAGAGCGCCTCGATCATGGACTCGGGCACGGTGCGCTCGGCGACACCCGTGTACTGCTCGTCCACGTCGATGTGCGCGTTCTGGTAGTCCTCGGCGATCAGGCCCAGGGCGTCGCACTTGAGGCGCATGTTCGTGTCGCGCGTGACGAACACGACCTGCTTGTCCGGCGACTCGTCGCGCAGGCGCAGCAAGCTGCGCAGGATGCGGTTGTCGTTGGTCTCGGGGCCCCAGCTGATCGGCAGCTTGGGATCGTTGCTGGAGAAGTCGACGCGAAGCGTGCCGCCACGGTCGGTGGGCACGCCAGTTTGCAACGACCCACGCTCGCGCAGTCCATCCAGAAATCGGGAGATCGCACGGGCGTTTCGGCCAGTCTCGTTCACGTCCTTCTTAAAGCGATCGATCTCCTCGATGACGGTCATCGGGATGACCACCTCGTTGTCGTCGAAGGCGCGCAGCGCGTGCGGATCGTAGAGCAGGACGTTCGTGTCGACTGCGAAGATCTTCAGCTTGTCCGAGGGCTTGACGCGGGTACTACTCACAAGGCGCTCCAAGGCCGAGGGGGATGCCGCAGCGGGCCAACGGACCTGCGTGGCAGCTGTAGGATACTCCTCGCGGAGGCGCCTGTGTGACACGCCTCGGCAGACGTCGCCGAGCTCGGACGTCGGCGCTCGACGCTAGCCTGGGATCTTGAGCTCGTACTCACGAAGGTAAGGGCCCTCCCGCGTGGGACCGACACCGAACTGGACCTGTGGTGGGTCCATGACGACGGTCCCCGACTCGTTGTGCCCGCTGCCCAAGTAGATGTAAAACGTGCCCCCGGTGGCGCCGCTCGACTGCGACTCGACGCGCACGCGGTTGGTGCCTGGGCGCAAGAACGAAGCCAGATCGGCGATGAGCTGTGGCTGCCCGGACGGAACGGTGCGCACCAGGGCGTCGTTGATGTACACCGTGATCACGTGGCCGTTCGAGCCGTTGTCCTCGGTGACGAGCCACCACTGGTTGGCGGGCACCGCGCTCGGCGCGGGCGTGGTCGCGCCAGCCGTCGTGCCGCCCGCGGGGCTGGTGGTGCCGACGGACGCGGTGGTGGTGTCGGCGGGCGCGACGACCTGAATCTCGTAGCCAGGCGCGTCGATGATCACGTTGCCATCGGCGTCGAGCGTGACGGCGGTCACGTTCTTGAACGTCTGGTTGCGAAGCGCGTCGACGTTGACGCCGTTCACGAACACGCTGCCCGCGAGCGCTGCCCCAGCAAACAGGAATCCGAACATGCTCTTGGTCCCCCAGTGGTGAGGCTAAGCGCCTCCACACACTGGACCCCTACGCCCGTCTGGGCCTTCCGTCCAGCCCAGAGGGCTAGCAGCCTGTCGGGCGTAGCGCGCAAAGCGCGCACGCCCGCAGGCTCCTCCCAGCTCGCGGAGCGAGCGGTGCCCCTGCCCCTGCCCCTGCCCGTTCGCCTCCGGGCGGAAATCCCAGCCGGGAGGTGGATCCCGCGCACGGTGGCGCGGATAGCCTCCCTGCGGAGGCCGACATCGGCAAGGAGCGGATGCGGTTCGACTTCGAGCGGTTGGATGTGTTCGGCGTTGCGTTGGACCCGTGGGACAGAGCGAGGGGAGAGTGGGCCCTCGTCTGCACCTGCCACGACGTCCGCAAGCTCTGGGTCGCCCGGCGAGCAGAGCGGCCGGCGGCGACCGCCCCAGCCCTGCCAGCGCCCCGAACGGGAATGGGCAGGGGCACGGTCAGGGGCACGGGAGGAGCGCCGCGCGCTACGCGCGACGGCTCCTAGCGGTCGGCCTCTTGTGCGGCGGCTTCGAGCTCGGCGCGCTGACGGCGACGCTTCTCGCTGGCGCTCATCTCCTCGCCCTCAGCGCCCTCGGAGGACAGCACCACGTTCTCGTCGTGCTTCGAGGTGTTGACCATGAACTTATCGAAGTAGGGCTGGAGATCGCGCATCACGAGGATGGTCGGGCTCGCCACATAGACCGTCGAGTAGGTGCCGAAGAAGATGCCGCAGGTCATGGCGATGGCGAAGTTGTTGATGACGTCGCCGCCCATGAACAAGAAGGCCGAGATCGCCAGCATCGTAGTGAACGACGTGGCCAAGGTGCGCGACAGCGTCTCGTTGATGGAGACGTTGATCAGCTCCTCGAGCTCGGTGCGCCGGTAGCGCTCGAGGTTCTCGCGAATGCGGTCGTAGATGATGATCGTGTCGTTGAGCGAGTAGCCGACGATGGTCAGCAGCGCGCCGATCATCGGCAGGTTGAACTCGCGCTGGAGCAGCACGAACACGCCGATGGTGATGGACACGTCGTGGAAGAGCGCGAGCACAGCACCAGGAGCGAAGGTGAGCTCAAAGCGGAAGGCGACGTAGACGAGCACCAAGCCGAGGGTCGCGAGGACCGAGATCGCGCCCTGACGCGCGAGGTCCGCGCCGACCTTGGGGCCGATGGACTGCACAGAGAGCACGTCCATGGCCTCGTCGCCAAAGGCCTCTTTGATCTGCTTCTGAACCTGCGAAGAGAGGCCAGGGAGCGCGATGACGACCTCGTACTCGTCGCGCCCTTCTTGGACCTGCGCGTTGTCCACGCGCTTGAGCGCGGCGCGCACCTTGTCCAAAGCGACGCGATCGCCCGAAGCGTCCGGCTTGTAGGCGACCGAGACCAGGGCCCCGACCTCGACGCTGCTCGACACGTTCTGAATCCAGTCCGGGCCAAACGCGGTGGTCAGCTCCTGGCGGATCTGCTCCTGAACCGCGTCCATACCGAAGCCGGCCTCTTTGATGCGGATCGAGTACTGGTGCTGATCGGGCGTGCCGATCGACTGCACGGCGTCGCCGCCGATGTGCAGCGACTTGTCGAGGGCCGCGCGCACGTCGCCGATCTTGACGTCTTGCGTGAACGCGATCTCGATCTCGGTGCCGCCCTCGAAGTCGATGCCCCAGTTCGGGCCGATCGTGAAGAACACCACCCAGCTGGCGATGACCAGGAAGAGCGAGACGACCGCCGCGGGCTTGCGCTTGCCGACGAAGTCGAACTGCACGCTATCGAAGAAGTTCTTGAGCGCTTGCATCTTGACCTCAGATCTTCAGGCGGGCGGAGGAGCTGCGAGTGAGCAGGTCCATAAACGCGCGGTTCACGAAGAGGGCGCTCACCAGGGTGGTGAGGATGCCGATGAGCAGCGTGACGGCGAAGCCCTTGATGGGGCCCGTGCCGTAGGAGAACAGGACGACGCCGGCGATGGCGGTGGTGATGTTCGCGTCGAGGACGGCCATGAGCGCCTTCTCGAAGCCAACGTCCACGGCCTTGCGGGCGGCCTGCCCGGTGCGAAGCTCTTCGCGAATGCGCTCGTAGATGATGATGTTCGCGTCCACGGCCATACCGACGGTCAGCGCGATGCCCGCGATGCCCGGCAGGGTCAGGCTCGCGCCGAACAGCGCCAAGCAGGTGAACACGAGCATCACGTTGATGATGAGCGCTGCGTTCGCGGCGAGGCCCGACGTGCGGTACCACAGCCACATGAAGGCGAGCACCAAGGCGCTGCCGATCAACGACGCGAGGGTGCCCGAGCGGATGGCGTCCGCGCCGAGCGTGGAGCCGACGATGCGGACCTCGCCGACGTTGACGGGCGCGTTGAGCGAGCCCGTGCGCAGCACGAGCGACAGGTTGTTGGCCTCGCGCTCGGGGTCCAAGCTGCCACCCATCTCGATTTGAGCGCGACCGCCGCAGATCGACGTGCGAATCGACGGGGCCGACATGATCTTGTCGTCCAACAGGATGGCAAACTGCTTGCCGACGTTGGCGCTCGTCATCTCGCAGAACTTGGTGGAGCCGCGCGGCTTGAAGGACATGTGAACGACGACGCCGCCGGTCTGGTCCCAGCCGATGCCGGCGTCGTTGACGTCCGCGCCGGTGAGCGGGCTCAGGTCGCGCTTGAGCACCATCGGCACGGTGCGGAGCGCCCCCTTGCCCTCGACCTCTTCGTACTCCCAGCGCAGGAGCCGATCCTCGGGGAGGAGGGTGTTCTCGTGGAGCCAGCGGTCGACGAGCTTGTCGTCGGCGAACTGGTCCTCGGGCAGCGCCTCACGGGCGAGGCTCGCGAGCTCGGACGGCGCGAGCACCTTCATCTTCACCTTGGTGAGGTGGTCGGCGAGCTCGTGATCGTTGAGCAAGAACTCGAGCACGGCCGTGGTGCCGATCGCGTCTACGGCGGACTGCAGGTCGACCATGCCGGGGAGCTGCACGCTGATCGCGCCGCCGCCCTTTCGGACGATGGTGGGCTCCTTGACGCCGGTGGCGTCGATGCGTCGGCGGAGCGTCTCCAGCACCTGGGAGATGGCCTCATCGCCGAGCTTGGTCTGCGCGGCGTCCGTCATGGCGAAGGTGTGCACCTGGCGCTGCGTGGTGGGCGAGGTGGCGGTGTCGACGTAGACGTAGTTGTCGACGCGGCGCGCGACATAGGTCTGCACCTCGGCGAGCGAGAGGTCCGACTCGATGTGCAGCTGCGGCAGGTCGCGGTCTGCGCGTACCACCGTCGCGAGCCAGCCTTCGTCGACCTTCACCGCGTCATCGCCGCCGCCGCTGAGGGCGCGCTGGCAGCTGACGAGCAGGTCGGCCGTGGGGTCGGAGTCATCGGTGGGCGCATCGCCGCCGAAGTCACGCTGAATATCTGAGGAGAGCGCGGCTTGGTCGCGGTGAACGCGCGAGAGGATGGCGTCCTCTACGCCGACCTGCAGCGTGAGGTCGATGCCGCCGCGAAGGTCGATGCCGAGGTTGAGGCGCGTGTCCTTCATCAGCAGCCAGTCGAGCTTGGATGCGAGCGGCTCGTCGATGGGGGCAGCCTCCACCGCGGTCTCCGTCTTGGGGAGGTCGAGCGCGATGGGCGTGACGGCGACGCCGAGCGGGCCGGCTCGAAGCCAGCGCGCTGCGTCTGCCTGATCTTTGAAGCCGTCGTAGGCGATGGCGAACAGCTCGGGCGCGGGGGTCACCGGCGAGCCGAGGCCCACCGCGACGCCGTCCAGCGCGACGATCAGCTTGTCGACGCCCGCGGGAGGCGCGACGAGCATGGGGAAGATGGGCTCGTCCGCTTGGAGCGTGCCGGTCTTGAGCGGCACCTCGGCGAGCTGGAAGGGGACCGGCTTGCCAGCGAGCTCAGCGAGCGTCTGCTTGGCCGACGCTTCGTCGGTGAGGCCTGCGAGCAGCGGGGCTGCATCAAACCATTGCACCCGCCGGGATCGGCTGACCGCTTCGACGACCTCTTCGCGGCGG
>Ga0210044_10001790_pt1 | contig 32642 bp, 27 predicted proteins | sample CryGey13umfilter_2_FD_183959 | JGI IMG/M metagenome (GOLD analysis project Ga0210044, IMG submission 183959) | Groundwater microbial communities from aquifer in Utah, USA - Crystal Geyser 4/9/14 3 um filter (SPAdes) (version 2) | ecosystem: Environmental > Aquatic > Deep subsurface >...
GCTGCGCCATGTATACGAAAAAATCGAAAAAAAGAAAACAGAGCCGAAATAACGGCGATTGCATAAGACTAAACCATTTTGTGAACAATATTAATCGGTCGCCTGAAAGGTTTATGAATTATTCAGGATAGAATAGCAATTGGCATATTAGGGGTCGTTGCACTTATTATTCTGGCATTCGCCCCCGCTGCATCTCCGGTAACTGATGTGGAAAGAGGGCAACATAATTATCACCAGATGCGTTAATCAGACAGGTGAACAGAATGAGTTGAGGCGTGGCGAATGATCCTGTTTTACGGCAGGGTTAACGCTGACGGGGGAATCATGAAACCATTACTCAAGCCGATCATCCTGCTGTTGCTACTGCTGCCGGCACAACTGGCCTCCGCAGAGGCTGAATCGGCACCGGGCGTCGATGCTTTTTTCGGTATCCTCAACGGTTATCTGGGCAGTGTGCTGTTCTATGATGTTATGCCGGGTGCATCTGAAGTCCCGTTTATCGTTGCCTGGCTGGTCATTGGTGCAGTCTACCTGACGTTCCGTTTCGGCTTCATCAATGTGCGCATGATGGGCCACGCCTTCCAGATTATTCGTGGTAAATATCAGTCACCGGACGACAAAGGTGAGGTGAGTCCGTTTCAGGCACTCACCACCGCACTATCGGCCACGGTTGGTCTGGGCAATATCGCCGGTGTCGCTATTGCCGTCAGTATCGGTGGACCCGGGGCAACATTCTGGATGATTGTGGCCGGTTTTTTCGGCATGACATCCAAGTTCACCGAAGTAACACTGGCTCAGATGTATCGTGAGTTCCGCAGCGATGGCCGCATTATGGGCGGTGCCATGGAGTACCTGTCGAAAGGTTTTGCCGAACAAGGCATGGCGGGCACAGGCCGGATACTGGCTATCCTCTTCGCCGTACTCTGCGTCGGTGCCTCTTTTGGTGGTGGCAATGCTTTTCAGGTGTCGCAGGCACTCGGTGCCGTGCAGAATGAGTTGCCGTTTTTCACCATCTACCCGTGGGTGTTCGGCGTATTTATGGCCGGCGCTGTCGGTCTGGTGATTATCGGCGGTATCAAACGCATCGCCCATGCTGCCGAGGCCATTGTACCGACCATGGTGTTTATTTACCTCTCGGCGTGCCTGTGGATCATTATATCGCATGCCGCAGATGTCCCTGCGGCAGTAAATTTGATCATCACCGGGGCATTTGCCCCCACTGCGGTTGCCGGCGGCGTGGTCGGTGTCATTGTGCAGGGCTTTAAACGCGCGGCATTTTCCAGTGAGGCGGGTATCGGTTCTGCCGCGATCGCCCATTCTGCAGCATCCGTGCGCTATCCTGTCCGCCAGGGATTTGTCGCCCTGTACGAGCCGTTCATCGATACCGTGATCATCTGTACCATGACGGCGCTGGTGATCGTGCTGACCGGGGTTTACAACGCGCCGGAGCAGCACGCACTGGTTGAGGCCAGCAAGGGTGCGGCGCTAACCGCTGTTGCCTTCGGTTCGGTGATCTCCTGGTTTCCGATCATCCTCTCTGTCTCGGTTGTGTTGTTTGCCTACTCCACAATGATTTCATGGTCCTATTACGGTGAGCGCTGCTGGACCTATGTGTTCGGCGAGCGCTTTTCGATGGTCTATCGTATCATGTTTCTGATGTTTATCGTGCTCGCCTCGCTGGTCAGCGCCGGCAACATACTCGATTTTTCTGACCTGCTACTACTGGGTATGGCCTTTCCGAACTTTTTGGCGCTCTACCTGTTGCAGGGAAAGGTGGCCGCGGCGCTGAAGGAGTATCTCTCCCGTCTGCGCAGTGGTGAGCTGGAGCAGGAGATCACACCTGTGGTGAACAGCCGTGAGTAAAGTGTGATCAAGCGCCTGATCAATGGCTACAGCCAGCCGGATGTCAGTCTGCAGGCGGACAGGGAGTCTATCCTTCAGCTGATGGCTATCTGTATTCCTGTGGCCCTTGTTTTTACACTGGTAAACATGCTCTACGGGTTTGAGCAGCTGGCTATTATTCTCTCATCCGTGGCGTTGGTGTTAAGTCTGTACTGGCGTATGGGCTATAAACGGCAGCAGCTGTTTTATGCGCACGAGATGCTGATGATTAACTCGTTTATCGTATTCGGCTCTCTGACATGGGTAGGCGGTATCGGCAATATGGGTATCTACTGGTCACTCTGTTTCCCGTTTCTGGCTTTTCTGATAATGGGGGTGCGTAGCGGCTGGCGCTGGATCGGCCTGTATGCCTTGTTGCAGGTGATCTGTTTCACCATGGCCCTGAACGGCTTCATTACACTGCCTTATGAAGGGAGTGTGCTGCTGATTGCTCCGGCGATGTATCTGTTCTTCACCTTGCTTGCCTGTGTACTTCAGCTGCGCATTGAGAAGCAGATGGTTCAGCTGCAAGAGCTGAACAGGCAGCTGGCGGACAGTCAGCAGGCGTTGCAAGAGGTCAATGCAGGACTGGAGCAGCAGATATCGCAGCGCACCGGTGAGCTGCAGGCCTCCAATAGCAGTCTGGCTAAAGAGGTCCTGGAAAAAGAGCAGGCGCTGGTTCATATGCATCAGAGCGAAGAGAAATTCGAGCACGCACAACGGATGGAGGCTGTTGGCACGCTGGTAGGTGGTATTGCGCACGATTTCAATAACATGCTTTCCGGTATTACCGCAAACCTCTACCTGGTGCAGCGGGAGGTGACGTCTGAACAGGCGCAACAGCGACTGGCCAAGATCGGGGATCTGATCATGCATGCAGCAGATATGATCCGGCAACTGTTAACCTTTGCCCGCAAGGATTCAGTTGCATTGATGCGATTTGATCTGCGCATCTTTCTTAATGAAGCCTACAAGCTGGCGAATGTGTCGATTGCCGAGCATATCCACTGTGAACAGGACTTCTGCGCCAGCAAGCTATTTATCAACGGCAATGCCACCCAGATTCAGCAGATGCTGATGAATTTGATGAATAATGCCCGCGATGCGTTGGCAGGAACCTCGAAGCCGGTTATTCGCGTGACACTGCGTAAATTTGAGCCGGATGCGGCTTTTGTAGAAACGCATGCCAAGGCAAAACAACACCCCTATGGCTGTACTCTCGGTTGTCGATAATGGTAGCGGAATTCCGGCAAACGTACTGTCTCATATATTCGAGCCGTTCTATACCACCAAGCAAGTGGGCAAGGGCACGGGATTGGGACTGGCCATGATATACGGTGCCATGCAGACCCATCACGGCTTTATTGATGTGAAAAGCAGGGTAGGCGAAGGTACATGTTTTTCACTCTATTTTCCGCTATCCGAGAAGGTGGATAGTACTGTCAAACAGCAGGTGCAGCCGGTCAACGGACAGGGCGAGATGTTACTGCTGGTTGATGACAACAAGGACCTGCTTGAAAGCAATGGCGCGCTGTTAATTGCGTTGGGCTATCGCGTTATGGTGGCAACCAATGGTATGGAGGCAGTGCGGCTCTATCGCGAGCACGGAGAAACCATCGCGCTGGTGATCATGGATGTGGTGATGCCTGTGCTCGGCGGTGTTGCGGCAGCAGAACGCATCTGGGCGCTCAATGGCAAGGCCGCTATTATTTTTGTCACCGGATATGATCGCGATCATGATCTGACCTGTGAGTTGATGCCGGAAGGGCAGATAATGCTGAATAAACCTCTGGATGTCGTGGAGTTAAGCAGAACCATAGCCAGCACCATTACGGCTACCGCACTATAGTGTTTAGTGTAGTGAACGCTGCTGAAGATCGTTATCATTGGCTGCATGCGATTGTTTACCGCGCTGGAACTGCCCGAAGCAATAACAGATGAAATATGTCTGTGGTGGTTGCAGGCTCGTTACCACCTGGATCCCGATCAATGGCGGCCGATCAAGCCGCACCGATGGCATATAACACTGGCTTTTTACGGCGATGTCAGCGCTCATGATGCGGATGATCTGGCCGAAATGCTTGCCGTTTGTGCCGATGCATCACCGCCGCTGCAGCTCTGTTTGGATGGCTGCGGCATCTATCCACAGGCCAGTCGCCCCCGCGTTTTTTGGGCAGGTGTGCAGCCGTCATCCGCCGACCCGGCATTAAAGCATCTTGCCCGTTGTTGCAGGCGGGCAGGTCATGTTACCGTTCGCAATCGTACTGCCAGAGAAGATCCATTTCGCGCCCATATCACACTGGCGCGGGCGAACGGCCATCTGCCTGCAATGCTGGATTTGCAGGCGCTGCCGCCGGTGCCGGAACTCTCTTGGCAGGCTGATCACCTGTGCCTGTTCCAGTCCATGTTGCATGCGGACGGAGCGCAGTATCGTCAGCTGGAAAGATTTGAATGCCGGGGTGCGCGAACGCAGTACCGAGTAAGGGGATAATATGTCAGACAAATCCAAAGCTCTGGACACAGCACTGAGCCAGATTGAACGCCAGTTCGGTAAGGGAACTGTAATGCGGCTGGGTGATCATGCCCGCGTACCTGTGGAAGTGGTGCCGAGCGGCTCGCTGGCCCTGGATGCGGCACTCGGCGTCGGTGGTTATCCGCGCGGCCGTGTGATCGAGATCTACGGTCCGGAATCATCCGGTAAAACCACGATGGCGCTGCATGCTATCGCCGAAGCACAGAAGCTGGGCGGACAGGCAGCCTTTGTGGATGCCGAGCATGCACTGGATCCGACCTATGCCGAGAGGCTGGGTGTGGACGTGGACAATCTGCTGGTTTCACAGCCCGATTCAGGTGAGCAGGCGCTGGAAATTGTCGATATGCTGACCCGCTCGGGTGCCGTCGATATTATCGTTGTCGATTCGGTGGCGGCATTGACGCCGAAAGCCGAGCTTGAAGGCGATATGGGCGATTCACATATGGGCTTGCAGGCCCGTTTGATGAGCCAGGCACTGCGCAAGCTGACCGGGTCAATTTCCCGCTCCAATACAATTATTATCTTTATTAACCAGATTCGCATGAAAATCGGTGTCATGTTCGGCAATCCGGAAACCACTACCGGTGGTAATGCGCTCAAATTCTACGCCTCGGTACGTCTGGATGTGCGCCGTATCGGCTCAATCAAGAAGGGTGATGAAATTCTGGGTAACGATACCCGCGTGAAAGTGGTTAAAAACAAGGTGGCGCCGCCATTTAAACAGGCGCAGTTCTCGATCATGTATGGAGAGGGTGTCTCCCATGCCGGCGAAGTGCTGGATATGGGTGTGCAGTACGGATTGGTGAACAAGAGTGGCGCCTGGTATGCATGCGGCAGTGAACGCATCGGTCAGGGCCGGGATAATGCAATGACCTACCTGAAAGAGCATCCGGATATGCTGGCGGAGATCGAGGCAGGCGTACGTGAGCAGCTGGGCCTGACCGGTAGCAAGGATGTTGAGACTGAATAAGGATGAGCTGGCGGCATACAATGCCGCCGTTCGTTTTCTGGCGATGCGTGAATATTGCGCCGCCGAGCTGACTGCAAAGCTGGCAGGAAAGGCACACAGCGCTGAAGTGATTAAAGCGGTGCTGGCAAGGTTGGTGGCAGATGGTTATCTCAGTGAAAGCCGCTTTGCCGAACTGTTTTTGCGTAGCCGCATGAGAAAAGGGGAGACCCCCCGTATTGCGGCAATCAAGGCACGTTTGAAAGGTGTCGATGAATCAGCATTGCAGGTGGCTCTGGATGAGGCAGAAGCTGAATTTGATGCCGCCAGCTGTTGCCGGCAGTTGATCAACAGACGCGACCCGCAGGGCCTGCGTCATGCAGATGAGCATTTCTGGCAACGCCAGGCCCGTTTTTTGCACAACAAGGGCTTTGACGCGGGTACCATTGTGCACGTAATGAATGAAAAGTGTGATCAATTTGATGATTGATCGGAAAGAGGGAAACATGAGAACATCGGAAATTCGTAAAAAGTTTCTCGATTATTTTGCCGGAAAGGATCATACCATTGTCGAGTCCAGTTCGCTGGTCCCGCATGGTGATCCGACATTGATGTTTACCAATGCAGGCATGGTGCAATTCAAGCATGTTTTTCTCGGCAATGAATCCCGCCCTTACATGAAGGCGGTGAGCAGTCAGAAGTGTGTGCGTGCCGGTGGCAAGCATAATGATCTGGAAAATGTCGGCCATACAGCTCGCCATCACACCTTCTTTGAAATGCTCGGCAACTTCTCTTTTGGTGATTACTTTAAACATGATGCCATTCGCTATGCATGGGATTTTCTCACCGTTGAATTGAATCTCGATCCGGCGCTGCTGTTTGTCACCGTCTTTGAAGATGATGATGAAGCCTATGATATATGGCTGAAAGAGATCGGTGTTCCTGCCGATAGAATCGCCCGCATCGGGGCCAAGGATAACTTTTGGTCCATGGGTGATACCGGTCCATGCGGTCCCTGTTCGGAAATTTTCTATGATCACGGTGAGGAAGTGTGGGGCGGACCTCCGGGTACCCCTGAAGAAGATGGCGACCGTTATATAGAAATCTGGAATCTGGTCTTCATGCAGTATGATCGCGATGAGGATGGCACGCTTACGCCGCTGCCTCGTCCGAGTGTTGATACGGGCATGGGGCTGGAGCGTGTCGCAGCTGTCATGCAGAATGTGCATAATAACTATGATATCGACCTGTTCGTCAAGCTGATTGATGTCGCAGGTAAAGTGACCGGCGTGCGCATGGGTGATGATCCGGTATCCGACGTCTCCTTGCGTGTGCTTGCCGATCACCTGCGCTCTGTCTCCTTCCTGCTGGCTGACGGTGTATTGCCCAGCAATGAGGGGCGCGGTTTTGTGCTGCGTCGTATTCTGCGCCGTGCCTGCCGGCACGGGCGACTACTCGGCATGCATGAAGCATTCATCTACAAGCTGGTTGATGCACTGGTGGCGGAGATGGGCGATCACTTTGGCGAGCTTAAAGAGAGCCAGGCCAACATCGAACAGGTGATCCGTATTGAGGAAGAGCGCTTTATCAAGACTCTGGACAAGGGTTTGAAACTGGTCGAACAGGCGGCTGCCAAGGCAGGGCAGGGCGGCACGATTCCGGGCGAAACCCTGTTTGCACTCTATGATACATTCGGTTTTCCTACCGATCTGACAGCCGATATTCTCAAAGGTACCAATGTTAATCTGGATATGGCCGGATTTGAGACCTGTATGCAGGAGCAGCGGACACGGGCGCGTGCTGCCTGGGGCGGTAGTGGTGAGTCGGCGCTGCCCAAGGCCGTGTTTGAATTACGTGAGCAGCATGGTCCAACCGAATTTCTGGGTTACGACACACTGAGCTCGGAAGGGGTGATTACCGGCCTGATTTGTGACGGCGCCTCGGTTGATACACTCAATGCCGGTGAAGAGGGGTGGCTGGTTGCCAACCAGACTCCGTTTTATGCCGAGTCCGGTGGTCAGGCTGGAGATACCGGCCTGATAAGCATGGGTGATGCGCTGTTTGCCGTGAGCGATACGAAGAAGATGCTGTCGGATCTGTTTGTGCATACAGGCAAAGTTGTAAAAGGCTCATTTGTCAGCGGCAGCGTCGTCCACTTCGCCGTTAATGAAGATCGGCGTGCGGCCATTCGCCGCAATCATACAGCCACACATCTGATGCATGCTGTGTTGCGCAAACTGCTTGGCGAGCATGTGAAGCAGGCAGGGTCTCTTGTAAATGAGCAGCGTTTACGATTTGATTTCAATCACTTCCAGCCCGTATCTGATGCAGAACGTAAGGCAATTGAGGCGGAAGTAAACGCCGCAATATGGGCCAATGAGCCGGTTGAAACAAAACTGATGTCACAGGATGAAGCGGTCGCATCGGGTGCTATGGCCCTGTTCGGAGAGAAGTACGGCGATGAAGTCCGTGTTGTCTCTGCCGGTTTCTCCACCGAGTTGTGCGGCGGCACGCATGTCTCCGCTACCGGTGATATCGGTCCGTTCCGCATCATTTCGGAAGTGGGTATTGCGGCAGGTGTGCGTCGTATCGAAGCGGTAACCGGATCAGCCGCATACCAGAGTCTGGTTGCTGATATCAATGTGCTCGAAGAGACAGCAGGGCATCTGAAGGTGCGCTCCTTTGAAACAGCCGATGCTGTGCTGGCACTGCAGGGCAAGCTGAAAGAGACGGAGAGAGAGCTCAACTCACTGCGCGGCAAACAGGCGACCGGATTGCTGGATGACCTGATCAAGCAAGCGGTAGAGGTCAATGGCGTGAAGCTGTTGGCTGTTGAAGTAAGCGGCGTGAAAGATATGCGCGATTTCATGGACAAGGCCAAGGGCAAAATGAAATCGGGTGTGCTGGTATTCGGCATGAAGAATGGTGAGAAAGTACAGTTGATTGCCGGTGTCACTCAGGATCTGTTGAACACCTATCATGCCGGTAATATCGTGCGTGAAGTGGCCATGATCTGTGGCGGCAAGGGCGGCGGTAAACCTGATCTGGCCATGGCAGGCGGCACCGAGCCGGACAAGCTGAAGCAGGCATTGGCTGCCGTGCCCGGCCTGATTGGCGGGTAACTGCTCATCATCAGAAAATCAAAAGAGCCCTTCGCAGGAATGCGGGGGCTTTTTTTTTACTCTTCGCAGATTTGCAAAAGGAAATGGAGACGGGCCTTGTGAAAGGCTGGCGGTGGATGTTATTCGAATGCGATAAAATTTCTTTGTAATATTGAACGCTTTTGTTGTACATTAGTGCAGCCGTAGCGATGCATGTTTCACGCTCCCGCTCTTTCTTTGCAATGCATGCGTTTTGTTCGATCTTCCGGCAGGTGATAAAAGCAGAAAACTACAAAAAAAGGAACGCCATCTTATGAGTGCAGACTACGATATTGACTCGATCAAGGACCTGGACGGTATCGCCCATATCCAGTTGCGTCCCAATATGTACTCTGACACAAGCAAGGAGCTTGGCTGCCATCATATTGCACAGGAGGTACTCGATAACTGTGGCGATGAAGCCATAGGCGGCTTTTGCAGCCGGATTATCGTGGAACTCGAGTCTGACAATGTTATCAGCATTACCGATAACGGCCGGGGCATTCCGGTCAAGGCCAATGCTGCGGGGATGTCCGGAGTCGAGCTGGTTCTGACCAAGGACAAGGCAGGTGGCAAATTCGATCACGATGCCTACAAGGTCTCCGGTGGTCTGCACGGTGTAGGTATCACGGTGACCAACGCGCTCTCTTCATGGCTGGAGGCAACCGTCAAACGCGATGGGGGCGAGTTCAGCATGCGCTTTGAGAACGGGCGCACTGTTGAGAAGCTCAAGCAGATCGGCGTGGCCGGTCCGCGTACACACGGCACAAAGATACGCTTCTCTCCCAATCCCAGATATTATGAATCACCCAGGTTCCGCGTGCAGCAGGTGCGCCAGCAGGCGATGGATAAAGCTATTCTGATCCCGGGACTGGAAGTGATCTTCAGAGCACCTGGTCTGGCGGAAGAGAGTTTCTGTTTCAAAAATGGTTTGTCCGAGTTCATGACTGCCCAGATGGAGGGCACGCCCGTCTTCGAGTTTACCGGCCAGCTCGGCGATATGGAAAAGGTTCACTGGCACTTTGCCTCCTTTGAAGAAGCGATTCCTGCTTACGTCAGATCATACGCCAACACCATCCCGACCACGCAGGGCGGCACTCATGAAAAGGGTTTCCAGGCCGGTTTGATCAAGGCCGTTCGCGAATACATCGACATGCGACCCGAGTTGAAAAAAGCCCTGGGCAGATCGACCCGCATCGCGCCATCCGATGTGATGGCGAACTCGCAACTGGGCCTTTCAGTCTATATCCAGGACATCTCATTCAAGGGGCAGACCAAGCAGGAGCTTACATCGGCTGAAGCAAGCAAGTTTGTCGGCGGTGTTATTCATGATTCGGCCACCCTCTGGCTGAACCGCGATGCGGAACTCTCTGACGCATGGGTCAAACTCATCATCGACAGGGCCACCGCCCGTGCTGCGGCCGAAAGTGGCAAAGCCAAGAAGGTGGACCGTAAAACCTTTACCGGCCGCACGCCGCTGCCCGGTAAATTGCTCGATTGCCGCAGCAACGATATTGAACATACAGAGCTCTATCTGGTGGAGGGTGATTCTGCGGGTGGTTCGGCCAAGCAGGCCAATGACCGCGACCTGCAGGCGATCTTTCCGCTGAAGGGTAAAATCCTCAACTGCGAGGGCGTCACGTCGGAGGATGCCGGCAACAGCGAAGCGGTCGCGGACCTGATTACCGCCATCGGCACAGGCATTGGTGAGCATTGCGATATCGAAAAGCGCCGATACGGAAAAATCGTTGTCATGACCGATGCCGATATCGACGGCTCGCATATCCAGACGCTGCTGTTCACCTTCTTCTGGCGGCAGATGCGGCCGATGGTGGAGGCCGGGCGCGTCTATATCGTGCAGCCACCGCTCTACGGTGCAACGATAGGCAAGCAGAAACACTATGCACAGAGCGAGGATGAACTCGACGGCCTGAAAGCCATGGCCCTGGCCGAAGGCAAAAAGATCGAATATATCCGCTACAAAGGTCTTGGCGAAATGAACCCGCCGGAGCTGAAAGAGACCTGTATGGATTACGAGAATCGGGTGCTGATCCAGGTCAGTCCGGAAGATGCCCGGCGCATGGATGCGCTGATGACCAAACTGATGGGGGACGATGCCGGTCAGCGCAGGGATCTGCTGATGGGCAAGGAGATTGAAGACGCCGAGTTCGTCAAAGATCCATGTGATGTGACAGACGATGTTGAGGATGTGACGGCCTGTTTCAAACCCTATGACTCGGGTCAAAATACGATTGCGCCGTTTGAAACGGTGTTCCGCGAACTCTATCGCAGTTACGGCCTTAAAGTTGTGGGCGATCGGGCGATTCCTGATGTGCGGGACGGCATGAAGCCGGTACACCGGCGCATCCTCTATGCCATGGAGATGCTCAAGCTCCGCTCAAACACCAAAACAAAAAAATCCGCGCGTGTGGTCGGTGACGTGATCGGTAAATACCATCCGCACGGCGATTCAGCTGTTTATGGCGCCATGGTGCGTATGGCGCAGCCCTGGGTGATGCGTTACCCGTTGATCGACGGGCAGGGTAACTTCGGCTCCATTGATGGTGATTCGGCAGCCGCCATGCGTTACACCGAAGCACGCATGACCCCCATTGCCGAGGCTATTCTTTCGGGTGATCTGAAAGAAGGCATTACCATGTACCAGCCGAACTACGATGATCAGGACAAGGAGCCGATGGTATTGCCGGCGCCATTTCCGCTGGTGATGATGAACTCGTCCACCGGTAATCCGGCGGTTGGCTTTAAAACGGAGATTCCATCACATAACCTGACGGAGCTGCTCGGCGCCTGCATTGCACTGGCGAAAAAACGGGGCAGGACCGGGGTGATGGAGTCGCCCACCGATTTCCGCGATGTGCGCAAGCATATCACCGCCCCGGATTTTCCCGGCGGCGGTATCATTGCCAATACGCATGAAGAACTCGAGGCGATGTATGCCAAGGGTTACGGCAAAATGCTGCTGCGCTCCAAATGGCATGTAGAGCATCTGCCCAAGGGGTTGTGGCAGATCGTAGTAACGGAGATCCCTTACGGTATTGAGAAGTCGCCGCTGTTGATTGAGATGGGCGCGCGTGTTTCGGATAAAACCATCGCCGAATCACGTCAGCTGCCGATGATTGATGATCTGCGCGATGAATCCAGTGCGGAAGATGGTATCCGCATCGTCCTGTTCCCCAAATCGAGGAATCTCGATCCCGATCAGATCATGCTGCATCTGTTTTCGGCCACCAATCTGCAAGTCACCATCCAGTACGCCACCTATGCACTGGAGAAGTGGCATGACACGCCCAATGGCGAGCGTTACCGCTTGCCGAGCCTGTTTCCGCTCGACAAGATGATCCGCTCATTTCTCGATTACAGGCAGGAGCTGGTGATGAGCCGGGCAAGGGTGCGGCTGGCCGAAATCATGGCCCGGTTGCATATACTCGACGGCCTGCTGCTGGCATATCCGAATATCCGGGACATTGTCGAGATCATCCTGGATAACGATGAGCCGCGTCCCATCATCATGGAGAAATATTCACTCACTGAGATCCAGACCGATGCCATTCTTGCTATTCGCCTCTCCCAGCTGCGCAAGCTCGAGCAGATGAAGCTGCAGGGAGAGCACGACCGCCTGAGTGCAGAAGCGGCCGGGCTGCATCAGGTACTGGATGACGATGCTCACCGCTGGAAACATATCACCGGTGAGTTAAGGGATGCGCTGAAGAAATTCGGCGATGAGCGCAGGACGATCGTTGATCCGGATGCGCCAAAGTCCAGGCCGATGAGCCGCGAGCAGATCGTATCGCGTGAGCCGGTAACCGCCATCCTCTCCAAACAGGGTTGGCTCAAGGGGATGCGCGGCTCCAGCATTGATGTATCGGCTGTCAGGTTCCGGGAGAGCGATAAGCTGCTCGACGCAGCTGCAGGCCATACCACCGATCAGCTTATTCTGATCGGCAGAACGGGGCGAGCATTCAGTATGCTTGCTGCAGACCTGCCGGGCGGTCGTGGTAATGGAGAGCCGGTATCGAAACATTTCATATTCAGTATCAATGAAGCACCGACTCGCATGGTCATGATCAGGCCCGATGCCGAGTATCTGGTGGCAACCACTGCCGCCCATGCATTCCGGGCTTTGGGCAGTGATATGGTATCAGCCAACAAGAAAGGGAAAGCATTTATCAACTTCCCGGCAAGCTCAAAACTGCTCTGCATCAGGGAGATTGAAGCAGTTCATGACGCATTTGCCTTTATCGACTCCTATGGACGCATGGCTGTGATCCGGAAAGAGGAGTTTCCGCTGCTGGGTAAGGGCAAAGGGCTGACTGCCATCACGATGAAGAAGGGCACCAAAGGACTACGTGATGCCGCACCGATCACGGTGACAGAGGGGATAAGGGTAGGGACCGAGAAGCGGGCGACCACGATTACGGCCGAGGAGATTGAAACCGAATATCTGGTGGCTAGGGCCAAGGCGCCAACGCCACTGCCCATGGCTGCAGTGAACGGCATGGTGGTATGCTGAAGGAATGGGATCGATGCTTGTGCAGATTCGCCGTGACGAATAACTAACACCGAACGCATTGGCAGCTAGGCTTTTACATCGCCCCAACGTTCTCGCTTGAGTGTCTCAGGACATATGCCGGGAGCCTGCCTGGGGCAGGGGGGGCTCTGTCCTGCTGCTCTATCATCCATGCAACTGAATCAGGGTGATGCGCGGGTAGATATTCCGGATCATTCTTTGCCATCAGTAGTGGTACTAACGGAACGAAGAGGGGGCGGTGTAAAGGGGCCGGAACCAGGACTGCTCTTGTTCTCACTTGTTTTTCACTTTCGGGCATAAAAAAAAGGAGCTGCATTTCTGCAACTCCTTGATTTAATAGTTTATATTTGGCGTCCCCAACCGGATTCGAACCGGTGTTGCCGCCGTGAAAGGGCGGTGTCCTAGGCCGACTAGACGATGGGGACCTGTTGGACGCCGCGAACAATAGCGAACGTCCCGGCTTCGTCAATGAAAAGATTCAACAAACAGAAAACCGCACTGTTTTCAGAACAGATGAAGCCGTTTTGAGCAACTCTGGCGCTTCACTCTTCGGAGTGATCCATCAGCTCAGGCCATGCATCGCGCAGGTATTCATAGCCGGACCACAAGGTCAGCGCAGCGGCAATCCATAACAGGACCAGACCGACTTCATGCATCGATACGCCGGCCAGATCCACATGCAGCAGCAGGGTGGCAATGGCGATCATCTGAATGGCTGTTTTCCATTTTGCAATTTGCGATACATGGACAACAGTCGCCCGTTGAGCCAGCCACTCGCGCAGCGCACCGATTGCGATCTCCCGGCCAATAATGATAACCGCCAGCGCTGCCGGTGCCTGACCGCTCGATACCAGCAGTACCAGTGCAGCAGCGACAAGCAGTTTATCCGCAACCGGATCAAGGAAACGGCCGAATGGCGTGACCTCACCGCGCGAACGCGCCAGATAGCCGTCCAGCCAGTCGGTGATCGCAGCAAGTGTAAACAGGATAGCCGATAACCAGTGACCGGTGGTGCCGGGCAGATAGAAAACAAGTAGAAAAACCGGAATAATTACCACCCGGCCTATGGTCAACTGATTGGAGATGGTCCATTTCATATGCGCTCAGTATCACAGAACTTGCAGAGCGGTAAAGGCTTTATCGTCATCATATCAATGGCTGGTTGTTGCTGGCTGGTAAAATTGTGGCGTTAGCCGGTTCAATCGCGCCATGCACAGCCTCATAACGGCCGATATTTTCCTGCAGTGCAGTGACAATGCGCCTGGCATGTGACGGTGATACCAGTACGCGGGCATTAACCAGTCCGACAGGGGGTGTAGCCAGAATAAAATCCAGTACAAACTCCTCGCGGGTGTGGGATAACATCATCTGATTGGCATAAACACCACGCTGCACTTCCTGTGGTAACTGGATTTGCAGCTCATCGTTGTGTTCCGCATTATTATTATCCATTTGAGCTCTCCATGGCCTGTTGTGCCTTAACCGCCTGATACAGGGTTTCCTGTGCATCAAGATCCATCTGGTCCATCGGTATGGCCTGGCTTGCCGCTGCATCTTCCATGCCGCGAAAGCGGCGGGCAAACTTGCGGTTGGTACGCATCAGACAGAGCTCGGCATCAAGATCGAGTTTGCGGGCAAGGTTTGCCAATGTGAACAGCACATCACCGAACTCATCTTCCAGGCGCTCCATACCGGCATTACTGTTTATTTCAACTTCGAGCTCATCCATCTCCTCACGCATTTTAAGCATCACATCAGCGGCCTCTTGCCAGTCGAAGCCTACCCGGGCGGCACGTTGCTGCTGCTTCTGGGCGTATTTCAATGCCGGCAGCGGGGGGATGCCGTCCATCAGACTGATGCGATCACGATGCTCGGCATCCTTTAGTTCATCCCATTGGCGGTTGAGGTCGTGAGGCTTAGCCTGATCAAACACATGCGGGTGCCGGTAAATCATTCTGTCGATCAGCGTATCTATAACATCTCCGAAGTTGAATGCATCGGCTTCCTCTGCAATGCGTGCGTAAAAGACAACCTGTAGTAACAGATCGCCAAGCTCTGACTTGAGCGGTAACCAGTCGCCGTTCTCCGCGCTATCAATGGCTTCGATGACCTCATGTACTTCTTCCAGCGTATAGCGGCGCAGCGAGAGCAGGGTTTGTTCACGATCCCACGGGCATTCGCGGCGCAAGATACGCATAAGCTCACGTAACTTGTCGTAATGGTTGTCTTTACTGCTTATTCGATCAGGCATCGATACTCCTGTGACTTTACATAATATCCATTATGCGACGTTGTATATTTTACTGTATGGCTAGACGGCAAGGCCCGGGCCGCACCTCTTCAATGCTATTTCACAGGCTGGCGTTTCCGCTGTTGAAAATCAATATGAGGTCGCTCTCCTGGAAATGTCACAGTGAGGATTGCTGATCGACTTTGCCACTGCTGTCGCGCTTTGATAGTCTCGCCAACCATACTTACTACTGAATCATTTTGTAGAGACTGGCGTATTCGCCCGACGACTGCGACCCGGCAGAAAAGGACTTCGACATGGCTTTTGAGCTTCAACCGATCATGATTTCAGGCAAAGAGGTTCTCCCTCTTATTGAGGGCGGCAAAGGCGTTGCTGTCTCCACTGGCGAAAGTTCAGGCGCCTGGGCTGCTGCCGGTGCGGTAGGCACATTCTCCGCCGTTAATGCCGACAGCGTTGATGAGAATGGTCAGGTCATTCGTACAGTTTATCACGGAAAAAGCCGCATTCAGCGCTTTGACGAACTGGTCAACCAGGCCATTGCCGGCGGCATCACCCAGGCACAAATCGCTCACGAAGTGTCCGGCGGCGCCGGCCGCCTGCATATGAATGTACTGTGGGAAATGGGCGGTGCCGAGCGCGTACTGGAAGGTGTGATGGATGGTGCCAAAGGCATGATTCACGGCATCACCTGTGGTGCAGGCATGCCTTTCCGTCTGGCCTCACTGGCAGCCAAATACAACGTACATTACTATCCGATCATCTCCTCCGCGCGTGCATTCCGTGCCCTGTGGCTGCGTTCATATCGTAAATTGCCCGACCTGCTTGGCGGCGTAGTCTATGAAGATCCGTGGCTGGCAGGCGGCCATAACGGCCTCTCCAATTCGGAGAGTCCGGACAAGCCGGAAGATCCGTATCCGCGTGTTGCCGCCCTGCGCAAGACCATGAATGAGTTCGGACTGCAGCATGTACCGATCGTTATGGCCGGCGGTGTCTGGTTCCTGCGTGAATGGGCCAACTGGCTGAATAATCCGGAAATTGGCGCCATCACGTTCCAGTACGGCACGCGCCCCTTATTGACGCAGGAGAGCCCTATTTCCGATGCATGGAAACAGCGCCTGCTCAGCCTCAGGGAAGGTGATATTAAACTGAATCGCTTCTCCCCTACCGGTTTTTACTCATCTGCCGTCTACAACTCATTTCTGCATGAGTTGTATGCCCGCTCTGATCGCGAAGTGGCGTTTGTTGACCATCCTGCCGGTGATCATATTGCCGAATTCACCTTCGGTGTGCGCAACAAACAGGTCTATCTCTCGCCGAAAGATCTGAGGCAGGCCAAAGAGTATATCAGTGAAGGCTTCACCAAGGCGCTGCCAACACCGGATTCAACACTGGTCTTCGTCACGCCTGAAAAGGCCCGCGAGATCAGACAGGATCAGCTCGACTGCATGGGCTGTCTGTCGCAGTGCCGGTTCAGTAACTGGGCGGCCAATGACCAGGGTACGACCGGCCACAAGGCTGACCCGCGCAGCTTCTGCATCCAGAAAACCCTGCAGGAGATCGCCCATGGTGCCAACCCGGACGAACAGCTGATGTTCGCCGGTCACGCCGCCTATCGTTTTGGTCAGGATCCGTTTTATGCCAATGGCTTTATCCCGACGGTAAGAGAGTTGGTCGAGCGCATCTGCACTGGTGACTGAGTACGATCCTTCAGTGACATCGTCCACTCCGCTGGAGCTGCAGTCAGATCTGCGTCTGCATACCCAGCGGCCGGAACTGGGCCGGGCGGAACTGCTGACCGATGCACTGATCCTGCCATTTACCGATATAGAAAGTCGCTTGTCGCAACTGGCCCTGAGCAGCAGCGAGCTGGATGCCAAACAACTGCGCAAAAGCATGAAAAGCTATCTGGGTCGGCTGAATGCCAATCCGCATATTCCGCTGAAGTTCCGACTTAAGGTATTGAGCCGCTTTGAGCAGGAGTTGAACCTGTTTGATGGCGAGATGACCGCCGCGGTGCTCAATGCCCACAAGATCGGCGTGATACTGGTGCAGGAAAAAGCACGCAGCGAGCCGGACTATTATCCCGTACTGATTGATATGGTTGCCAATGCCATTGAGCTCTCCGTCAAATTGCTGCGTCTGTCGCTGGAGCAATACCGTGCACAAACCGTACTCGCCACCCGCCAGTTTTTCGATCTGGCCAGGCTGGGACTGGATGTGGCAGCCGCATGTACGGATCTGCCCAAAGAGGCAACAACGCGACTGTTCAAGGCCATCTGTAATCATGAACTGCTGCGCAAAATGGATTTTTTCGCCCATCCTCCGGCCATGCAACAGCGGATCTGGCTGGAGCTGCAATTCCATGTCGGCGTACTGCAGCCGCAGTTTCTGCGACAGGGCGTATCACCTGCCGCGACATGCACAGCCCCCCTGCTGCTGACCAATCTGAATCGTCCGAACAATCCTGCATCGGTCTCTTTGCAGCTCACGGAAGCGCTGGCTTTTGATGCCTTTGTCATTCCTCTTGCCGCGTTCACCGAGCGCGTGGAAATGGCTGTGCACCATGCAGGCTCTATTCTGCATCAGCCGGACATGCAGAAGCAGGTGCTGCATACCGAACACGAGCTGGAGAATACCATGCTTGGCTGCACCGCCATTCTCAATGCCCTGAACGAAGAGCCGCGACAGGATGAGCGAGGCAGCCGCATTGATGCCCGCATTGTCTTGCAACTGCATGCGACCAAAGCCCTGCAGCAGGCCTTTGCCGGCGATGATGGTTACGGTAAAAAAGAACCAACTCAGCAAAATAGAACCAACAACACATGGCGTATAGCCAATCTGCATGCCGACGGCGTCTGCCTGGAGCGCGTTGATTCAGGCAGCGTACCCCAGATTGTCGGGGCGCTGGTCGGACTGCACTGGTTGTTGCCTGAAGTACCGCCCGACCTGCCATTTTGCAGAGAGAATCCGCAACAGATTCCCGAGCTGAAACGGCTAGGCATTGTGCGCTGGATCAAGGCAGTAAAGCCCGGTGAACAACAACTGGGGATCACCTTTATTGAGGATGGCTACCTGCTGGCTCAGGCCGTGATGTTAGGCGGCGGTCAGGACGCAGAGGCACGGCGGACATGGCCAGTGTTGCTTCGCCGATATCTGGGCAAGCGCAGCATGATTTTACCGGAAACCGGCATCTACAGGGAGATGACCTTCATGCTGTCGCAGGCTGGCAGGCAGGCTCCGTTCAAGGTCAGCGATGTTGAGCAGGCTGCGCTGAACTACACCTGCTGCCACATCGTGCTGGCCAACACGACCAACAACAGCACATCCTGAGATCAGTCGTTACCTCTTGCTGTCAGCAGCAACAGCCCGGTTTTACCGCTTCGATATAAGCCGACACAACATAGGCCTCAACACCACGGCCGGGAGCCCAGTCACGAATAAATTCGCGTGACTCATCCTTCGGCACAATGCGGATTTGTTCGAAACCGGCCTGACGCATCATTGTCTCCAGCTCCTCAATCAACGAGGCACCGGCCATACAGCCGGCATGCAGCACCGGGTCATGCTTCATCTCATCCGGCATGATGGCTGTGGCGACAACATCGGAGATAGCCAGTCGGCCGCCCGCTTTCAGGACCCGGAAAGCATCCTGAAATACCAGCTCCTTATGCGGTGAGAGATTGATCACGCAGTTGGAGATAATGATATCGGCCGTGTTATCGGCCACAGGCAGATGCTCTATCTCGCCAAGGCGGAATTCGACATTGGTAAAGCGCCCTTTCTCAGCATTGGCACGCGCCTTGGAGAGCATGGCAGGGGTCATATCGATGCCGATGACGTGACCGCTCTCCCCTACTTCACCTGCAGCCAGAAATGCATCGAAGCCGCCGCCGCTGCCCAGATCGATCACCACCTCACCGGCCGTCAAGCTGGCAATTGCACGCGGATTGCCACAACCGAGTCCCATATCGGCGCCCGCAGGTACTTTGGCGAGATCATCCGCGGAGTAACCCAGACGGGTGGATATCAGTGTGTTGATGGCCGTATCATCGGATACCCCGCAACAGCTGGACTCCACACCACAACAACCGCCATCATTACTGGCTTCGGCCACATCCGCATAAGATTTTCGTACGTGCTGGCGTATTTTATCGGCTTCAACAGTCATAATTATTCCTTGTTATGTGTAGTTTTATTTCAGTGCAGCAGCGTTGATCATATTAACTTTCGAGCGCCCCGCCGCAACTGGAGCCTTGTCCTGCCGTACAGCCGTAGCAGTGCTCCATGACAATGATCGGTCGCCCCTCGATATCCGTGTGCAGCAGCTCGGAGAGGTGCATTTTTTCGCCGCCAGCAGCAGCCATCGGCAGACCCAGCATCTGGTTAAAATCACAATCAAAAATAAATCCCTGCCAGTCGATACTGATCAGGCTGCGGCACATCACGCCGTCCAGATTCTCCTCGCTATAAGCATCTTTAAGCAGCTGCATATAACTGGCGAATTCTCCACGAGAAATTAGTGTGCTGCCAAACCGCTGGATAGGCATATTGGTAATGGTAAACAGCTGATTGAAAACGATGCCATAGCGCAGATGCAGTTCCCGTTTATATGCCGCTTCCAGCTCTGCCTGCGCAGGCGGCAGGCTGGCCCCCTGCGGGTTGTAGACCAGTGTTAAAGTAAGCCCTGATCCACCGACGCCATAACCGAGCGCATTCAATCGTCTGAGTGCCCGGATGCTGATCTGAAAAACCCCCTTACCACGCTGGGCATCGACATTATCGCTCAGATAGCAGGGCAATGAGGCGACAACCTCCACGCTGTGTTGAGCCAGAAATGCAGCCATTTTTTCATAGCCCGGCTCTTCCAGAATGGTCAGGTTACAGCGATTAATCACCCGCACGCCAAGTGCCCTGGCCTCTGCTACCAGATAGCGGAAGTGAGGACTCATCTCAGGGGCGCCACCGGTCAGATCCAGCGTGGTGATCTTGCGGGCGGCAAGAAATGCAATCACCTGTTCCACTGTTTCGCGGCTCATGATCTCCTTGCGGCGAGGCCCGGCACTCACATGGCAATGCAGGCAACTCTGATTGCAGAGATAGCCGAGATTCACCTGCAGTGTCTCCAGTCGCCCGCGATTGATGGCCGGAAAATCACTGTTTTTCAATAATGGTAATGTTGCATGCATGCAAAAATCCCCTGTTCATGGCTGTTCCGGACTATAGTCGAATCAACTTCGAATTCATTACGAATATCTTTTTTGCGGACAAAATGATCGACCTTGGCGTAAAGATGGATATTATTGCTATGTTCATGCTGGAGAGCATTGAAACTGGCAGGAGCTGATATGACAGAAGCAGACAAGGCACTATTCCCGAAAGTCGGCCAGATCGCTCACCTGGGGGTATATACCACCAGTGCCAAAACCAGCCTGAAAGAAGCAACCCGGCTGATGCTGCGTAACGAGGTCAGGGATGTGATCTTTACCGTCGATCAGGTGCACCGGATACTTACCGTTGCCGATCTGCTGGATTATACCCGCCAATCGAGTGACCTCTCTATTACGCTGGATCAGTTGCCGGCCCATATACTGGTCATGGTTCATGAAGACGAGAATATCATGAACATATTTCCCATGCTCGATAATGATAAAAACCGTTATCTCGGCGTCACCAATAACCAGCAGGATCTGATAGGCATCATCTCATACTCTGATGTGATCTCGGCGCTGGATCCGAGCATTTTTATCAAAAAGAAGACCGTCGGTGAAGTGCTGCAACCTAGGCATCACCTGCAGGCTACGGCAGATACGCCGACCAGAGAGATCCTGCATCACCTGAGCAATGCTGAACATGCCGTGATTGTTATCGAGCATGACAAGCCGGTTGGTGTTATCACGGCCAAGGATGTGATTGGCATTATTCAGAACCATCTCGATATCAATGAGCCTGTCAGCCGCTACATGAGTACACCGGTGGATACGGTCAGTCATGAGAGAACCATCAGTCAGGTACTGGACTATCTGCAGGAGACCCGATTCAAACGGGCCATCGTCGTCGATGATGATGAGGAACTACTGGGTGTACTCAGCCAGAGTGATCTGGCCGGTTTTGCCTTCAATCACTGGACGCAGCTGGTGCAGACCCATACCAGTGCCCTCTCCGATATGGCGAGCATGTTCGAGACCAAGGCCAAGCGATTTGAAAATGATGCGCTCAATGATCCATTAACCGGCATCGGTAACCGGCGCCGTTTCAATTATGCCATGGAAGCGGAAATCGGTCGCATCAAGCGCTATCACACCCCCTCATTTGCACTGATCATCATCGATATTGACCACTTCAAACATATCAATGACCAACATGGCCACCTGATTGGCGATCAGGTCCTGATTGCGCTGGTACAATATGTAAGCAGCCTGCTCAGGGAGACGGATGTGTTCTGTCGCTGGGGCGGTGAGGAGTTCACCATTATGCTGCCGGTCACCGATCTGGAGGGCGCTCGCATTCTGGCTGAGCGCATCAGAGCCGGCATCGAGCTCGACGGCTTTCAGGGTATTGCCTGCACGATCAGCGCAGGCGTTGGCGAATACATGCCGGAGGAGTCTATGGATGAGCTGATCAAGCGTGTTGATACTGCGCTCTATCTGGCCAAAAGCAGTGGTCGCAACCGGGTGGAGCAAAGCCGGCAGGGGTAGAAAAACATAGCGGCGTCTTATGGCCGCGTTAGTCGGTGGATTCGGCGTACGGGCGCCAGAACTGCAGCATCGCATCACTCGGCTCAAAATCCGGCAGATGCTCATGCCACTGCCGGATCAGCAGCGCATCTTCAGCCATGTTCAACAGCCGGAAACCGGCTTCACCGTGTTGGCGCGTACCGACAGCATCACCGCTGCCGCGCAGGGCCAGATCGGCTTCCGCCAGCTCCAGGCCATCGTGTGTATTGACCATCTGCTGCAGCCGCGTCATCGATGCCGGGCTTGCCTGTTCACCGGCAATCAGCATGCAGTAACTCTGCTCGCATGAGCGCCCTACCCGCCCGCGCAACTGATGCAGCTGGGCCAGACCATAGGATTCGGCCGCCTCAATGATCATCAGGCGAGCGGCAGGTACATTCACCCCCACCTCAATCACCGTCGTTGAGACAAGAATCCTGCACTGGCCGGTACTGAATCTGTCGAGAGTCGCTTTTTTTTCTGCCGATTTCATGCGCCCGTGCAGGCCGAGCACATGCGCCTCGGGAAAATAGCTCCTGAGCAGATCAACCCGTTGATCCACCGAAATGCTCTCTTCCTCATCCTCATCAATACGCGGCACAATCCAGTAGATCAGGCCATCGTCGTCCAGTATGCGCTGCATACCTGCTGCCAGCGGCTTCATCTTGTCCGCTGCAATAACACGCGTCTCCACCGGTTTGCGGCCCGGCGGCATGCCGCGCATGATGGAAAGATCCATATCACCATAGAGTGCCAGAGCCAGCGAACGCGGAATCGGTGTTGCGGTCATACCCAGCAGATGTACGGCCTGTTGACCAGCACGCTGCTTGTCAGCCAGTGCCCAGCGCTGGCGCACACCAAAGCGGTGCTGCTCATCCACCAGTGCCAGTGCCAGATGATTGAATACCACATCATCGCTCAACAACGCATGCGTACCGACAATCAGTTTCAGCTCACCGCTCTGTAATTCAGCCAGCAGCTCACGTCGCGCTTTTGCGCGGGTACTGCCGGTGAGCAGTTTGATGTTGAGTCCCAGCGGCGCCAGCAGCGCCTGCAGAGTTTCGGCATGTTGCTCGGCCAGTACCTCGGTCGGGGCAAGCAGGGCCGCCTGATGCCCGCAACCGGCAGCCTTGGCCATGGCGAGTGCCGCAACCCAGGTTTTGCCGGCGCCGACATCACCCTGCAACAGACGGTGCATGCGTTTGCCGGAGCAGAGGTCCCCGCTGATATCGGACCAGGCACCGGCCTGGGCATCTGTCAGTGCAAAGGGGAGACTCTGATGCAGCAGGCTGCTCTCTCTCTCCGCCTGCATCGCTATGGCGGGGCAATCTGCCTGCCGTTTTTTCTCCCGCATCAGATGCAGGTAGACGATAATTTCTTCACTTTTCAAACGCGCGGCAGCCTGCTGCAGGGTGGCCTGATCCGGATTAGCCGGTGCATGCAGCTGCTTGAGCGCCTGCCGCAGGGAGCAGAAACGGCTCTGGCGGGCCAGCACCTCATCCAGCGGGCTTGCAGCAGGCACGGGCAGCAGTGTTAACGCCTGCTGGATGAGTGTGGCCATGCGCTTGCCGCTAAGCCCTGCCATGGCCGCATAAACAGGCTGATAGCCCGGCTGAAATGCCTCGGCCACGCACCACTCCGGATGCGTCATCTGCCAATGGCCCTGCCAGCACTCGGCTATGCCGCGCACGGCAATTTCCCGCCCTTCTGTCAGGCGTGCATCGCTCATCATATAACCGGAATGAAAGAAGTTGAGCCGAATCCTGTCTGTATCATCGGCCAGATGAATGATCACCTGCCTCTTTTTACCGTAACCGCGTGCTTCCTTGTGCAGGATGCGCCCCTGAATGCGAGCAGGCTCGCCGTCGCTCAGCAGGCGGATGGGGGTAAGCTGCCGGTCGTCGATATAGGCTTTGGGCAAATGCAGCAGCAGATCACCGAGTGTACGTATATCCCGCCGCTGCAGCCGCTTTGCCAGCGCCGGCCCCACACCCTTCACCGCCGATAACGGTAATGCCATCGTCTGATACATCGGCCTATAGTGACCCATTGCGGCATACCACTCAATATCAGATTACTTCACTCCCCGCCGGTTTCCGCGATAGATATAGAGATAGAGGCTGCAGATCAGGGAGCCACAACACTACAGCCTTGCCGGAGGTCGAATGACACTGCCAATTTCTGCATCAAACACGGTGAATGCCATGCTCTTTTCAACCAGACCCGAGCCAGCGGATAGAGCCGGTGTCTCGGCACCACTGGCAGTACCGCCAGCCGCCAGTCGCAGTACTATGGCAACGGACCCGAGCGAGTTGATACTCAAATCGGCTATGGACAAGATTAACGAAGTATTCAAACCCTATCTCGGTGACGGGGCCATCCAGCGAGCGGCCGCATCCGGGCAGGACATGAGCCCGCAAGGGGTTGCAGACAGCATCCTTAGTTTTGCCACCCAGCTTATCGGCAGGGCTGAATCATCACAGCTTGATCTGCCCAAAGCAGAACAGAGCAGCAGGGAGCAACTATTCAGCAATGTGAAAACAGGTGTTGAGCAGGGCTTTGTGCAGGCGCGGGATATCCTTGAGAGCATGCAGGCGCTTAAGGGCGACACAAAAGAGACAGTGGATACCACCCATACTCTGGTACAGGACGGCTTATCCAGACTTGCCGTGCTGCTCGGTGTGCAAAACGGGGATCCTGCTCGGGCCTAGTGCGCGAAAAGCATAGGTTGGTTCTTATTGCATTTAAATAAAGACCAACACGGAGGTGTTAGAGTACAGGTTCGGCTCGCCTGATACCGGGCACCCAGATGCGGCCATCCACCAGCTCCAGGCCTTGCCTGGTCAGATGGATCACCCAGAGCGTATCTGTCTGAAGATAGACCAGATGCTGCTCATATAACCATGCCAGATCGGTGCGCAGTCGATCAAATGAGATCCTGTGCCCCACCTCATCCAGCAGTTGCTGCACGTTCAGTTCATTGGCGATATAACCGTTTGCATCCCTGATGATCTGCAGGATACGCAGGCGGCGCTCTTCAAGTTGCAGTTGCGCGCTCCTGCTGAGCGGATGTGGCTGCTGTTGATGATCAGGGGGTGGTGCTTGCATCATATCTGTAGTCGTCTGTTCCTGTGCCTGATTGATAAGCTCTTGTTCATTGGCAACGGCGGCGCCCATTTGCCGGCGTCTCTGCTGTTGCCGGACCTGACCCGGATCGACATGATCGGCCAGCATAGCTTTGGCGGTCGCCCGTTTATCCCTGGCATCATGCAGCGAGACTGCCGGGTAGACACCCAGCGCCAGTGATTTCTGTTTTCCATCAAATCGATACGCCAGTTTCCAGTAGCGACCGGATGGTTTGATCAGCAGATAGAGGCCCCCGCCGTCGCTTATTTTCAGCTGGTTTTTTCCCTCGGGAATGGTTGTTTCTCTCACCTGCTCGTCAGATAAAGGCATGCTGCCGCTGCTCCGTGTATTGGTTCTTTGTTGTTGGTTTATATTACTGGCTATGAACGGATTATTGTTGGCCACTATTGTAGGCTGCTGCCGGAGAAAAACCAACAAAATAGAGGCTACATGGTCGTTGCTGCATCTTGAAACAGCAGCACAGGTCGATGCGTGGAAATATGCACCTGTGAGGCGCTACAGGTCTGATTTGAACATCCGGTATGGAGCAGTGCTGAAAAATCGATTCTGAGCCATTTGGTGAGCCCATTTTTTTCGGCCATCCGGGATGAAGCTATATCTGACATGGCGAGGGCATCCATCCCCCTGCCCTGCTACAGCCCGCGGCAATGATCAAGGCGAATCAACAAGCGCTCGGTCAGATGCAGGCTTTTATGTTAATGTTGCGACTGCCTGCTCCACGATTACTACTACCACCACGGAGGCCCATCCTGTGAAACGTCTGCTCATCTCGCTACTGCTGTTACCACCGCTGCTGTTCGGCTGCTCGATGTATAATGCCTCCAATCAATCGGAGGCCGATAAGATGGTCGGCCAGTACCATGAGGCGCTCAAGGCAAAACAGTGGGATACACTGCTCGCCCTCTATGATCCCGCCTTTTCCAAGGAGCATGATCGCCATGCCTGGCAACAGGAACTGAATACGTTGTTCGATCAATATGGCGCGCTCAATGAAATTCGCCAGACCTTCAGCCAGAAGGACCCCCGCTTTCGCGGTGACTACTACATCTACGGATACCGGCTGGCTTTTGACAAGGCAACGATCAGTGAGACCATTACGGTCTTCAAGGGACTGGAAACGGACAAGCTGACCATAGCCGGCCATATCCTCGAACCGGTAGATACGAATTAAATACCCTGAGCATAGAGATCGAAGGCAGATGTCTAACGTGGCCATCCGATCATCCTGCACTACTTCCAGCAGGATGCCGGATGGGTCTTTGATAAAGAAGTAATCGATGCCGGTTCGGCCATGACAAATTGCTACACCTTCACTCATGCCCAGTTGCTGCAAATGTGCGTGGGCTGCATGAATATCCTGCACACGCAGACCGAAATGTTTGATGCCGATGCGCGGCAGATCAGTAGCCAGCGCGTGTGAAGAGTCCGGTGCCGGATCCGGCTGCCGGTAACAAAACAGCTCGAGCAGTGTGTCGCCATGGCTAAGGTGTACGATCGTAAGCTTGTCGTCTTCACTGCTCCAGCTGTAGACAGGCTTGAAGCCGAACACGTCGTAAAATGCAACCGATGCATGCAGACTCTGTACGCTCAGTGCGACGTGATGAACGGAAAACATCAACCGGCTCGCATCGCCAACAACGCATCAATATCCAGCTTTTCCGCATAGCGGGTGAAATCACTGTTGCGGGACTCAATGGCCAGAATCGACATGCGGTCAGCCAGCTCATTCCCCTCCACGCCAACATGACCATTCACATGCAACACCTGCAGCTTCTCTTTCAGACTCTGGTAGAGGGCAAACATCGCCTTGATCAGCTCCAGATTCTTGATTTCACCGCCGGCTTTTTTCCACCCCTTCTTCTGCCAGTTCACCGCCCACTGCGTAATGCATTGGATGGCATATTTGGAGTCGCAAAAAATAGCCACCGACTTACCCGAGCTGATTTCACCTCTGGCCATGATCAAGGCCTGATGCAGGGCATTCAACTCGGCCGTATTATTGGTGCCCTTGGCATTAAACAGACCGTACCAAAGCTCATCAATCTTATTGTTGCGATAGAGTGCAATGCCGGAACCGGCTTTACCGGGATTCGGTTCACAGCCGCCATCGGTGAATATTTTTGTATCGATCTTCATGGCCATGATCTCGGCAGCACTATAGGTCTTCACCGTCTGTTGGCCGGCGCTGCGCTTTTTCACCGGCGCAGCATCCGTGCTGCCTGCGGCCGACTTTACGCTGCTACCACCAAATGCCGCTTCAGCCTCAGCCAGCGTCATGAAAGATTTGTATCTGGCACCGGCAAACTTGTCGATCTGCTTTTTGCAGCTGTTCCAGTCGGTGAAAATGCCGGTCTCCCGGCCTTGCCATACTACGTAATACTTTTTTACAGCCACTGTATTGATACCTCTGTCGTTGGGGAAAGTATAACCGTCACATGCTTCACGCACTGCATGCGGGCGGAGAGTGTATAGCCAGTTGCGATCGAAGCAATTGATGGCGGTCACAGCTTTTGCCGGCAGGCCATCAAAAAGCGGTGATATGTCCCTCTCTTGCCTTGATGATGTGAATGATCTGTTCTGCAAGCGCAGGATCTGCTTCAGCACTCTGCTCCAGCACCCACAATGCCCGCTCCGGTGGCCAGAACGGCAGCAGTTTCACCGCATCCTTGGCCGTGGTCACCATCGGTTTCTGGTGCTGTAACAGTTGCTGGATATCCTGTTTGGAATATTCATGGTGATCGCTATAAGCGCTATAACCGGCAACAGCAAAACCCAGCGCCTTCAGATCCTGCAGCACGCGCCAGGGGCGTGCGATGCCGGTCACGACATGGATAGAGGCTGATTCTTCCAGCAGCATATCCGCCCGGTTGTTCCAGTCCCGTACCCGGCAGGCTGTTGCCGACCAACGCCACTCCTGCTGTGGCGATAACGGCGTAACAACCTCATCACCTGCCCCGCTTCTGACAATCAGATCGGCCCGATCCAGCGCCGGCAGCGCTTCCCGTAGTGGACCGGCAGGCAGCAGGCAGCCGTTACCCACCCCTTCGGCAGGGATCAGTACAATATCGCAGACGCTCTGCAACTGCCGGTACTGAAAACCGTCATCGAGAATGAGAATATCGCCATAGTCTGCGGCAAGTCTGGCGCCGGCAATACGATCACGCCCGGCAATAACCGGGCAGCCACTGAGCCTGTAGAGCAGCACCGCTTCATCACCCACTTCATGGGCTTTGGCATATTCGGATATCAGGTGCGGCGTTTGATTGTTCGCGCCATCGCCACGCGATAGCAGCACCGGATGAAAACCGTGCTGTTTTAACTCCCCAGCCAGCCAGACCACAAAGGGGGTTTTACCACTGCCGCCAACGGTAATATTGCCGACCGAGATCATCGGAATCGGCGGCCTCACAATCTTTTTCAGGCGCTGCTGCTGCTCGAATCGCGATAGCGGTGCGTAAACAGCAGCCATAGCACGCAGCAACAGGTTGGGTTTGCGTTTGCTATTCCACCACATCCGTTCAATCCGCTGGTACAGCATCCACTCTCCCCAGTCTCAATATGGGCGTAAAAAAGCCCCGTCCAACTGTAACGTGTTATATCGTCCAATAGTAAACTTGCGCATCCAACAGTTGTACCCCCCAGCGTAGCCAGTGCATGAAAAATCGGGGGTCAGGCATGAGTTATTGAGTTGTTTGAGCTCAGATCAGATTTCATCCGGCTTACCTTTAACGCAAACTCGGGATCATTTGTCATCTGCTCTCTGGTCTTTTTCGCCAATTGACTTAGTGCCGATGGATCACGATTCATGCGACGGGCCAGATCAGCTAACGGATGCAGCCCCAAATCAGATGCAAGCCATGCCGCAACGCCGCGCGCAGCGGCAAAACTCCTTTCTCTGCTCGGGCCGGTAAGATCTGTATACTCAATGCCAAATGCCTGAGCGACAGTGATAAGCAACGCATCCAGCGAAATTCTGACTGGTGCAGGTTCTTCGGCCTGAGTCATAACCCGGGATACAAAAAGATCTTCACCGAGAATACGTGAGTCATCGCCACCCTGATGAAATTCCGGGCGATGTGTCCCGCTCACCCCATCCATGACAAAACTGACATATCGATCTCTTGCGACATCTACAGTGCTGCCGAATTGAGCCAAAACCGAATCGCATGTCAGCCATGGAATATGATCATCACCAAGGTAGGCCCGATGCCCGCTCCATGCATAATCCTCGGGTCGAGAAACCATTCCCGAACGCACCGGATTAAGGTGGATATAACGGACCAACTCCAACAGATAACTATCTTCATCCACCAGCAATGCCTTGTACCGCCCCTGGAACAGATGGCCGATGCGCTGATAGCGTTTATTGATCCATAGTGTGTAGCGAAAAGCCAGGTTCTGCATCACTCTGGGAAGAGGACTGTCGGACACTTGAATAGCCAGGTGAATATGATTATTCATCAGGCAAAAGGCATGCACCCGATGGCCGAATCGCTCTATCCCCTTCTGGATCAGAAAAAACAGCTGATAGCGATCATCCGGGGCAAAGAATATATCTTCTCCCCCATTGCCTCGAAGCATGACATGGTACAATCCGCCTGAAACATGAATCCTTGGTTTGCGCGCCATGATATGATTTTAGACTACCGGTAAAATAACTCAATAACTCATGCCTGACCCCGGTGTTGATGCCAATTCAGCCCAGTTGATAGCTATAGATCGGCGTATTGTAGAGATCATCCAGCCGGGTCGTTTGCTCCGGCGTAGATGCGGGCAGGGCAAAGGTGCTGCTGATCAGAAGCCTGTTTGCACCATGCTCTGCTGCCAGTTTCTGTTGCAATTGCTCCATACCTTCCGGAAACAGGTAGCAGACCAGCAGGGTTGCCGATGAGAGATCCGCAGCCAGAAAGCTCTGCCGGTACAGCTCAACGTTCGGCAGCCGGAAGATACTTTTATACAGATGCGTATAGAGCCACGGCAGCCAGGAGAGCTCATAACCGATCACCCTGCGATGCGGATATTTGCGCGCCAGCGCAAAGAGCAGCGTTCCCCAACCTGAACCAAGCTCAATGATGGCACCCTCACCCGCAGCTTCGCTGGCCGCGAGGATGGCACGGGTCGCCTTTGCGGAACTCGGCATCGGCGAGATGCCGAGTTGCAGCGTAAACCAGACAACAGAGAGCCCGGCCAGTACGATGATCGTCAGTAATCCGATCTCAAACATACGGTATCAATCCTTTCTGCTTCTCATCAAATAGAGGTAAGGTCTTTATGGAGATGGGTATGATCACCCTCCAGCCGAATAACTCAATCACTCATGCCTAGACCCTTGTTGCTATTGCCCCCTGCGCTGCCAGGATTTGGTCTTGTTGCTATTGCTTCACACTCGACCCTTTGGACTCAACACGCTTTCGGAACCCAACCAATAATCGAGCAAAGTCTTCGGCTATATTCGGGCCGAAAGGTTTGGAGGATCGATCATGAACCACAACGTGACCAACGAAGAAGCCATCAGCGCGACTACGCAGTGGCTGGAAAAGGCTGTGATTGGCCTTAACCTGTGCCCGTTCGCCAAATCGGTACACGTCAAAAAACAGATTCGCTACGTGGTGAGTGCAGCGCAAACACCGGATGAGCTGTTGCCCGATCTGCTCAATGAACTGGAACTGCTTGCCCAAACGCCGCGCGACAAAATCGATACCATACTGCTGATCCATCCGCACGTACTCACAGACTTTCTCGACTACAACGATTTTCTCTCCGTGGTGGAGACAGCACTGGAAGAGGTCGACCTGGTCGGTGTATTGCAAGTCGCCAGTATGCATCCCGACTACCAGTTTGCTGATACCGAACCCGATGAGATCACCAACTTCACCAACCGCTCGCCCTACCCGACGTTGCATCTGATCCGCGAAGAGAGCATCGATGAAGCAGTTGCCGTCTTTCCGGAAGCGGAGATGATCTTCGAGAAGAATATGGAAACCATGCGTAAGCTGGGTCACGATGGCTGGAATGCCTTAGGACTGGCTGAAGTGCAGCAGTACAAAAAGTAACTGTGTTGCCCGGCTGATTAGATGGCGGAGCCCGGGGAGCCCGGGGCCAGATGACTTATGTTTATCCGGCTATCAATATGTGCAACAATGCTACTGTAGCACCCGTCGCCCGACGCGGCGCAATAGTCGGCGCTTATGTCTTGGCGCCCTCACAAGCGTGAATGCGCCACATGCTTTTCGCCCCTGTGGGTATATGAGCAGCCATGAAAGTATCAAAGCATAAAAGAAACATCAGGAGATAGTCATGATTAAAGCTTATGCAGCATTCGAGCCAAAAGGCGAACTCAAACCGTTTGAATACGATCCCGGCCCATTGGCCGGTGATGAAGTTGAAATTGATGTGACCTATTGCGGCATTTGTCACTCTGATGTGAGTGTGATTGACAGTGAATGGGGCGCAATGCCCTACCCTGTCGTGGCCGGTCATGAAGTGGTGGGCAAGATTGCAAAAGTGGGAAGCAGCGTGAGCAATTTCGCAGTCGGTCAGGTGGTCGGCCTGGGCTGGCATGCGGGTTATTGCGGCACCTGCCATCCATGCCGGACAGGTGATAGCAACCTGTGTGGCAATGCGACGGCAACCATCATGGGCCATCATGGCGGTTTTGCCGAACAGGTTCGTGCCAAAGCCAATAGTGTGGTGGCAATCCCGGATGGCATTGATCTGGAATCTGCCGGCCCTCTGTTTTGCGGCGGTGTGACCGTGTTTAATCCACTGATTCAATTTGATGTCAAACCCACGGACAGAGTGGCCGTGATCGGCATTGGTGGTTTGGGGCACATGGCATTGCAGTTCCTCAACGCCTGGGGTTGTGAAGTGACAGCATTCACATCAACTGACGCCAAACGAGATGAAGCATTGAGCATGGGTGCGCATGATACACTCAATTCCCGTGATGCAGATGCGATTGCCAGTGCGGCTGGTCGTTTTGATTTTATCATTTCGACGGTCAACGTGAAATTGGATTGGAATTTATATCTCAGCACCTTACAAGCTAAAGGCCGGTTACACTTTGTAGGTGCCACACTGGAGCCTCTGGATATTGGCGTATTCGGTTTGATTGGTGGCCAACGCTCCATTTCCGGCTCACCGGTAGGTAGCCCGTCCACCATGTTGCAAATGCTGGCGTTTGCCAAACTTCACAACATTAAGCCCGTGATCGAAATGTATGATTTTGCTGATATTAACCGGGCGATTGAGCGCGTAAGAAGCGGTAAGGCGCATTATCGGGTTGTCTTAAAACGCTAGGCAGTGTTGATTATCCTGAATGACTGGAGCTAAGTTTCTGTTCAACTTGGCTCCAGTGCGTATTCCGGTGAAGTCGGCACCTGATTCCAGTCGAACGCGACACCCTATTCCGGTGAAGTCGACACCCCCTTTGGGAGCCTGTTGCTGATCTGGACTGGTGCTACTCTGCGGGGTGTTTTTGGA
>Ga0210044_10001793_pt1 | contig 32617 bp, 28 predicted proteins | sample CryGey13umfilter_2_FD_183959 | JGI IMG/M metagenome (GOLD analysis project Ga0210044, IMG submission 183959) | Groundwater microbial communities from aquifer in Utah, USA - Crystal Geyser 4/9/14 3 um filter (SPAdes) (version 2) | ecosystem: Environmental > Aquatic > Deep subsurface >...
CGCTATAGACAAAAAGAATAAAAGGTGCTATAATATTAAATTAGTACTTTTGAAACCATTTATCAACATTTTCCTATAGAAAGGGTATTTTTATGTCAAACAAAGGACATCGTTCAGGAGGGAAATTCGGCGGTTCACATACTTCAATGATTCCATTGGCAGAGGTGCTCGTGGACAGTATCGTAAAGTATTCATATGTGAGCAAGATCTCTGCCGGCTATATCAAAGCAGGACTTTCACCATCTAACGGCAATCGCCAAGTGAAAGTTTACGATGCGAAGGGTGGCATCAGACTCCGCGTCAGAGATAATACGAGCAGGCAAGACATTCTTGTCTGTACAGGCAATGCTCTTGAAACGAAACGCATTCTCTGTGAGACTGCTACGGACAAAAGGGTAAATTTCCGTCTCGGAGAGAATGCTGATGAATAATTTTTTTGGGAGCGGTATGATACATATTCTACCGCTCCTTTTTCATTTTTCAGAGGTTACTTTAGGAGTATATTGGCGAAGAAGATATTTTGTACTATGATGAAAGAAAGATTAATCGGATAATAATAATAGTAGTATGCTCAAAGAATTTAAACAGTTTCTTCTTCGTGGTAATGTTGTGGATCTCGCTGTCGGTGTCGTCATTGGTGCTTCTTTTGGGACTATCGTCACTGCACTGGTCTCAGATATTCTGACGCCGTTTATCGCAGCTATTGTGACGGTGCCTGATTTCTCAAATATTGTGTTTACTGTGAATGGGAGCAAGTTCATGATTGGACACTTCATCAATGCACTCATTTCATTTATTCTTGTCACGGGTGCTATATTCTTCTTCGTAGTGAAACCGATGAACCTCCTCGTCGAACAATCACACAAAGAGAAAGTCCTCGCTGATCCAACAACAAAAAAATGCACCGAATGCCTGAGTGAGATACCGAAAGAAGCCAAGCGTTGTGCGCACTGTACACAAACTATCGCTTAGGTTTTGATTTTTTACAGAGATGAGGTATTATAAATATATAAAAGATATTTTCATGGGTGAGGGTTTGGTTCTCTGCAAAAAATACACACAAAAATATGCAAACGTTGTCGTACCTTCGTGCTTTTGATATATACACAAAGGGTGGGAGGGCTTATCTTATTTATTCTTTTCCTCGAGAGAAGGAATATTTTTTCCGTTTGAAAGAAAGTACAGATTTTTTCTCTTTCATTGATACCAAAGGACGACTCAGTATCTCTTCATTTTTTCGTTCTGCAGAGAATCCTGATACCATCAAAGAACTCTCCTTATCTCGTATCTCAAATGAGAAATCCTTCCTAACATACACCAAAGAAGACAGTCATCTTAGGACACATCTTTATAGTGCGCTCTCATCTGATGGGAAGAAGTGGAAGAAAACAGATGCTATTCCTGGTATTCATTCTTTTGGAACGATTGCTCCGTGGTATCTCTTCGAGAAACAATACATCCTCTACTTTGGTGATTCTGCTATCAGAATAGCCACTTCAACTGATCTCAAAGAATGGCACATTATACCAGGATCAATACTGAAACCGCGCAAAGGATATTTCGATCAGAGTACTCTTCGGGTTGCGAGAGTACTGAATGTCGGTGATTATATCGCACTCTTCTATTTTGCGAAGAATAAACACAAAAAACTCTGCCTAGGTGTCGTACTTTTGGACAAACAAGCTCCAGGAAGAGTGGTGTGGCGGTCAGAATCTGCTCTATGGGAACAGCCGGATCACTGGGTAACGAATAAAATTCATATTCTTGGTATTGTCCAGACTGATGAAAATTTTGTTGCCTATTTCAAGCACGGTCGCGGAGAAATATTTGCTCACACACTTCGTTATGATCGTGAAGTGGAATTCCCTTATACCAAAAAGAAAACACAAGCAAAAAAAGAGAAGAAATCTCCCGAAAAGAAAAAAGAGGATTCACCTCTCGTTCTCAAGCGTTTTTATGACAATCCTATTATAGAACCAAAGAGAGAAAATCATTGGGAGGCTCTTGCGACATTCAACTCTGCAGCGCTCTGTCTTGATAACAAGGTCCATCTCATCTATCGTGCCCAAGATCACGGAGGGATTTCTGTTTTTGGTTATGCATCAAGCACGGACGGTGTACATATCGAGGAACGGTCCGATACACCAGTATATTTCCCGCACGAAGTCTTTGAAACAAGTAAAGGAAAGTCGACGCTTCATCCGTACCCAGTTCCTTCGGGAGGGGGATGGGGTGGTTGTGAAGATCCGAGACTCACGCAAATCGATGATACTATCTATATGATCTACATCGCTTTCAATGGAAGTCAGCCACCGGGAGTTGCTCTTACTTCAATCAAGGTTGATGACTTCTTAAATAAAATATGGAAATGGCAAACACCAAGACTTATTTCGCGTCCTGGGCAAATCCAGAAAAATTGGGTTATTTTCCCTGAGAAAATCAACGGCAAGTTTGCGGTACTTCATAGCATCACCCCTCAGGTTTCTATTGACTATCTTGATTCCCTCAATCCTGATGATGTACTTATCGATAGTTATCACACTCATCAGCAATATGCAAACAAAGAACGTTGGGACAATATTGTGCGTGGGGTAGGAGCACCTCCACTTAAGACAGAATATGGTTGGCTCATACTCTATCATGCCATGGATTTCCGCGATCCAAATCGTTACAAAGTCGGCGCAATGCTTCTCGATATTGATGATCCGACACGTATCATCGCACGTTGCACCGAACCAATTCTGGAGCCTGATGAGAAGTATGAAAATGAAGGTCTCAAGAATGGAGTAGTCTATGTTTGCGGTGCGGTCATCAAAGATGGGACTTTGTTCGTCTATTATGGCGGAGCAGATATGTTTGTGGCGGTAGCGAGTACTCCGCTACAAACATTCCTTGAAGAGCTTCTTTCTTCTGGCAAAGCGTCATTCCAAAACAAAAAATAATTTCTTCATTCTTCACAAACGTATGTATTCTCTCGTTCGTTCATCAGAAAATCCGATTATTCTCCCTGACAGTCAAAGTTTTTGGGAAGATTTGGCGACGTTCAATGGATCACCTATTATACATAAAGACAAAGTGCACGTTTTTTACCGTGCCCTCGCACATCCAGAAGTACATAGCGGAGCGTATTTACAACTTTCTACTATCGGACATACCGTGAGTGATGATGGAATCCATTTTGATGAATACAAACAGTTTATTGTACCAGAAGAAGCATGGGAAAAGTTTGGTTGTGAAGATCCCAGGGTCACGAAACTCGGTAACAAATTTTATATTTTCTATACGGCATTAGCGACATATCCTTTTTCGCCAGCCGGTATCACTGTCGGACTCGCTATTACGAAAGACCTGAAGAAAATTGAAAGCAAGCATCATATCACGCACTTCAATTCAAAAGCAATGACACTCTTTCCAGAAAAAATAAATGGGAAAATCACAGCCCTGCTCAGTGTGAATACCGATCAACCGCCAACCGCCATTGCGATCGCTACGTTCAAGAAAGAGGAGGAGATGTGGTCGAAATCATACTGGGACAAGTGGTACGCTTCGTTTTCTGAGCACGCTCTCGACCTTCACAAACAAGAAGGTGATCATGTAGAGATAGGTGCGACGCCACTTAAAACCAAGGCTGGATGGCTCCTCGTGTATTGTCATATTTATCATTACGGAAAGGAGGATCAAGTATTTGGTATCGAAGCAGTATTGCTTGATCTGAAAAATCCTCAGAAAATACTCGGACGCACTCCGACCCCACTCCTCATTCCTCAGGAAGAATACGAGCGTTACGGTATGATTCCAAATATTATTTTCCCTTCTGGTGCTTATATCGAAGAGGACGATTTGCATATTTATTATGGAGCAACCGACACGACTGTTTGCCGTGCTACGGTCAAACTCTCAAAACTCGTGAAGGAAATGATGGCGAGGCCCAGTGAACTCTCCTTCGAGCGTAATCATGACAATCCTATTCTCGAACCTATCCCTGAGCACGATTGGGAAGCTATGGCAGTCTACAATCCAGCCGCTATTTACGAAGACAATAAAGCGCATATCGTTTATAGAGCCCAAGGATTTGATGGTACATCACGTTTTGGTTATGCAGTGAGTAAAGATGGTCATCATATAGATGAACGCTTCCCAGTGCCAATTTATGAGCCAAGAGAGGCATTTGAACAAAAGATACACTCTGGGAACTCTGGTTGTGAGGATCCTCGCTTTACCAAATTTGGCAAAACCTATTATGTCTGTTATACCGCTTTCGATGGTGTCAATCCTCCGCGTGTGGCAATGACAACTATCTCTGTCAAAGATTTTCTTGACCGAAAGTTTGAGAATTTTACTAAACCAATTCTCCTTTCCAATGCTGAAATCGATAACAAAGATGCTGCACTTTTTCCAGAGAAAATTGATGGTCAATACGTCTTCATTCATCGGGTACAACCGTCTATTCATCTCAATTACATCAAAGATCTTTCTTTGTTCGACGGAGAGAATTTTTTCGTGCGCCATCCTATTTTGTCTCCACGCATCAATATGTGGGATGATTTGAAAGTTGGTCTTTCTTCTACTCCTATCAAAACAGACAAGGGTTGGCTTCTTATCTATCATGGTGTTTCTTCCATTGATCATATGTATCGCGTCGGTGCAGCACTTCTCGATCTGAAACATCCAGAAAAAGTTATTGGCCGAACACGCATGCCTCTTCTCGAACCACGTATGCTGTATGAGAAAGAGGGGATTGTCCCTAATGTTGTCTTTCCTTGCGGATCTATTGTTATAGGGAGCAAACTTGTCATCTACTACGGAGGAGGAGACAGAGTTATTGGTAGCGCCTCTATGAGTCTTGCGAAACTCTTGAAAGAACTCACTGATTAAAAAAACAGTGGCTATATTTTACAGAAGCAACAAAAAACACTCGCTTTTACGGGTGTTTTTTTACGGGTAAGATATGTTATTCTCTTTCTTTTCGTATTACGTAGAGTGGCCTTTTGATCACTTCTTCGTGAATGTTCGCTATATAGAGAGAAATGAGTCCAAGAGACATCAGGATGATACCGACGAGGAAAACGATAAATATAGCGAGGTCTTCGGAATCAGAGAAGGTGAGTGCCCAATACCACTTGAAGAAATACTTTCCGAGAAATATATAGGAACCAGCAATAAGGGAGAATGACGTAATGAAAATACCGATATAACCTGCTACTTTGAGCGGGAAGAGGCTCAGTGACATAAAGCTATTCAGAGCTAGTTTCAGGAGTTTCCAAACGCTATAACTCGCTGTTCCGTGCAGGCGCTCTTCGGCATCGAAGAAAATATATGTTCTTCGAAAACCGAGCCAATCGATGAGTCCTCTTGTCAAACGTTTTGTTTCTTTGAATTCATTGAAGGCATCAATAACCGCTCGATCAAGGAGTCTGAAATCAGTGGCATTGGGAGTAATCTCCGTGTCAGATATTTTGTTTAAGATAACATAAAAAATCTTTCCACCGATTTTCTTGACCCAAGAATCGCTTTTGCTCTCTTTCCGTATCCCGACGACAACATCAGATCCTTCTTCCCATTTGGCAATGAAATCAGGAATGAGTTCTGCTGGGTGTTGGAGATCGGCGTCAATCATCATACAGGCATCACCAGTGCAGTGGCGGAGTCCAGCTGTGGTGGCAATTTCTTTGCCAAAGTTTCGTGAAAAATCAATGAGCTTCACGCGAGTATCTGCTTTGGTCAGTTTGGTCACTTCTTCTGCTGTCGTATCTTTACTTCCATCATTTACAAAGAGAATTTCGAAAGTATATCGATCACTGAGTGGCTTCAGTACCGACTGTAATCTCGTATAGAGTGGCATTACGTTTGCCGACTCATTGTAAGCGGGAATGATGAATGAAAGTAATTTCATAAGCTGTAAAGAGGCTTTAATTATGAGCGTTATCTTTCTTCATAATTTTCGCTACGATGATTGCTCCAGGACAATAACCTGTCAGAGCAAAGATGATAAACATAATACCAATGAAGAGTGATCCGAAAATGAAGTAAGGATGTATGAGTACAGAAAGCATAACGCATACTACGACGAGAAATCCTCCTAACACGAACATCATACGGTCTACAGACCATTTAGAAACATCCATTCGATACATAATTTTACTTCACTATTGAATTATTCTTGTTTGAATTATACCACTTCTTTTGTTCAAAAACAAAGTAGACAAGCGGGAATACCAGAAGAGTGAGGAATGTTGAGGCGGTAAGACCAAAAATAATAGACCAGCCCAAGCCCTCCCAGACAGGATCGCTCACAATGGTGAAGGAACCAAGAATGGCAGCAAGTGATGTAAGGGCAATCGGAAGCAAACGAATACGTCCCGTCTCGATGAGTGCTTCTTCTATGTTTTGTCCAGATTTCTTCAGTGGTTCGAGATACTCGAGGTAAATAACAGCATTTTTTACTGCCAGACCAGCGAGCGCTATCACTCCAATCATAGATGTCGCATTGAAATACGTATCTTTGAGAATATGGAGCATAGCAAACCCAGGAAGCACCCCAATAAGAGCAAGCGGAATACTCGTCATAATAAGTACAGGAACAAAAAGAGATTCTGTTTTGGCTGCAAGAATAAAATAGATCAGAAAAAGGGCAAGTCCCATCGCAATGCCAAGGTCACGAAAGACTTCGAGTGTCAGCTTCCATTCCCCACCAATTTCGATGGTATATTCTTCATTCGTGATTGCATCCCTATATGTTGTACCAAGAAGCGACCAGGAAATGAGCTCGCCTGATTTTTGCGGAAGGGTATAGGCACGAAGTTTTGGTAAGAGGTCAAGAACTGCATAAATAATACTGCGTCCTTCCATCTCTCCTGAGAGATACACGGTTTTTTCACGATTATCGGAGAGCAGAGCCGTATCGACGGAGACATCATTTTTCTCTATGACTTCAGTGAGTGGTATCGTGGTGCCACTTTGTGTCATCAGTCTGATATACATCAGATCGTTTTCATTATCACGTGATTCTTTATTTAATCGCACAATGATATTTTCCTGTTCTGTTTTTTTCACATCGGGGGAAGATTCATGGTAGAGGCCGATAGAGGTACCCGAAAGTGCCGTGTGCATCGCGGTAACGATATCACTTGGGGTGATACCAAGAAGCATTGCTTTCTCCCGATTGATACGATAAGAAAGATTCATGCCACGTTCTGAAAGTGAGGTGTCGATATCCACGATACCAGGAATATGCTTCATTTGCACGACCATATCACGCGCAATATTTTTTCTCGTCTGATCATTGCCACCTTTTACTTTGAGGAGGAACGTCGCGAGGACTGGTGGTCCTGGTGGATCTTCTACTAAACGCACTGTGACATCAGGATTTTCCGTTGTAAAAAGCATGAGTGATGCTCTGAGTTCAGAAGCAATGTCTTCGGATGTGGACGTACGCTCCTCGTGAGGAGTCAGGTGTATTTTGTAGGTTGCCTCATTTTTTTCTCTGCGGTTGCCACTACCTTTAAAGAGTCCATTGAAATCTACAATAGGAGCTTCGCCAATGAATGTTTCGATACTGGTGACATTTGGTTCGTTTAATAGAAGAGCCTCTACTTTTTTGGCTACCTCTCGTGTCTTTTCGATATCTGTTCCATTTGGCAGATCGAGATAGAGAGAAAACTGGTCTTTGTTTGCTTTCGGCAAAAGACGAAACGGTACGAGCGGAGTGAGAGGAAGAATGAGCGAAAAAACAAGAAGAGTCATTACACCGCCTAAAAAGAGACGCCTTGATTTCTTATTCGTCAGCAAATGCGCAAGGAAAAGAGCATAACCCTTTTCAATCCTTTTGACGATACGAAAGAAAAATCCTGATTCGTACGAATGATCCTTTATTTTTGTTTGCTTTCCTTTCTTGGCGAAGAGGAGGGCGAGGAAAGGATTGATAGTCACCGCGAAAAGAAGTGAAGCAAGGAGTGCCACAGGTACGAAGAAGGGGATTGGTCCCATATATGGACCCATCATTCCGGTAACAAATGCCATAGGAATAAAAGCAATCGCCATTGTGAATGTTGACAGTGCGAGCGCTCCGCCTACTTCATCGACCGCTTTCACAATCAATTTTAATTTATTCTCATGAGGGTAGAGCCTGAAATAACGAGCAATGTTTTCCACTACTACGATAGCATCATCCACCAGAAGACCCAGCGAGAGAATGAGAGCAAAAAGCGTAATACGGTTGACCGTCTGACCTGCCATCAATCCTGTACCAAAGACAGCGAGGAGTACAAGAGGTATGGAGATAGTAGCAATGAGAGCATTTTTCGTACCAAGAAAAATAAAGAGGAGAATACCCACGATAGCAATTGATTTGATGAGATCGAACGTCAGTTTGGAAATTTCCTTACTTGCAATTTCTCCTTCATTATTCAAAAGTGTGATATGGACGTCATTTGGAATCAGACTGCCTTTGAGTATTTCGAGTGTCGCGAGTGTACCCTTTGAAACCACAGTGGAATTTGTTCCTCTCAGTTTCGAAAGGGCAATATGAACAATGGGAGAAGAAGTTTTCCCTTTTTCAGTACGACTAACATAGTTAGTTATTTCTCCTGGTCCATACGTTACCTCGGCGATATCACCTATCCGTACTATTTTGTCACCATTTTTTCGGAGAATAATATTTTTCAATGTAGATGTATCTTCAATCGTTCCCACGATATTCACCAGAGCATTATGATCACCGCTCTTTAGTGTATCCAGCGTATAGATATCATTCACAGAAGAGAGCACACGGAGGACCTCCTGTATCGTAAGATTATATGTAGAGAGTTTGGCACCATCAACATCTATAACCAGATTATTGATACGGCCACCTTTTATTTCCACCTTCGAAATACCTTCCGAAAGTTTCATCCTATCTGCAATATCAATAGCCAGTTTTCGCAGTGAGCTCTGGGATAATATTTCTGATGAAAGCCCAATATCGAGAATTGGTACATCATCAGGATCGATAGACTGGACAATCGGGTCAGTCACACCTATTGGTTTGGCGCCCATATTATCCCGGAGTTTTTGATTGAGGGTTATTTTTGCATTTTCACGGTTTGATCCCACTAAAAATTTTACGATAACGATACTTCTGCCTCCAGGAAAACTCTGTGAAGATATTTCATCAATATCAGTCAATTCCAATACTTTGTCTTCGATAGGACGTGTAATGAGTTCGTAGACTTCACTCACATTGGCGCCAGGAAAATCAGTTGTGATGGCGAAAGCTGGTGCTACAATCTCTGGATTGTATTGTTTGGGCATAAGAGAGAATGAAATCGCTCCCCACACAGCGAGAAGAAGAATCGACAATACGGACAGCTCAGTGTTTTTCAAAAACATCTGAGTAATTTTTCCTGCGATACCGAGTTTTTCTTTTGTATTATTTTGCGTCATAGATTTCTTTCACGAGCTGATTATCTACGAGCGTATGTTCTCCTTCGATGACAATATGATCATGAGTACTGATACCCGAAAGTACTTCTGTTTTCCCTCCTGTATTCTTTCCAAGTGTTACCGATTGTTTTTTCACGCGGTTTCCTTCTACCTTGTAAACAAAAGTATCATCATATTCTGAAATGATAGCCTGCGTCGGTATAAGCATCGCTTCACGTTTGTCGCCAACAGCGAATATTGTTTCTATATATTTCCCCAGGAAAAGCGAAGTAGTATTGGATGTGGATGCGAAATGCACACGCACGAGAGCACGCGTTGAAGCATCTTCCACCAAAGAAGCCTGAGCAAAAACAAAGCCTTCATATGTCGCCTCGTCATCTTTGAGTAACACCTCTGAACCTTTTGTTATCCTTTGAGCAATGGTGATGGGGAGTGAAACGGCGACCTCAAGATTTTTTGGTGAAGCGATAGAATAAATGCTCATACCTGGAGAAACATACGATCCCAAGGAAGCATTCTTTTGCGTAATAATGCCAGAAAATGGTGCTTTGATAATTGTATGAGAACTGCTTGCCTCAGATACGGAAAGTATACCGGCCAAAGACGTTTTTTGTCCTTCGATACTCGCCATTTGTACATCACGAAAACGCTTGGCGCTGCGCACAGCTTCCTCTGCTGATGCTTTTTCATCCGCACTTGCATTATCAAGCATTGTTTGTGCTTCGTCTACTTTTTGATCATAATACTTTTTTGTCTCTTTGAGTGTTTTCTCTATCGATTGAAAAGACAGAGCAGCACCCTTTTGTCCTGCAGTGAGTTCTCTTCCATCAATGATCGCCAGTGTCTCACCTTGGTACACGGTATCACCTTCTTCTTTCGTAAGTTTGATGATAGATCCAGCAATACTGGGAGCAACATTGGTCTGGTTGACACCTTTGATAAATCCAGCAAAAGATACTGTTTCCTGAAATGTTTCAGGTGCGATAGAGAGCGTTTTGACAGATGGAACACTCTCATTTGGTTTTGGTGACTGAGACGTAGAGACACGCGCTCCCAAAAGAGAAAAAACGCCTAATAGGAAAAGAGCAATAAAAAAAGACTTTTTCTTCATAAGGAAAAATGGATAAGAGAAATTATTTATTCTGTGATGTTTTGACGATTTTCAAAATTTCTTCCTGAAGCGTCTGCATCTGTTTCGTAGAGGCACCTTTGTATTTCCCCATCTCACGTTTCATATGGCTTTCCAGCATCAGTATATTCACTGACCGAAGAAGTCCTATGGCCGAGAGAGTTTGCTGAAGTGCCGGAAAACATTCTGATTCTTCATTGTCGATACGACTGATTATCTTCTCGATACTCGTTTTTGCCTTTCTTAGGGCGATGATGATTTTTTGCTTGTCTTCGTTCATATATTTTTTCTTAAATGGTTCTTTATACATATACCATAGGTATAGGTATATAGTAAACAAAAAGAAAAAGACTGTCAAGTGAGCAAACTAACATTCTCTCCTGAAAAGCAAGAGGAAAAGAACCAAAAGAATTTTTTTTCGGTTGCTCCACTTGTCCGAGAAAGCATTCTTTATTCGAAAAATTTCCTATGGATGCCGTAGAGTGAGGGAATATTTTTCGTAAATAAAGAAGAGCTTTTGAGTCTGGAGCAGAGAAAAAAGATTGCTTTTGGTTCTTTTCCTCTACAAGATTGGAAGGATGGACGTGCAAAGGAGAAGGGAGGCGTAAGACCGCAGAGAGCATCTTCGTTGTCTAGAGCGAAAGCTCTTCATCGACCTCTATTTTATTCTTCTTGACTGAGAGGCTTGTGCTTTCTTTATCAAGCACTTTGGCTCTTTCTACTTCAGTACGCGTCTCGGTAGGGAGAACAGCAAGGATATTACGAAGAGCGATGCCATCGACTTTGAGTACGGATTCCCATTTATCGAGTGGTTCGAGGAGAGCACGCAGTTTCTCTGCGTCATACGTATATGTTTTCCTTAGTGACTTGGCGATAATGCCGTCATCATCAAAGACTCTGTCTACGCCTTCTTGTTCCATATACTGCAAAATACGTGTCTGAAGTTTTCCGAGTTTTTGTTTTTCTTCCCCGATCACGCTCTTAAGTTTGAGATATTCACTGATGGCTTCTTCTGCATCTTCACTTTCTATGGTGTGTGTTTCTTTGAATTTATGTTTCCAGAGTGGGCAAATATTCTGATACCCACACCAATCACAGAGTGGCGAAAGAATAGGGTCGAATTTTTCTTCTTCAATAGATTTGATGACTTCGAGAAACAATTTTTCGAGAGTATCCAATTGTTCCTGGGTACGTTTTGATGAAAGTTTGACGCCGTGCTTGACATAATACAAACTCACAGTAATTTTATCTAAATGGTCAATCTCTTTGGGATACCGAGCAAGAAAGGCCTTGAGATAAATGGAGAGTTGAATATCATTATCCACCTTGTCTTGGGACGGCATCTTGCGTGTCGTTTTGTAATCGATGATTTCGTAGCCTTCTTCCGTTTTGTCGATACGATCGATGATACCAGAGACGATATGTTTCCCTGTTGATTCGTCACCTATTTCAATAGCGAAACGACTTTCGAGATTGACGATATTATAATCATTTGGCTTGGTATGAGCGAGGTAATTTTGGATAATGGTCACGCCTTGAGAGAAGGCTGATCGTTCTTCCATTTCGTTCTCGTATACCTCACTATTCCATCCTTTGGAAAAATAATCGAGCGCCTGATCAATCGTCGGTGCAAGCAGGGCAGGGGTGTGAATATATTTGAGTACACTATGAATCAGTGTTCCGAAAACAGCTTCTTTTGATTTTGGTTCTTTTATTTTATCCACCTCTCGAAACTTATATTTCAGGGGGCAGTTTTGGTAGTTATTGAGAGTAGAATAGGATATTCGCATAAGGAAAAAGAGGGGATTTACACTTTTATATTAGCAGAAAAAAGGAAACTTGTATCATTGACATAATGAGTATTGGCATTACAAAAATGCTTTTCACGCAGAATACATCCTCGGAAGAAATAAACGTGTTGTGCAATGAAACAATGGGAGTGGCTGATCAAGCACTTTACCAATCGAAAAAATTAGGAGGAAACACTGTCACGATGATACCATGACAAAAAATGAAAGTAAAAAACCGGAGATTCTGTGATTACAAAATGCTCCGGTTTTTTATTCTTTGAAATAAATAGATACGGCAGAGGAGGGTGGAGATGAACAGCTGGTATGAAAAAAACAAAAAAAATAAACAAATGAAGTGAAAAAAGAGAATCTCTTTTTATTGTATATGCAACGTCGTCTTATGTAACTTATGCGACGTTAGCACTGTGGCAAACAAGGCTTGATACGCTTTATGTACCTTATACAAGTCTTTTCCCTGAAAATGCTTCAAAACCGCCCTCAAATGAATGCATATAATCGCGTATGAGGCGTTTCAAATGATTTCGTATATACATCTCCTCTCTCCTCTTCTTCATCCTCATTTCTACACCGATTATTCTACGTGTGTTTTCAGACTATTTTTTCGTGCACTTTCACCGTATTTCGTAGGGAGATGTATACCCTGAGGCACTCATATATCACTCCCCTCCATTTTTCATTTTTTCCGGGGGAGTCGCAAATGAAAAAAACAGAGAATATTTATGTATCTAAAAACTTTTTGATTTTCTTCCAGAAAAACTGATGTGTGATGTGTCTGAGTCCGAAATGTCCGCCGTGCGGTTTCAGATAATACGTTGCCTTTGTTGTATGTGCAAATGGAATGACAGCGTCAAAGGGTACATTTGTATCATCCAGAGCATGCAGTATCAGGATCTTTTTTCCGATAATTGGATCATCGCTGGTCATCGGATTATAAAAATCCGAACGAAGAAGTTTCTTCCAATCACGAGGACTTTTGACTCGATACGCTCCCGGGTATCCTGCTTCAAGGAAACGAACATACGGGGCGAGTGGTTCATCACTTTTCTCCAACTCTTGCCAGTCGAGGACAGGCGAGAGCGCAATCACTTTCTTGACCAGGGGATTTCCAGAATTGAGAATGACGGCCGGTCCCCCGAAAGATGATCCGAAGAGAGAGAAAGCGGATACTCTGATAGAAATATCTGTCTGAAGGAGTATATCGTGTATTTTTTTCTTCCCCTCCAGATCATCAATGATATCCTTTATGTCTCGTGTGGGAGATTGTTTCAAGAAATTTCCCCTACTCTCCCAGCTTCCTCGGTAACGGAAAAAAATTGCCACATACCCGGAAGCGGAAAGAAACTGCAAAACATCATTCTTGGAAGGAGACGACGGCAAACCTCCTGCCAATATGGCTATTTTGCCTGTCTGACGATCCGGCAAGAAAACATCAGCGATGATATCTCTGGCAAAGACAGTACGAATAGGATGTGTCCGTCCTCTTTTTTTCATCTATTTCAGATATTTTCCAGGGTTGACGCTTGCCCCGACTGGCCCTCGTTTGCCTTTCGCCGAAGTAAACGGTACCACTTCATACGATTTGCTTGCATAGACCGTAAAATGGAGATGAGTGCCCGTCGAAAATCCGGTGCTCCCCATTTCTCCGATTTTATCACCCTTGTCGACACTCTTGCCTGAACTCACATTAATTTTACGTAAATGACCATACAATGTGACAAGGCCGTTGCCATGATCGATAGCGATCCATTTGCCGTATGCATACCGGCCGAGATCGCCCGTTCCGATAACTTTGCCATCGGCAGCAGCCCTGATAGTCGTGCCGGAAGCACCACCGAAGTCTATCCCATTATGCATACCGGATTTATAGGCCGTTTTGGAGAAATTTGTTTTGCCATATCCTTGGGTGATACGTGGATTGGCTACCGGATAAGCGAGCTGTCCATTACCACTCGGAAGACCAACTAACTGATCGATTTTTCCAGCTTCTATATCTGCGATTTCAGATTCCAAAGCCTCTTGTTGTTTTCTTAAATCATCAACGAGATTGTCATATTTGGTTGCTTCTGCCTGAGTTTTCGTCAGCAAGTATGCTTTATTCGCTTTTGTACTATCGAGATAGTCGCCTTGTGCCGTGAGTTTCGTATGAATATCGTCGGCCTCCTTTTTCTTCTCTTCCAGACTGATGCGTTCCTCCACGAGACTTTCTTTGAGAGTTTTCACTGAATCGAGAAGATCACTTATCTTGTCACCGATCTCAATAGTCCCGTTTTCTTGATTGAGGAATGAAAGCGTTTCGGCGGAAGAGAAAACGAGTGCAACTTTCCCATCGGAGTAATTGCTGTAATAAATACGCATCAATTCTGAGAGCATTTGTTTCTGGCGATTGACGAGAATCTCTTTTTCCGCGATGCGTGAAGTGAGAGAAGAAATGTCTCCTTCAAGGGTGGTGATTTTTTCTTTATTGGTACTGATTTCTAACTCCAGCTTATCAGCCTGTGCTTGAAGTGATGTTATTTGGTCGGCCAGTGTCGACCCTTGGCGTTGTTTGAGACTGATAATCTGGTTATAGGCCTTTATCTTCGCATTGATAGCATCAACTTGATTTTGCTTTTTGTCGAGGATTTTCTGTTGATCTTTGCTCAGATCTGTAATGTCCGCATGTGCCCAGGCGACAAAAAACATACTTCCACACAGAAGTGTCACAAGAAAAAAATATTTTTGATATTTGTCCGATTTCAGTATAATCATCCTTTTATTATACCACACACGGAATATTTTCATTTATGAGAGCTTTTGAAGAGCTGACTTGAGGCGTTCCAGGCTTTCTTCTTTCCCCAAAACCCAGGCTACATCGAACGGCGATGGTGAATGTTGCGCTCCAGTGAGAGCGACACGGAGTGGCCAGAGGAAGTCTCCCTTCTTGTCCCCTGCTTTATCCATCAGTATTTTTTCAACAACTTCTTTATACTCCCAATCAGCATCCGTCAAAGAAGAGAGCGTCTCCTGTGCACTTTCAAGCGCCTCTTTTGTCTGTATTACAGTATTCTGCTTCCAATTAAGAAGGGTTTTTTCGTAAGCGATATCGGATGCGAAAAAGAAAGGGTTATTCTCTCCGATATCCGAGAGTTTTGTCAGACGGTCTTGTTCGATTTTCAAAACTCTTTTTACAAATGCCATTTTTTCTTCTTCGCTTAGCATGTTTTGACGACCCACCCATTCTTTAAAGAATTCTTTTTCCGAGAGAAATGGCAACCCACGTTCATACAAATCATCGAGAGCAAGTTTTTTGATATATTCCGTATTCATCCAATCCAGTTTTTTCAGATCAAAAACGGCTCCGGCTTTGTGGACCGAAGAAAGATCGAATTTTTCTACCAGCTCATCGAGAGTGAAAATTTCCTGTGTACTGCCTGCTCCAGGATTCCATCCGAGGAGCGCCACAAAATTGACGAGTGCTTCTTTGAGATAGCCTTTGCTCAAATAATCTTCCACAGCGACATCACCCTGACGTTTCGAGAGTTTGCTCTTATCAGGATTCAGAAGAAGCGGAATATGAGCGAATTTCGGGAGAGGAAATTCCAAGGCTTCGTGGAGCAGGATGTGTTTTGGGGTACTCGATATCCATTCTTCACCGCGGATAACGTGTGAAATATGCATTAGGTAATCATCCACAACGACAGCCAGGTGATAGGTCGGAAACCCGTCTGACTTCATCAGCACCTGATCATCAATGTCTCTCGCGTGAATAGTCACTTCTCCTCGTACCAGATCATCGAAGACAATATCTCCGTGATTCTCATCGACATTGAGACGGATGACATACGGTTCATTCTCTGCCAATCGCTCCTCGATTTCTTCGTGAGATAATCCAAGGCAATATTTATCGTACTTCGGCGCCAGCTTATTCTTGTTTTGCTCTTCGCGAAGCGCTGCCAAACGTGAAACACTGCAGAAGCAATAATACGCTTTCTCTGATGCTATCAGTTTCTGCGCGTATTCTCTGTATGTTGGGAGTCGTTCTGATTGAGCATACGGCCCATATCCTCCTTTTTGTGCCAAAACCCCATTCTCGATAAAAACACCCTCATCATGATGTATCCCTATCGTATCAAGCATTCTGATAAGACTTTCAACCGCTCCGGGAACAAGACGATTCTGATCAGTGTCTTCGATACGCAAGATGAACGTACCATCATATTTTTTGGCAAAGAGATAATTATAGAGGGCGGTACGCAAACTGCCAACGTGTAGTTGTCCTGTAGGTGATGGTGCAAAACGGACACGGATTTCAGACATACAATTGTGCTTTATAGTTAATATCTCATTTCTTCATTGTAGCGAAAAATACGCGAAAAGGGAAAACAACGACAGCGTTCCAGATTCTCTTCCATCGCCTGGGATGAAGCAGAAGGCGCCAGAACCATTCAAAACCGATACGTTGTAGCCATCGTGGCGCACGAGTCTGTCTACCCGTGAGATAGTCGAATGATCCGCCGACACCCATAGCGATACGGATGTTCGATGTTTGATTTCGAAATTGAGCAAGAAATATCTCTTGAGCGGGTGACCCAAAATTACAGAAGACAATGGCGCAATTTTTGATATCATTTGAATCCACATCACTCTCGCCATACACGTGAACGGCCGGATATTTTTCTGCAATGGCGTTTTTCACTTCATCAAATGAGCTCAAGCCATCTTTACGGACAGCGAGATATACGGAAAGATTTCTCTGATCGGCGATATGGAGTATTTCTTTCATCAAATCAGCTCCAGGAAAACGACATCTCAGTTTCTCGCCACAGAAGAAGAGTGCGAGCGTGATACCGAAACCATCGACAACACGCAGATCGCAATTGTGAAGTATAGTATGAAAATATCTGTTTTTCTCCGCCTCAAGGAGGAATTCAGGATTGATGGTCGCGATCTGATGAAATGATGGTTCATCCAGAAATACTTCCACGCGTTTCACAATCTCTTCTCTGGTGAAATTATTGATCGTCGTCCCTAGTATTTCCATACGTTTTTTTGTATTGAGATTTCAAGCCAGCTCGCAGGCTCTCAGAGCAATGGGAACGTGTCGATCGGTTCATAGCGACGCTTGCCATCAAGAGACAAACTCTCAAAAACCGCGATATTTTCTACGGTTTCTATAAATGAGATTCGCTCTTTCAACTCGGGCTTGTTCTCGAGTTTCAACCATTTGGATTTTTTGATCTTTGCTAATGTGATATGAGGTCGATATGTTTTTCTCTCACTGACGAATGACGAAAAAGCTTTCTCGATTCTTTCCAATGTAAGACGGAGTTCATCGCTCGCTTCACCAGTAAGCCAGATCATTTTCGGAGATACCTCGTTCTTCATCAGCTTTATGCCTGTGAATTGCAGTTCGAAAGATTCGATATCTTTGCAAACCTCCCCTACTCTACGGCATATCTCGCCGACTTCTTCTTCCTGAATGAAACCTAAGAAAAAAAGCGTTATATGGAGATTTTCTTCCATCGTACGAAGGATCGCTTCTTTGGGCCATGTCTCCATTTCCTGTGTCAATCTCTTGCGAAGTTGCGAAGAAAGAGGGATACCAACAAATAATCGACGTGTTTTATTCATAAGTTCTTGGAATTACTCATGTTGTATATGTTTTTCCATTCCAATTTCCTTTTGGGAGCACACTCGATCACCGAAGCCCGTTTCACTCACTCTTGTTTCCCCTTCGCTCTTTTTGCTTTCAAGTAAGCAAAAAACCCTGTCTACCGGCAGGCAGGCATGCCCGCTTTGGGGAAACAAGTCTCCCAAAAGAAAACTGGAATGAAACGTGGTAGGAACAAGTTATTAATAATGCTCACGGTTCTTATTCATAGGTATAGTATGAGCGTAGCTTAAAAGAGCCAAAAAATCAAGTATTCTTGCTCGATGTGTTAGAATAGGGATATGAAAACATCTGAACTTTACCGAATCGAGGTAGCACCGCTTCTCATATTGCCGATAGGGAAATCTCCGCTTTTCAGTTATCTTTCGAAGGAACCGATAGCCCTTGGATCACTTGTGGCTATCTCTTTTGGCAAACGCTCCTTGGAAGGAGTTGTGTACGGTATTGCTCCCTTGCCAGGCAAGGCACCGACCTGGATGAAATTCATTTCTTCGGTTATCGACGAGAAATCCCTTACGGAGAATCAATTGGCTCTCACCAGATATGTGAGTGAAGAATATTTCACTTCACTCGGCAAGACGCTGAAACACTTCCTTCCCAAACGCGTCATCCGAAAGAAGAAACAAAAAAACACTCGCCACGATAAGAAAGTCGTTCTTCGTCTCCACAAAAACGATAGCGCTCTCCTCAAAAAATTTCTTGCATCAAAAAGAGAAACTGTGAGCTATCTCAATTTATACACTCTCCAAAATCAAGTTCAATTCTTCTCTCAGTTGGTAAAAAAAGGAGCCACCAAGCACGAGCAGACACTCATTCTTGTTCCTGAAATTGCTCTTCTGCCATCATTGGAAGCTCTGTTTTCAGAGTATCTTCCCAAGGAAGAAATTGCCGTGCTTCATAGCAAACTCGCTCCCAGCGTCTCTTTCGAAGCCTGGGAAAAGATCCGTTTTGGAAAAGCCTCAGTCATTCTCGCCACACGACAAGGTTTGTTCGCGCCATTTCACACATTGGGCACCATTGTCGTTCTTGAAGAACAGGATGAAGGATACAAACAATGGAATATGAGCCCACGTTATGATGGCAGACGTATCGCAAGAAAGCTTGCTCTCCTTTCTCAAGCGAAACTTCTTCTTGCTTCAGGGGTACTCGGTATCGACAGTCTCTATCGTATCAAGAAAAAAGAATACGTTCTCCTCGATCCGCTTGTTACGCTCCCCCCGCTCGCACAATCCCTCCGCATCGTCAATCTGCGTCTGGAACGTTTCAGGAAGAATTATTCCCCTCTCTCACAAGAACTTATAACTGCCCTAGAAGAAACACGGATTCGTGGAGAACAGGCACTCCTCTACATTCATCGTCAAGGTATGAATGCTTTTTCTGTCTGTGAGAATTGTAAGAATATCTTCCGTTGTCCGAAATCCGGACATATTCTTTCGAGTACGCAAGATGGTACATTTCGTTGTCTTTCTTGTTCCTACAAGACAGGCTCTTTTCCGAGTTGTCCTCACTGCGGACATCTCACTTTTCGTTCTGTTGGATTCGGTACCGAGCGAGTCGAACGCGAAGTGAAAAAACTTTTTCCCGGCGCGTGCGTTTTTCGAGTAGACGGAACGACAATGCGTACGGAAAAAAACATCCAAAAATTCTTCACGGATACATCTGCAGGGAGGATCGATATTCTCATCGGAACTCAGATGATACTGAAAGTGCATACCTTGCTCAAATTGACTTTGATTGGTATGATTGATGCGGATAGCCTGCTCTCTTTTCCTGATTTCCGAGCCGACGAGAAGCTCTTCCAAATCCTCACGAGGTTCGTGGAGCAGACAAGGAGGCAAACAGGAATCAGCTCTAAAGCGAAAATAATCGTGCAGACCTTTCATCCGGAAAGCACCTTTTTCCAAAGAATTGAGGCGCTTGATTCTGAAGCATTTTCCCACAAGATACTGACTGAGCGTGAAGACCTTTTTTATCCTCCATTTTCCCGTCTCATCTCCATTGCTTGTCACGGAAAAACTGAACAAGAAGCCTTGACGACAGCGCAAACGTTCGGAGAAGCTCTTCGGAAACTCCTCCCAAAAAAGGGTTCCCGTTATCGACTAGGTATTCCGGAATCAGCGAAACGAATCGTTTCCAAAAAACTGTTCGAGAGTTCGCTTCTCCTGCGTTTTCCGACCGACGAAACGCTTCCGGAAAACATCCGATCTTTTCTTAAAAAAACGGATATGTCTGATACTATCGATGTTGATCCACTCTCATTTTTGTAAAACTATGCTGACACTCATCACCGGTGCAACAACTGAAATTTTGTTGAAACCGACTTCTCGTGTCAAGGATCCGTTGTCCGAAGAGATTCAATCCTTGTTGCCACAGATGGTCGAGACTATGTACAAAGAGAAAGGCATCGGTTTGGCTGCACCGCAGATCAACAAATCGATTCGTTTGGCTGTGGCTGAAGTAGACGATAAGATATATTATCTGATCAATCCGGAAATAACTTCTCTTTCGCAAGAAAAAATCCTTTTTGAGGAGGGTTGTCTCAGTTTGCCTGGTCAATTTTTTCCCATCATCCGGTCGGAAGAAATCACGGTCAGATACCAGAACGAAAAAGGATTGCCGAAGAAACTCCGCGCCACAGGACTGCTGGCTATCGTCATCCAGCACGAAGTGGATCATCTCGATGGGATTCTCATCATCAATCGTTACAAAAAACAGCAGAAAAAAACCTCAGTAATCCTTTGATAAAAAAATATGGTTGCTTTCTTCGATCTCACACGACGTACCGAAAAAAATACTTCTTCGAAACAAGAACCGGCTCCGAGAAAAACTGAGAAACAGAACAAAACTTGGACAGGCGCTCCGAAAATCCGTACTGTTTTTATGGGAACGCCGGAGTTTGCTTCTGTCATACTCGCAGGGCTGATCGAACAAAAATACAATATCGTTGGCGTGGTGACCAAAATCGATAAACCGGCAGGACGAAAACAAGAAGCGACAGAAAGCGCCGTCAAAAAGAAAGCTCTCGAGCACCATCTCCCCGTCTTTCAACCGGAAAAGTTCGATGAAGAAACCATCGAAAGTATAAAAAAATTACAACCGGATCTGATCATCGTGGTTGCATATGGAAAAATTTTACCGGTGGAAATCTTGAAAATCCCCGGTTTCGGATGTATCAATGTCCACGCTTCGCTCCTTCCGAAGTGGCGTGGCGCTTCCCCGATTCAGAATGCGCTCCTTGCTGGGGCGGACAAAACAGGCATCACCGTTATGTTGATGGATCCGGGTATGGATACCGGTGATATCCTGACACAAAAGAAGATAGCCATTGATCCGGATGATACCAAAGAATCGCTCAGCGTGAAACTCATTGCAGTCGGAAGAGATCTCCTGCTTGAGACATTACCACTATGGATAGACCGTACCCTCACTCCGAAACCGCAGGATCAGAGCCAATCGACGCTCTGTCAGCTTATCGAACGCGAAGATGGTTACATTATGTGGACCGATAGCGCGGAAAGCATCTACAATCGCTATCGGGCGCTGTATCCGTGGCCAGGTATTTTTTCTTTTTGGAAGAAAGAGGATGGGCGTATGCGTCTGAAATTACACCGTATCTCCTATCAAAAACAATCACCTCAAACTCCCCACCTCCTGGGTCAGGTATTCGAAGTAGGAGAAAAAGTCGGTGTTCAGACGGGCGAAGGAGTGATCTTTCTCGAAGAAGTCCAGGTGGAAGGGAAGACACGGATTCCAATCGCTGATTTTTTACTTGGAAACAGAGAGATTATTGATAGTTTTTTGGAATAACAGCAACGTATGGAATCATCACACAATAAACGTGATCAACGAGCGCTCATCATCGGGTTTGCTCTCATTCTTTTTGTCGGCATATATTTCATCGGAAAAAGTTTTTTTTGGACGCGTTCAAATACCTCTGAAATATCCACGACATCGACTCTCGATAAAGAGCAAACTGGTGTTCCTCTCATAACACCGGATGTATTGTTGAAAAAAATCCAAAACGGTGACACGATGACTATTATAGATATTCGGACAGCAGTCGATTTCGAAAGCGGACATATCATCCATTCGCTTTCTTTACCGATAGGATCGCTCCAAAATTTTTCTCCCGATAAGAATGAGTCCGTCGTTGTCGTATTCTCCGAGGCAGACTTGCAGACATTCGAAACAGCAAAGAATATCCTGGTGCAGAAATCCTTCCTCTATTTTTTCCTCCAAGGCGGTTTCGAGGGATGGCAGAATATGAGCGCCCCGATCTTCTCTTTTGGCGACACGACTTCTTTCGTCGACCAATCAAAAATAACATACATCGGACTGGAATCGTTCAAGAAATTGTTGAGTGAAAAAGAGCCGTCTCTCTTCATCTTGGATGTTCAAACTGAGGAGAATTACAACAAAGCACACATCGTAGGTGCTACGAATATCCCCCTTGATCAACTCGAGAAGCGCTCTGGCGAAATCCCTGCTGGAAGACAGATAATTGTCTATGGTGAAAACGACAGTATTTCTTTCCGTGGTGGGGTTCATCTCTCTGATCTCGGCATTTTCACTGCACAGACGTTGAGCGGGAACAAATACCTTTCTCCTGATTCCGGTCTTCCTTTCGAGTCAAAGAAACAGTAGAAACAAAAAGAAGCAAAAAAGAAAAAGCGCTAGAATGATCCAAGCGCTCTTTTTCCGTTCTACAACTATCCAATCACTGCCAAGACATCCTTGTAGCTTGAAATGAGGTATTCCTCACCATCTATTTCGACCTCTTCGCCTCCGTAACGTCTGAAAACGACCTTCTGACCAGCTTTTACCTTGATCTTATCGCTTTCCCCTACGGCTATCACCTTGCCGAGTGAAGATCGTTCTTGACTGGCTGTCTCAGGGAGATAGATACCGGCAGAAGTTTTCTGTTCCGGTTTCTCCGGATGAATGAGGATATTTTCACCAAGCGGTCTGACATTCGTCTTTTTCATAAGCATTTCACCTTTAATGATTAAACGGTGTATCTATTATAGAAATTAATGGTATAAGAGTCAATCAATAAAAAAGTTGAAACGTCTGGCATAAAGACTTTTCCAGGAGGCTTGAAACTTTTGCAAGCATGGCTCCGTCGTTTCGACGGATTGCAAAGGTTTCAAGAGCGAGTTCATCGCTGGATGAACTCGTGTCTCTTGGGAAAGTTTTTTGATCAGACGTGTAAAAAATACAATAAACTATTTTCCCTTCAGAATCTCCAGCGCCTTATCGAGTTGCGGATCGCGTTTATTGTTCACATCATCATTCGAGAGACCGACCTCGATATCAGGAGCGATGCCGACATTGTTGATCTGATGACCTGCCGGAGTGAGCCAATGCGCGACAGTAATCTTCACTGAGGTATCTTTGCTCATAGGGATAAGCTCCTGCACGGAACCCTTTCCGAAAGACTTCTTGCCGACCAGCGTAACATTGTCGCGATTATCTTTGAGCGCACCGGCGAGGATTTCAGACGCACTAGCGCTTCCTTCATTGATGAGTATCACCGTTCGTACGCCACTCAGCGCATCTCCACCGCGAGACTTGAGTTCTTTGCGTTCTCCCTTGCCGTCCTCTTCCATAACGACGGTCTTCCCGACAGGGAGCATCAGGCTTGCCATATCGATAGACGTCCCCAAAAATCCGCCCGGATTGTTACGCAGATCAATAATGAGTCCGACAGGTCTCTTTTCGAGTGTTTGTCTGACTGCCATTTGAAATTCTTTTTTTGTATCATCGCCGAAACGATTCACTCGAATATAGGCTATATCGTTCTCTTTCATTTCGAAACGGACGCTTTTTACAAGAATCGTATCACGTTTGACGGTAATCGTCCGATATTCTTCTTCTCCATTGCGAAAAATAGTCAGTGTCACTTCCGTTCCTTTCGCACCGCGGATTTTGCTTACCGCTTCTTCGAGCGTCATATTGTTCGTCGTCGCATCCTCGATTTTGACGATTTTATCCCCAGCCATAAACCCGGCTTTCTCTGCAGGCATCCCTTCGAGTGGAGCAATGATGGTAAGAATCTCGTTCTTTATCCCCATCTCAGCACCGATACCTTCGAATGTTCCGGAAATATCCTCCTCGAATTCCTGATTTTCTTTGGGATCGAAGAAAGTCGTATATGGATCACCAGTTGCAGAAAGCATTCCTTTGATAGCGCCGTAGAAGAGCGTATGAGCGTCGAGTTTCGCGCTGTCGACATATTTATCCTGAAGGACGTTCCATACTTTCCAAAACAGGGAAAAATCGATGGTTTTGTCCTGACTATCTTTGTTGACGATGATGGCATCATCTGGTGAGAGAATATCATTTGATGCAGTGCTCGATGTAGAGAGACGATGACTCCCATTTTCATATCCGAGATAAAACGCTCCTCCAATAAGGAAAAGTATGAAAAAAAAGACAAGAGCCTTTTTGAAAATTATCTGCCCACGTTCATATTGTAGAGCCTTCTCGTTTTGATCTGTACCTCCCTCTAGTCGTGATAGAGGTGAAAATTCTTCCATCATATGGTTTCGTATTAGGCGTCTTGATTATTCGTGATGCGGTAATGTTTTCCCACGATATTTCCAGAAATACCGTATGGCACTCTCGATATGATACCAGGTTAATTTGTTGAAGAGAAGTGACCTGAGGAATCCGCCTCGCGCACTGCCCTTGGCATGGTAGTGATACACGAAAGCCTCCGGATAATAGACCACCTGATAGTCATTTTCCCAAAAACGACGGCACCAATCAACATCCTCCATATACATAAAGAACTGATCATCCATAGCCCCGACTCTTTCGGCAGCTTTACGAGTGACAAGCATCGCCGAACCGATAACCCAATCCACGCTCTTCGGAACGTTACGATCGTATTCTCTCATCATAAACCAGTCCAGATGTTTCTTGGCAAAAGAAAATTGTATGAACAATGTACGCCGATATAAGACAGTCTGTGGACGATAGAAACGATAGCAACTTTGCTGAAGCGTTCCGTTGAAATTCAACTGTTTCGGAGCGAGTAGTCCGATGGTCGGATGTTCTTTGATATACTGGAGCATCTTCGGCAGAGTGTCCTCGGTCAGAATGATATCGCTGTTGATGAGAAAAATATATGTTCCCCCTGCTTCTTTGAGGGAGGTATTCACCAGCGTCTTGAAACCGACATTTTTTTCGAATGGGAAAAAACGCACCTGTGGAAATTCTTCCCGCATCAGCATTTCCGTGTCTTCTTCCGTGGCACTGTCAGTTACGAGAACTTCAAAACTGATGGGGGAACCTTCCAAATGCTCGAAAATAGATCCGAGACAAAGTTTGAGTAATTCCGGACTCCTATACCCATTGATAGCGATAGTCAATTCTACGGTATCCATAACAACTCGCTTTTATCGTGTGTTATTAATTGAGCGAGTTTTGGGAGAGTTCGTGGATGCGATCATAATTGTCACCACGTGGCAAGAGAATATAACCGGACTCAGGCTTCTGTTCCGGAGCATAGAGCAATCCTTCTTCAGAATTTTCCAAGACCTTTTGGTTGATCTTCACTTCACCCATCTCTTGATACACATCGAACAGTCGTTTCATCTCCCAAGCTTCCATATTCGTACTGACGTTGTTCCCCAAACTGTCCAGAATGGCATTTATTTTCGAAAAATCTGTCAGCGTACCGAGAGAGAGGGCTTTGGTACGGATGAGATTGATGACTTCCTGTTGACGACGCGCGCGCGCGAAATCGCTTGTGGCATCGCGAGAGCGTACATAACAGAGAGCTTTATCGCCATCAAGAATATTGTCTCCGGCAGGCAGTCTGAAATCACCACCACATTCCAATTCGCTGATGGCGGCGACAGTCATCTTCTCGAAACACAAATCATAGTGTCTGTAATACACCGATCCGTTTTTTCTCGTGCCTTTCTTCACTTCGACATTGCCGGAAGGGACGGTATAACGGACAAGATCACAGCGTGCCGTCAATCCTCGAAATTGTACGCCCTCTTCGAACGGCTGATCGAGATGCACTGTCACACCACCGACAGCATTGACCAAATCTTTGAATCCTTGAAAATTGAGCGTGACAGCATACGGTATGTCCAAACCGGTCACCTCTTCGACGATTGTTCGCATATCTTTGATACCACCTTTATGAAGCGCCCGCTCTTCTCCGAGAGCATACACGGCATTGATTTTCCTCTGTTCATTGCGACCAGGAACAGTCACATACGTATCACGCGGTATAGAGATGAGCGAAACTCTGCTCGTATCGGTATCATCTGTTTTCGGGTGAATGGAAAGCACCATTATGGTATCAGCCAAGAGGCTCCCCCCTCCCACACCTTCTCCTCTCATTCCAAGGAGAAGGATATTGACACGACCGGAATCTTCTCCGGAAAGCTTTTTCTCCACGCCTGGAAGAGAATTCAAAAGACTACCAAAAATATTCGCATTGCCCTGAGATATTTTATTCAAAGTAAACCCGGTCTTCCAAGCGAAAACTCCTCCTGCAAGAAGCAAAAGGACCAAGAAGAAACCGACGATACGCCACACACGGTGCTTGCGAGGAGCACCATTCTGCTCTCCGACTATTTCAGTACTTTCTTTTTTGAAAAACGTCATAGATACGCTGGAATAATAAATTATGTTTCCTCTTACGACTTCTCCTGAGCAGATAGTTTTTTGTATATATCATAAAGAAAAAGAGCACTCTTTTCCCAAGAAAAGAGTTTTATCCTCTCATTTCCGGCTGATTGCAGTTTTTCTCTCACTTCTTGATGAGTACAAAGAGTATACAACGTTTCTTCGAAATGAGCAATACTCGCGGGGTCGAAATAAACCACTGCCTCACCGCCTATTTCTCGCAAACTCGGGATATCGGATGAAGCTATCGGAACGGATTGACTCATCGCTTCCAAAAGCGGAATACCGAAACCTTCATACAACGATGGAAATGCGAACACTTCTGCCAAGCGTATCACTGCCGGCAGATCACCTTTATCGACGTATCCGGGAAAAAAAACGCTTCCCTCCACTCCTCGTGAGACGATCATACCCTCAATGTTCATATCCGTATGATGAGCATCCTTATTTCCGACAAGAACCAGCTTCATCTCCGGCAAACGTTTTTGTAAAAGGGCAAACGCGTCAATCAGAAACGGGATATTCTTTCTCGGCTGGAGCGTTCCGACAGAAATGATGAAGTGTTCCGGCAACCCGTATTTCTTTCTGAGAGCGTTCTCTTTCTCCGTATCTCTCTCAATCTTTTCCAAGAATTCTTCCCCGATACCATTGTGAATCACGGCTATCTTCTCTTCCGGTATTCTGTAATATTTGATGATTTCATCTTTGGTGAATCGTGATGGAGCGATGATCAGTTGAGCCCTCCTGAGTGATCGCGGTATGAGAAGCGCGAGGAAGAATCGATCAGACCAGCCGATCAATTCCGGGTACGCACAAAACGAGACATCATGGATGTGCGTGATGATCTTCGTACGTTTCGGCGAAAAGAATGGCAAAATATACTGGGTATGAAAAACATCTATCTTGTTTCGGAACAGATACTTCGGCAAAACGAAAAAATTCCACGTAAAGCGGTTACGAGCGGGAAGAGAGACGATTTCCACATTGTTTTGTCCGATACAGTCGAGACGCGCATACAGTGATGCGACTTTTGTCGGCAGAGTCTCATCTGTCAGCAAGCGATAGCGATTGACCGTATCGATTTTGAGAAGCTCCTTCGTCAGATGAAAAAAGACCGCTTCATCACCGGTACGTTTTTTCCCCAAAAGTCGGATGTCTATCGCGAAAGTCATTTCAGTTGTGTCCATTCGTGTGTGTTACCAAAAGCAACGCGAGAAAGAAAAAGAAAAAACCGAGGAAAAGACCGGCATTGAAAAGATTGAAAAGAGTGAGCGTGACGAAAAGCGATACGAATACGAGAGCGAGCGACGAACGATTTTGTATACTTGCAGAGAACCATCGTATACCGAGACTAAACCAAAAGAACACGAATACTGCCAGTCCGAGAACCCCTGCACCCAACCATATTTCTAGAAATATGTTGCTGGCATTCAGTCCTGCACCCCGTTCATCCGTACCAAGGAAAGGAGAAATGTTTCCGAATCCGACGCCGAACATCGGATGTTCTCTCAAAATACCGACTACTTTGGCATAGATATCGCTTCTGATACGAACATTCGGATCATCACGATATACCGTAGAAACGAATTTTCCATCCGCCACTTCCGTCGGAACCTCTTCGAGTCTGATGTGTCGACAGTGAAAGAAAGACAGTTGATCCAGACTCTCGATTTTCTCGGGTAAAACAGGCAGAGAGGAATCCTGATCGCAGGCGACGGTTATCTTTTGTTCGCCGGTGGCGGTGCTCTTACTACGATCAAGCAGATCGAACGGACTCAGTCCGGAAAAATATACCAGGAAAAATGCGAGGAGAAATGGTACGAGAATGAACAGCTTCATTCGAAACATCTCCCCCAGTACGATTCGGTTCTTTTCGATTAGCGCTCGCCACACTTCGTTTTGATATGCGAAGATGAGCAGTACCGTCACGATACCGAAGAATACAGCCAACCATGCGCTCCGACTGACAGTGATGAGAAGCCCGCTGTATCCGATGAAAAGCAATACCGAAAAAAGGAAACGGAATGTACCTGAGATATTTTTTTGAGAGACGATAAGTCCGCTCAAAAGGACGATGACACTTGCAAGATACCCACCGAGCCAATCCGCTTCGGCAAATGTCGAATTGGGACGGCCAGCCATCACTTCGAAACTTTCCGAACCGTTCAAAAAGAGCATATTCTGTACAATGGCATAAAGAGCAACAACGAAAAAAGATGAGAAGATGAACGGAAGCGACATCCGCGCATCATCACCGGAACGGACGAAAATCCGTGTGATGAAATACAAGAGAATGAAAGAAAAGAGGATGACAGAAAGTTTCAATGCGATAGATGGGTGTTCGCTCATCATCGCCGATAAAAATGCTCCCCCGCCGAAAACAAGGACACTCATATCCCATCTATTTGGTACGAATTTTTCTACAGGAAAACGTTTGAGCGCGTATCTGATGATAAGCGCCAGCGCGAGAAGAATGAGTATCCACTGATACGGACGAAGTGTGAGAGGAAGACTCTTCGGTGCAATGTTGATTATTTCGTATGGCAACATTCCGACAAGGAGGAGGAATGTCCACCCGGGACGATACAGAGCGAAGAGCAAACCGACGAAAGAGAAGAAGGCGAAATTCACATTCTCAAGGGGTAATACCGACGTGTGAGAGAGAATGATAAGAATGATGCCTGCGAACATATTCGCAAAGATGAGCAACCATTTGTTGCTACTCCATCCGAAAGGTAGAGGAAATTGAGTGATCATAGGTTACTCTGTTATGAGAGCTGAAATTTTCTGTACGGTTTTCTCCCAGCTGAATTGTAGCGTCTGAACAGCACCCTGAGAAATGAGCGTCTTGCGCAGTGCTTCGTCGGAGATGAGACGTTTCATCTGATGTGACATCGCATCGATATCTTTCGGGTTCGTGTAGAGAACTGCTTGGCCACCGACTTCGTGGAGTGATGACGTATCGGAAGAAAGCACCGGCGTATGCATACACAATGCTTCAAGCACCGGAAGACCAAACCCTTCGTAGAGCGACGGGTAAACAAAGAAAAGCGATCCGGAATAGAGTGCCGGCAGATCTTCATCAGGTACGAAACCCAGCAGTTTCACATCTTTTTGCAACTGTAATGCCTGTATCAATCCTACCACATCAGTCGCCAATTTATTTTTTGTATCGAAAATTTTTCCGGAGATGACAAGGATCGGCATTTTCGTCTCAAGCGAAATCAAAGGGTTTTTGATCATTCTTGCATACGCCCGAAGAAGCATTCCGGCATTCTTCCGGATTTCCAATCCCCCGCCGTGATAGATATAGCCTGGCGTCAGATCATATTTTTTAAAAACAGCTGAAATCCTTTCCAGAGAAATTGGGTTACGAAATTGCGGATTCACATCGAGTGGAACGACTGAGATTTTTTCCTGTGCGATATGCAATTCAGATACGAGATCATTTTTCGTATGTTCCGATATCGCTATGATGTGATCTGCCGAGAGTATCCCCCGCTCTACTCTCCGCCAATAGAGTGCTTGACGCGTATTGTCACGATACTCGGGAAAGATCTTTGGAATGATGTCGTGCACCACCATCGTATGCCGTATGCTTCCGGATTTCGGAAAAACAGTCGAATCCTGATAGAGACTCAGAAATGCATCACAACCGTCTTTTTTCGCCAGAAAGGCCACACGTCTCTCCCAGAGTATTTTTCGGAGCGTATCATCACGTTTCCATGATGGGAGGAAAACACGGATATGAAAATTTTCCGGTAACGAAAAATCCAATTCCGGTTCTTCCTCGCAATACAAGACAAATTCGTCTATATGCGTCAGATATTGAGGATGAGAAATCAACGTTTGCAGAACGTTTTTCGTTACCTGGCCGATACCAGTTCCAGGTTTGCGCAAAAAAGAGGCATTGATACCGATTTTCATATATCTCCATTATATCAGAGTTTTTGCTTCAAGTTGTTTTTTGAATTCTTCGAATACTTTCCTCAGTTCGAGAGTGATCGGATGCGTGAGACGACTACAGATGATTTCCGTCGTTTCAGTGTAGAACCACAACATTTTTTCTCTATTCGTTCGGAATTGGTCCCAGACGGTTTCGCCGTGTATCTGGTATTCATCAAGAAATGAACGCATATTATGGATCTTGTCAGCCGATGCCACAAGGAGCGCTTCTTCACTATCGTCTCTCAGATATTTCAGGTATCCTTCTTTTCGCATAAGCCAAGAGCCAGCCCGTTTGTAGGGATGCTTTTTTTCTTCTTCGGTATACGCCTCTGTCACTTCTTTCACGATGCGACAGACACGCTCACCGAATGCTGTGCGCAATTTCTCTTCCGTATACTGCGGTACGTCTTCGAGCGTATCATGGAGCAGTCCCGCGATGATCACATCTTCATCATTGCTGTAATGAGCGAGGAGGAATGCTACGGCGTACGGATGGACGATATATGGCACGTCGTTCATCTTGCGTTTCTGATGCTGATGGAGCAGTGTCGCAGAAGCGATAGCCTGTTCGATTCTTTTGGTGAGGAACATAGAGCGAGTGAAAATATATGAATGAATACTTCAAGTATAGCCTTTTTCAGGAAAAAATCATATCGGATATTTTTTGAAGTGATTCACTTGTTTAAGACTGAGATCAATGAACTCGTTGTGCTTATCCAATAACTCAGGAACAACAGATCCCAGGGCAACCTAAGCTAGACATTTCTTAACAAAGGTGTCTGGCTATTTTTTTATGTTATTATAAATTCATAATAAAAAATCTACTTATATGACTCAGAAAAAATATTCCAGAAACATTCAAACAGTTATTGATATCCTTCGTAATGAAGTGTCAGGAGATACTCGTTCAGCTTTGAAAAAAATGACAAAGGACTACACTATGACCTGGGTTTTTGAAACTCAAAATGGTTCTCTCTTCCCAAAAACAGCCATTTCCAAAGACATTGATCTTAACGATACTTATGTCATCAAAGGACGAAAATATGAGATTATACATATTGCAGAAGCAAAAAATATCGTCATTGTAGAACTCATCGAATCTTATCCTGATCCTGAAACAAAAAAAATATACCGTACTCCTCTTGTTCTCGTTCTTGAAATGAAAAATGGGAAAATTAAAACAGGACGACACTATTGTGATCCACGACTCTCTTATCGATATCTTACTTCAGTTCAGACAAAAAAAGCCTTTGAAGGGAAGAAGAAACCACTTTTGGTAATTGGATAACAAAGAACCGCAAGGCGGTGTTTTTAAACGTTCATTCATTTGCCAATACAGCATTTTTTCCGTACAATATGAAAGAAGTGAGGCAAAGACTCTATTATATTTTTGGAAAAATTTCTATGGCTCATTATGATTTGAAGACAGTAGCTGTTATCGGACTCGGCTATGTAGGGCTCCCCTTGGCTGTGCGTGCCAGCGAAAAGAAGTACACTGTCATCGGGTTTGATGTGGATGAAAGTAAAATCAAAGCGTTGAAGGCTGGCAAACGCATCTGGAAAGATACTTACCTCGAAAAGAATTTCCCAACCTATCCGTTCAAGGCTACTACCAATCAAAAAGATATCGTCTCCGCCGATGTTCATATCATCTGTGTGCCGACACCTGTCGATACGGCGCATCATCCGGATCTCGAACCCGTCATTGGTGCCTGTGAAATCGTCGCTACGCAAACGAAAAAAGGCGCACTCGTGATCCTCGAATCGACTGTCAATCCCTACGTCTCTGAAGAAATTGTTCGACCGATTTTCGAAAAGCACGGCTTCACGATAGGGAAAGACATCTCTATTTCTCATTGTCCGGAGCGTATCAATCCGGGAGATCCCAAGTGGAATGTCACCAATATTCCTCGCGTCGTCGGATCATTCGACAAAATAGGACTCGCAATGTCACTGCAATTCTATCGCAGTATCGTGGATGCTGATATCAGACCGATGAAAACCATT
>Ga0210044_10001796_pt1 | contig 32607 bp, 31 predicted proteins | sample CryGey13umfilter_2_FD_183959 | JGI IMG/M metagenome (GOLD analysis project Ga0210044, IMG submission 183959) | Groundwater microbial communities from aquifer in Utah, USA - Crystal Geyser 4/9/14 3 um filter (SPAdes) (version 2) | ecosystem: Environmental > Aquatic > Deep subsurface >...
CCAATAAAAAGCCCGCCACCATGACAGCAGCGGGCTTGTTCTGGCGCAAAGGCCAGCGTGTCTTAGTTCTTCAGGATGAAGGTAACAACTTCTTTAACGGCTGTGGGGTCGAGGTTTTTGAGCTTGGCGTGGACTTCTTCTTCGCCGTCAACCTTGATCTTGGGGCCGGTGGTCACATGGGTGATCAGCTTGGCTTCGGCGTCGGCATTGCCCTTGTATTTTTCAGCCACTTTTTTCCAGGACGGACCGGTTTTTTCTTTGGCAGCAGCGTGGCACTTGCCGCACTTGCTTTCTTTGATTGACGCTTCAGCGTCAGCGTAAGCGGCGGTTGATACGCCCATGGCCATCACGGCGACAGCGAGCAAGGAGAAAGTCAGTTTCTTCATAAAAATTCCCGTTAAAAAGTTGAACAAAATGTGCAAGAACCCAACCAAGGTGGTTAGCATCCTCATGCGTGGCCATCTGTGGAATGTGTCCGCCTCACGAGGCGGTCGCTTCAGGCAATCCACATCGCTGTAACGCATGCCACCTGCCGCGCGTTGACAATTCTAGGGGTCGGCTTTTGGGGCGTGGTGGCTATTCACGGGTTATTTGATCTACATCATATTTTTTGGATGCCTCGCCATCTTCTGGGTTGACGATGATGGAAGAATACACGCCTATGTTGTTTACACGAGATCACGCAGTTGATGCGTTGGCTGCCGGACTATTGCCGCGCCGGTCATTGCTGCTGGCCGGGCTGGCGCTGGCGGCACAGCCAGTCTGGGCGTCGACGCATCTGTTGCCGATTCGTATTGGCATACCGCATAAAACGCTGGCGCTGGATTATTTTTTGATCGACGAACTGCGCATGTATTTCGAATCGCGCTTGCAGCATCCGGTAGAAGCGGTGGTGCATGGGCGCTTCAACAATTCCACCGCCGAGTTGTACCGATCCAAACTTGACTTTGCCTGGGTGACCGACTACCCAGACGCGCAGTTTCAGGATCAGGTGCGGTTGGTGGCCGTGCCGCTGTACAGGGGGCGGCCGTATTCCTCTGCTTACGTGATTGTTTCGGCGCACGACGTGCACACCCGGTCGCTGTTGCAGCTCAGGGGCGCGGTGTTTGCTTTTGCTGACCGCTTGCCCAACGGCAGTTACCTGGATGTGCGCTACCAGTTGCTCACGGCAGGCGAGAACCCGGACCGGTTTTTTGGCAAGGTGTTTTTTACCAAGTCGCACAAAGACGTGATCAAGTCCGTGGCATTGGGTCTGGCGCACGCGGGAGCGGTTGACAGCGTGATCTGGGACGCCATGGTCAAGCAGCAGCCGCATTTGACGACGATGACCCGCGTGCTTGCCAAAACCGTGGAATACGGTGCACCTGCGTTCATTGCGAATCGCCGCGTCAGTCAAGCGGACTTTGACAACCTGCAGCGCCTGTTGTTGGCCATGGACAAGGACGCGCAAGGCAAAGATCTGCTCAAGCGCATGCATATTGACGGGTTTATTGCGGGTGATGAAAGCATCTATGAACGCCAGTTCTTGATGAGGCGTGCCTTGGGCGACCAATGAAGCGTTTTTTTGACCTGAGCCTGCGCTACAAGATTCCGATCTGGGGCAGCTTTATCATCATTGTGACGACGCTGATGGTGTCGTTGTCGCTGGTGTACAAGGCCTATGACGATTTGCGTGAGAGCTTGTTGGTCAGCTCGGCCAGTCTGGCGCACCGGCTGTCTGAGGACCTGTTTCACCCGATGATAGAAGACGACTTGTGGAAAGCATTTGAAATCATCAACGCGCCCCTGGTATCGTCGGATGCCAAAGACAGACAAAAGCCCAAAATCATTCTGATACTGGACAACGAGCTGAAGGTGGTGGCCTCGACCAACCCGATGCTGATCCCCATGGGTACAGAAGTGAATCAGCTGACGCCCGAATACAGCATGTTTGTGCAGCGCATTGCCGAATCGAAGAGCATGACGCATCCGACGTATGACATGCAGGACGAGCAAAACTTTTATATTGCCGCGCCGATCGTGCACGATGGCTTTACGCTGGGCACGCTGATCGTGGTGCATTCCAAAGACGAGATTTTGTGGCCCAAGTTTTTCCGTATCCTGATTCATGGCGCGACCATGGGGTTGATTGCGTTGGCGGTGTTGTTGCCCATCAACTGGTATTGGGCGCACTGCACCGCTCGCCCGCTGGTGCTGATTGGCCAGCGGATGAAAGAAAACGACCTGGACGCCGCCACCGAGGTGGTCGATGAGCTCTACCCCTACCATGACGAGCTTGGCGAATTGTTCCAGGCCTACAAGCGCATGCTGATGGAGCAGAAAAACAAAGAGGCGCTTGAAAAGCAGGTGGTGCATTCAGAGCGCCTGGCCGCGGTTGGTCACTTGGCTGCCGGTGTGGCGCATGAGATCAACAACCCGCTGGGTGGCATGCTGACCGCCATTGACACACTCAACGCGTACGGCAACATGGACCCGCGCACGGCCAAAACGGTAGCCTTGATCCAGCGCGGCCTCAAGCAGATCAAAGAGACGGTGGGCGCCTTGCTGGTCGAGGCGCGCGTGCGCAACCGTGACCTGGAACCTCTGGACTTTGAAGACGTGCGCTCATTGGTGTTCCCGCAGATACAAAAGAAAGAACTGCAGTTGCAGTGGGCGTCCAACCTGGCGCGTGCCGTGCCACTGCAGGCCAACCAGGTGCGTCAGGTACTGATCAACCTGTTGCTCAACGCGATTCAGGCCGCCAATGCGCGCGGGGTAGTTGAATGTGCGGTCGAAGACCAGCAAACGCAGTTGCTGATGTGGGTGGAAAACGATGGCCAGGGCTTCACACCCGAGCAACGGTCGCACCTGTTTGAGCCGTTTTCACCGCTGAGCCAGTCGGGTCAGGGCCATGGTTTGGGCTTGTGGGTCACCTACCAGATCGTGCAGCAGCTGGGCGGCAAGATAGACTTGAGCCAGGAGAATGGCCGGGTCAGGTTCTCGGTCACCTTGCCATTGGATAACACGAAAGAAGCATGAGTTCGAATCGCATTTGTCTGATTGAAGACGACGAGATCATGGGTGAAGCGGTATCTGACCGCTTTGAGATTGAAGGGCTGGACTGCACCTGGTTCCAGACCGGCGAGTCGGCGCGTGCAGCGCTGATGAAAGAGCAATTTGGTGTGGTGATCAGCGACATCAAGCTGCCAGACATTGATGGTGAACGTCTGTTTCAGGAAATGCGCGCCGCTGGCGTCGAGTTGCCGCCCTATATTTTCATGACCGGTTACGGTGCCATTGACCGTGCCGTTGGACTGCTGAAACTGGGTGCTGAAGACTATTTGACCAAGCCGGTGGATATTCGTGTGCTGATCGAAATGGTGCGCAACATCCTGGCCAAAAATTCGATCGGCACCGTCGATGCCCACGGCAAGGCGGTGCTGGGGGTGTCCAAGGCGATGCGGCATATTGAGTCGATCTTGCCGCGGCTGGTTTCCGACAACATCACAGTGCTGATCACCGGTGAGTCGGGCGTGGGCAAAGAGGTGGTGGCGCGCGCGCTGCACCGCATGCGCGACCCTGAGATGAGAAAGCCGTTCATTTCGGTCAACTGCGGTGCCATTACTGAGACGCTGATGGAGGCTGAGCTGTTTGGCTACGTCAAGGGCGCGTACACCGGGGCGGTGCGTGACAAGGAAGGCTATTTTGAGCAGGCTGACGGTGGCACTTTGTTTCTGGACGAAGTGGGTGAGATGCCGCTGTCGATGCAGGTCAAGCTGTTGCGGGTAATACAGGAGCGCAAGGTGGTGCGTGTGGGCTCTGAAAAGCTCATCCCGATCAGCATCAACCTGGTGTGTGCGACCAACCGCAATTTGAAAAAAATGGTCGAAGCCAACGAGTTTCGCGAAGACCTGTTTTACCGCGTTAACGTGCTCGAGCTGCAAATACCACCGCTGCGCGAACGCAAGGAAGATATCTTGTGGCTGACAGCTCTGATGCTCGAAGCCGAGGCGGTGCAGCATGGCCGCGCCCGGCGCGAACTGAGCCCGCAGGCCGAGCAAGCCTTACTGGAGCACACATGGCCAGGCAATATACGCGAGCTGAAAAGCTGCCTGGAGCGCGCCTGCATTTTGTCGAGCCAGGCGGTGCTCACGCCAGCGGCCTTGTTTGGCGGCATCCAAGAACCCGAGCCTGAGGGCGAGCCGGTGATGACCTCGCTCAACGACTACCTGGGTAGTTACGAGCGCCAGTACATCGAGCAGATTCTCAAAAGCAAGCAGGGGCGCATTGCCGACACCGCGGCGGTACTGGGCATCAGCCGCAAGAACCTGTGGGAAAAAATGAAAAAGCTGGGTATTGGCGATGAAAAAGAATAGCTTCTTTGGCCTGGTGATGGCCTTCGCTTTGGCGCTGGCTGGCTGTGGTGCGCCAGGCCCAGAGGTTCAGGTACCCGATGCACCGCGCGTCTTCCCGCCGCCGCCAGCGCCAGCGCGCTATGTTTTTGAGCGCAGCGTGTATGAAGCCGATGACCTGGACGCCAAGGCCAGTGACACGGGCTTTCTGGCGATGCTGGTGGGCACCCGCCGTGGTGGTGGCCAAGGCTTGAGCCGACCGGTGGCAGCGGCTGCACACCAGGGGCGGGTGGCGGTGGTGAATTCGCTAGACGCATCGATCAGCGTGTTTGATTTTGCCCAGCGCCAGTTTTCCCGTTTTGACCTGGCTGACCGCGGTGCGCAGCGCGCGCCGATGGGTATCAGCGTCGACCGCAACGGGTTTTGGTACGTGGCCGACGGCCTGGGCAATTATGTGCTGGTGCTGGATGCGCAGGGGCGTCTGCAGCGCAAGATTGGCGGGCCGCGCTGGCTTTCAAGGCTGGTGAATGTGGCAGTGGATCCTGATGCACAGCGTGTATATGCGATTGACCAGACCGAGCGGCAACACCGGGTGCGGGTGTTCAATGCGGTGACGGGCAGCCACTTGATGGACATTGGTCACAGTGGTGATGCGCCCGGCGAATTCAATCTGCCGCTGGACGCAGCGGTGGGGCAGGGCGGGCGACTTTATGTGATCGACAGCGGTAATTACCGCGTGCAGATTTTTGACCAGCAAGGCCTGTACCTCAAGAGTTTCGGTACCGCTGGCAAACGCCCGGGCCAGTTTTCACGTCCGAAGGAAATTGCCACCGACGCGCAAGGGCTGGTCTACGTGGTGGATGCCACGTTTGGCAATGTGCAGGTGTTTGACGCCGATGGTGTCTACCAGTACGTCATTGGCACCCGGGGCGACCAGGGTGCCGCTGCCACCTATATGTTGCCCTCGGGCTTAGCCGTCGATGGCGACGGGCGTCTGTATTTGCTGGACCAGTGGTATGTGAAGATGGATGTCTATCGCCCGCTACGTCACCGCGCTGACGCCGTACCCGTGCCAGAACCCAAAAAGTGAGATTGATCATGTCACCACCTGCTACCGAGCCATCTGCCCTGTTCCACGCCAAATGGGTTGCCAAGATTGCGCTGCTGGTGGCGCTGGTTTCGGCTGCCGGATTGTTGGTAGCTATTTTCTGGGTCACCACCGACGAGGGGGTTAGCTACGGCAGTGTGGTTTTCAGCCGCAGCCTGACGCAGCAAAAACTGGGGCCGGTGATGGTGGTGTTTGCCCTGCTGTCGGTGTGTGTGGAGGCGCTCTTTACCTGGCTGATTGCGTTGTACAGCAGCCACCGCATCGCTGGGCCATTATTCAGGTTTTCGCAAAACGTCAAGGCAATTTCTGCTGATGCGTTTGCCGCGCCGCTGGCGATCCGCAAGACCGACTTGTTGCAGCAGGAGTGGCAAGAGTTTGATACGGCGCAAAAGCGGCTGCGCGACCACTACGGTGAGCTGCGTGACGCGTTGACCAGTTGCCAGCAAAGCGTGGCAGCTTCAGGCGATGGCCCCAGGTTGACTGAGGCTTTCGCCCGCTTGCATGAGGTGGAATGCCGTGTACAAATCTAGAAAATTCTGGGCGAGCTTGGTGGGTGCCGCTTTGCTGGGCGGCCTGACTTGGCTGTACGCCGCCTTTGGTGATGACCCTCACCTGATGGATCAAAAATGCAGCAACTGCCACCTGGCCGGGCAGACGGTGACGCCAGCACAGGCGGGGCGGCTGGTGGGCTCGCAGGAATTGCTGTGCGGCATTTGCCACAAGAACGTCAAGCGCATGAGTCACCCCAGCGGTTTTGCGCCGCGCAGCAAACCGCCGGCAGACCTGCCGCTGGATTGGAAGGGCGACATGACCTGCAGCACCTGCCACGAGGTGCACAGCAGCAAGCCAGGGCTGGTGCGTGGTGACCGCCGTGGCAAGGCTTTGTGTATGGCCTGCCATGACGCGGCGTTCTTTACCAGCATGAAAGACGGTGGCGTGTCGTTGCAACAGTCGGGTCATGCCCTTGCCGACATGTCGCAACTGAGCAAAATGGCCGACATTGACGCGTTGTCGCTGCAGTGCCTCGGGTGCCACACCAACCAGGGTGACGCGCGGGGCGTGCGCGTGACGGCAGGCGGCATCGTGCGCCATGGCAGCGGCGACGCCAATCACCCCATCGGCATTGACTACCCCATGATGGCGGGTTCGTTCAAACCCCGTTCGATGTTACCCAGTGCGATCTGGCTGCCTAACGGCAAACTCAGTTGCGTGTCGTGCCACGAGCCCTACAAAAAGCAGCATGGGCAACTGGTGGTGACCAACAGTGGTTCCTTGCTTTGCGCACAATGTCACGACCTATGAATACCACCTCACAAGCAGCGCGCGTGCTGCACGAACGCAAGATTCATTATGTTGACGAGTCGATCCAGCAAGCGCTGCTGGTTGGCCTGGTGCTGCTGGAAGTGGCGTTAGCCGCCGGCCTGGCCTGGCTGATGTGGCAGCACCTGAACACGATTGTTGAAGACAACCTGTACCGCATCCACCTGGCGGACGCGCAGCCAATTTTGTCGCAGTTGCTGCAAGAGGCGGCACGGTTGCTTGGCATTTTTGTTGTGGTGAATGTGGTGGCGCTGGTGTTGGTGCATTTTTTGTGGCAGCGTCACGTGCGGTCGATTTTGCTGGCTTTTGGGCAGTTGATGGCCAAAACCCACGCACTGGACTACAGTGCCGACGCGTCGCTGCGTGGCCGCCATCAGTTGCTGGATCTGACTGAGGCACAACGCGAACTCGACCGCCAACGCCTGTCCGCCGTGCGGACGCTGGTGCAGCAGCTTCCCGCTCACCCAGCCGCCAACAGCGCCGCCGTGATGTCAGTGTTGGCTGCGCTGGATGACGCCATCCCCGAAGGTCGCGCCTCAAGGCCGGAGCGTCGTGTCAAACCGCCCCGTTAAACATCATCACATCGACCGTCTCACCCACTGCAATGCTGCCTTGGGTGTGGTGCAGCACGATCAGGCCGTTGGCCTGCACCATGGAGCTGAGCACGCCGGAGCCCTGGTTGCCCGTCGTTTTTACTTGCAGCGTGCCGTTGGCAGCCGTGCTGACGATGCCGCGCTGGTACTCGGTGCGGCCGGGCTTCTTGCGGATGGCTTCCAGGCTGTGCGCCTGGAGCAGCGGTGCTGCGGCGGCCTTGCAGCCCATCATGCGCAGCAGGGCGGGGCGCACAAACGCCAGAAACGTCACCATCACCGCGACCGGGTTGCCCGGCAGGCCGAACAGGATCGACTTGGAAATCCGGCCCACGGCCATGGGCCGCCCGGGGCGCATGGCGATCTTCCAGAAGGTGACGTCGCCGAGCTTTTTCATCATCGCCCTGGTGTAGTCGGCTTCGCCGACACTCACGCCGCCGCTGGTGATAACGGCATCGGCCTGCTGCGCTGCCAGGATAAAAGCAGCCTCCAGCGCTTCAGGCTGATCGCGCACCACGCCCAGGTCAATCACCTCGCAGCCCAGACGCGTGAGCAGGCCAAACACGGTGTAACGGTTGCTGTCATACACCGCGCCTTCACGAGGCGGCTCGCCCAGGCTCAAAATTTCGTCACCAGTCGAAAAATAGGCCACTTTCAGGCGGCGCAGCACCGGCACGGTTTTAATGCCCAAACTGGCTACTAGCCCAAGCGCAGCGGGTGTAAGCAGCTCGCCTTTTTGTAGCGCTGGCTGGCCTTGCAGCAGGTCTTCACCTTTGAAGCGGCGGTTGTCACCGGGCTTGAGCATATTTGCGGGAAAGGTTACCCAGTCGTCGGCGACGGTGACCAGTTCCTGCGGCACAACGGTATTCAGACCGGAGGGCATGATGGCGCCGGTCATGATGCGCACGCACTCACCCGCGTTCACTGAGCCTACCCAGCCCTTGCCGGCCAAGGCGGTACCCACCACCTTCAGGGTAAGTGCGCTGCCGGGGCGGAGCTGCGCGCCGTCAAAGGCGTAGCCGTCCATGGCCGAGTTGTCGTGCGGCGGCACGCTCACAGGGCTGATGATGTCAGCGGCCAGGACCCGGCCCAGGGCGGCAAAAATGTCGATGTCTTCGGCTTCAGTAAGGGGTTCGATCAGTTGGTCAAGGAAACTGCCGACCAGGTCGGCGCTTAAGGCCTGCGGGTCATAGCCGACGAGTTCGCTGGCGATCTGCTCCAGGGTTTTCATGCGCTTTTTGCCTCAAGTTGTTGTAGTTCGGCCAGGGTGTTGGCATTGAAAAAGGCTTGCGGGTTGTCGCCAGGCGCATCAAACGCTACGACAGCGGTTTTATGCAGGGCAGTCCATGCGTCAATCTTACGGCCGCCTTCTTGGGTGAAGCGCACCAGGCTTTCCAGCAGGTCGACGCGCAGCAGGCAGAAAACTGGCTGGGTGCGCACCAGCATGTGGCCGTCTTTGCCCGCCTCAGGGGCCGCGACCATGGCGATTTCAGCTTCTTCGGCTTCTAGTGCGGCGGCCAGGCGCTGCGCCAGGTCGAGCGGCAGCAGCGGCGTGTCACAAGGCACCGTCAACAGATAGGGCGTTTCGCAATGCTCCAGCCCGGTCAAAAAACCCGCCAGAGGGCCGGCGTAGTCAGCCAGCGCGTCGGGCCAGACCGACACGCCAAAGGATTCGTAAGCGGCCAGGTTGCGGTTGGCATTGATCATGATCTCACCCACGCCGCCACCGATTTGCAAACGGGTGAGGGTGTGCAGCGCCAGCGGCATGCCATTGAAATTTTGCAAGCCCTTGTCAACGCCGCCCATGCGGCTGCCGCGACCACCGGCCAAGATGACGGCGGTGATGTCAGTTGAGTCAATCATATTTTTTTCCTTGAGATCACGCGAAGCAACAGGTGAGGGTGGGCTTGTCAGCCACCGATGTAGCTCATTTCAACCCGTTTCACTGGGGCACCTTGGTCGGCTGGCAGGCTGCTGCGCTGCTCTGAGTAGTTGTCGGTGCGGCCTTGCCAGATGTGCGCCACCGCGCTTTGCAAATCGGCATCGCTGGCCTGGCCGCGCACCAGGCTGCGCAAGTCGTAGCCTTTTTCGGCGAACAGGCACAGGTACAACTGGCCTTCGGTGGACAGGCGGGCGCGGTTGCAACTGCTGCAAAAAGCTTGCGTGACGCTGCTGATCACACCGATCTCTCCCGCTTCGGTGTCGTGGGCCCCAGAAGCGTTGGCGTAGCCCCAGCGCTGTGCGGTTTCACCGGGGGAACTGGCGTTGAGCTGTACCAGCGGCAGCTCAGACTGGATGAGTTTCACAACCTCGGCCGAGGGCATCACCTCGTTCATGCGCCAGCCGTTGGTGGCACCCACGTCCATGTACTCAATGAAGCGCAGCACCATGCCGCTGCCTTTGAAGCGCCGTGCCATCGGCAAAATTTCTTGCGCGTTGGTGCCGCGCTTGACCACCATGTTGATCTTGATCGGCCCCAAGCCTGCAGCACGCGCGGCCTCGATGCCTTCAAGCACATCGGCCACCGGAAAGTCCACGTCGTTCATGCTGCGAAACACCGCATCGTCCAGACCGTCCAGACTGACGGTAACGCGCTGCAGGCCGGCATCTTTGAGGCTTTGCGCCTTGCGCGCCAACAGCGAGCCGTTGGTGGTGAGGGTGATGTCAAGCGGTTCGCCAGCCAGGGTGCGCAGGCTGGCCAGTTGTTCTATGAGCTGCTCCAGGTTTTTGCGCAACAGGGGCTCGCCGCCGGTGAGGCGGATTTTTTCGACACCGTGCGCCACAAACACCCGTGCCAGACGGGTAATTTCTTCAAAGCTGAGCAGGTCAATGTGCTTGAGGTAGGCGTAGTCTTTGTCAAAAATCTCTTTGGGCATGCAGTAATTGCAGCGAAAGTTACAGCGGTCGGTGACGCTGATGCGCAGGTCGCGCAGGGTGCGCCCACGCTGGTCGGCGATCAGGCCGTTGGCTTGGATGCGGGTGGCGGCATCAAAAGCGGCGGCGGGCACAGCCAAGCTGTTGGGGCGCTGGTCCATCAGGGGAATCACGCGGTGGGTGTCTCGTTCGGTCATTGTCATTTTGCTGGTGATTGCCTGAGCTTCGATCGATTTTGGCATGAAACAAAAAACCCGCCGAAGCGGGTTTTTTGTAGAACTTAAGACAGATCAAGCGCCGTGAATTTTCATCATCACCGGCACAATCAAGAGCGCCACGATGTTGATGATCTTGATCAGCGGGTTGACAGCCGGGCCGGCGGTGTCTTTGTAAGGGTCGCCCACGGTGTCACCCGTTACGGCTGCCTTGTGGGTCTCGCTACCTTTGCCGCCAAAGTGGCCGTCTTCGATGTATTTCTTGGCGTTGTCCCACGCACCGCCACCGGTACACATGGAGATAGCGACAAACAAGCCGGTCACGATGGTGCCCATCAGCAAACCACCCAACGCTGCCGGGCCGAGGATCAGGCCCACCAGAATGGGGGCGACCACCGGCAACAGCGACGGGATCATCATTTCCTTGATGGCGGCGCTGGTCAGCATGTCGACAGCGGTGCCGTACTCGGGCTTGGCCGTGCCTTCCATGATGCCCTTGATTTCGCGGAACTGGCGGCGCACTTCAACCACCACGCTACCAGCGGCGCGGCCAACCGCTTCCATCGCCATGGCACCGAACAGGTAAGGAATCAAGCCGCCAATAAACAAGCCGATGATGACCATCGGGTTGCTTAAATCAAAGGTGATGTGGGTACCGTAGGCATCAAGCTTGTGGGTGTAATCGGCAAACAGCACCAACGCAGCCAGACCGGCAGAACCGATGGCATAGCCTTTGGTAACCGCCTTGGTGGTGTTGCCGACAGCGTCCAGCGGGTCGGTGATGTCGCGCACGCTGGCGGGCATTTCAGACATTTCGGCAATGCCACCGGCGTTGTCGGTGATGGGGCCATAGGCATCCAGCGCCACCACAATACCGGCCATGCTGAGCATGGAGGTCGCGGCAATGGCGATACCGTAAAGACCAGCCAGCGCGTAGGCGCTGTAAATGGCGGCGCAAACAAACAGCACCGGCCAGGCGGTGGAGCGCATCGACACGCCCAAGCCCGCGATGATGTTGGTGCCGTGGCCGGTGGTGGAGGCTTCAGCAATGTGCTGCACCGGGTGGTATTGGGTGCCGGTGTAGTACTCGGTGATCCAGACCAGCACGCCAGTCAGTATCAGGCCGACAGCGCAAGCGCCAAACAGACGCATCTGGCTGCCCGTGGCAGTGATGGCGTTGTCAGGAATCAGCGCCTGGGTGACAAAGAAGAAAGCCACCAGCGACAGCACGCCGGCCACGGCCAGGCCTTTGTACAGCGCCGGCATCACGTTGGTCATTCCGGGTGAGGCCTTGACAAAGAAGCAGCCGATGATGGAGGCCACGATCGACACCGCGCCCAGCGCCAGCGGATACACCACAGCGCTGGTGCCAGCGGCGGTGAGCAACAGGGCACCGAGCACCATGGTGGCGATTAGCGTCACCGCGTAGGTTTCGAACAAGTCAGCGGCCATACCAGCGCAGTCACCGACGTTGTCGCCGACGTTGTCGGCAATCACCGCCGGGTTGCGTGGGTCATCTTCCGGGATGCCGGCTTCCACCTTGCCCACCAGGTCAGCGCCGACGTCCGCACCCTTGGTGAAGATGCCGCCACCAAGACGGGCAAAGATCGAGATCAGCGACGAGCCAAAGGCAAAGCCGATCAGCGGGTTGAGCAAATGCGCCAGATTTTTGTCTGGCGTCATGTTGCCGTTACCGGTGAGAAACCAGAAAAACCCGGTGACACCCAGCAGCCCCAAGCCAACCACCAGCATGCCGGTGATGGCGCCGCCGCGGAAAGCCACATCCAATGCCGGGCCAATGCCTCTGGTGGCGGCCTGCGCGGTACGCACGTTGGCGCGCACCGACACGTTCATGCCGATGAAGCCACACGCACCCGAGAGCACTGCACCGATGATGAAGCCAACGGCACTCAGGCCGTCGAGAAACACGCCGATTAGGATCGCCAGCACCACGCCAACGATAGCGATGGTTTTGTATTGGCGTGCAAGATAAGCCGCTGCCCCGGTTTGAATGGCGTGGGCGATGTCTTGCATGCGCTGGTTGCCAGCATCTTGGGAAAGGATCCAGCTGCGGGCCCAAAACCCGTAGCCCACGGCAATAAAGCCGCAGATAAGCGCTAGTACGAGCGCTGAATTGCTTGACATGAAAATATCTCCTGTGTTGTGTCGCGAGGTGGTGGTGCAACGCTTGGGTGGCACCACCGCTGCGTTGCTTCCTCGTCGTCGAGGCACCTGCGAGGTGCTGACGGGGTCGATTGGCCAACGCGCGTAATGTACAGCCAAAAAAAGGACTTTTGAAGCCCCGCAAGGGGTAAGTAAGTAAAATCGGAGTTAATCTGGCGCGTTCCTGATTTAACTCAAACCCTCCTACTCACCATGTCATTAGATAACGTTACCCCCGGCCCCAAGGCACCCGAAGAATTCAACGTGATCATCGAAATCCCGATGAACGCCGACCCGGTCAAGTACGAAGTGGATCACGACACCCATGCGATTTTTGTCGACCGCTTCATGAGCACGGCCATGCATTACCCCACCAACTACGGCTACGTCCCGCAAACCATCAGCGGTGACGGTGATCCGGTGGACGTGCTGGTGGTGACCCCCGTGCCTTTGATTCCGGGTGTGGTGGTGACCTGCCGGGCCATCGGCATGCTGTTGATGGAAGACGAAGCCGGTATGGACGCCAAAGTGCTGGCGGTACCGATCGACAAGATTTTGTCGCTCTATACCCGCTGGCAAAAACCCGAAGACCTGAGCCCGTTCCGCCTGAAGACCATTGCCCACTTCTTTGAGCATTACAAAGACCTGGAAGCCAACAAATGGGTCAAGATTGATGGCTGGGTAGGTCCGGATGCGGCCAAAAAAGAAATCCTGGACGGTATGGCTAGTTACATTGCCGCTGAAAATAATTAAGCATATTTTTGGCATATAGCCCTTATATTCAAAGGGCTAGCAGCTATTAAAAATGAATCGCCTGCAGGTTGAGAAACCTGCAGGCGTTGTTGTTTGTGGCGCTAAACTTGGCGTTCAATTTTTCAACGGAGACCAAGCCATGAAGTTGTTGCGCTATGGGCCAGCTGGCCAGGAAAAACCGGGGTTGCTCGATGCGCAGGGCCGGGTGCGTGATTTGAGCGCGGTGGTGCCAGACATTGCCCGTGACGTGTTGCTGCCTGCCAGCCTGGACAAGTTGCGCCGCCTTAGCCTGGATGACTTGCCGCTGGTGGCTGGCGTGCCGCAACAAGATTTGCGCCTGGGCGCCTGCGTTGGACAGGTGGGCAAATGCATCGCCATTGGCCTGAACTACGCCGACCATGCGGCAGAGGCGGGCATGGCCGTGCCGCCCGAGCCGGTGGTATTTGCCAAGTGGACGAGTTGCCTGTGCGGCCCGAATGATCCGATCCAGATTCCGCATGGCTCGGTCAAGACCGACTGGGAAGTGGAACTGGCAGTCGTCATCGGGCAGGGCGGGCGCTACATTTCCGAGAGCGAAGCTATCAGCCATGTGGCGGGCTACTGCGTGATGAACGATGTGTCTGAGCGAGACTTTCAGCTTAACCGCAGTGGCACCTGGGACAAGGGCAAAGGCCATGACAGCTTTGGCCCGCTGGGACCGTGGCTGGTGACAGCCGATGAAATTGCCGACCCGCAGAATCTGGGCTTGTGGCTGGAGGTGGACGGCCAGCGCAGGCAAAACGGCAGCACCAAAACCATGGTCTACGGCGTGCGTTTTCTCATCAGTTACTTGAGTCAGTTCATGAGTCTGCAGCCCGGTGATGTGATCTCTACCGGGACACCGCCCGGGGTGGGTATGGGTTGCAAGCCGCCGGTGTTTCTGCGCGCGGGGCAGACGCTGCGCTTGGGGGTGGAAGGCTTGGGCGAGCAAACTCAGGTCACCGTGGCGGCCTGAGTTGCGCGGCTGGGTCAACTTTGCTTTGACTTGGGGTTTGTGGCAGAGCTTTTAGCCTGACTTGAAGGGGCTGTGGTGCTGTAGTTCGGCCACATACTGCGCCACATCCTGGCCTTCGGCGTTCAAGAAGTCTTGCACTGCACCGGCAAAGCCCCGGTGTGCCAGCCAGTGGGTGCTGGTGGTTTGGATGGGTAACAGGGCACGCGCCAATTTGTGTTCACCTTGCGCGCCGCCTTCAAAGCGGCTATAGCCGTTGGCCATGCACCATGCCAAGGGCTGGTAGTAGCAGGCTTCGAAGTGCAGGCAATCCACCCGCTCCAGCGCTCCCCAATAGCGACCGTAGGCGACACGCTCAAAAGTTTCATGATGATTTAGGCCTCTAGCCCTTATTGCGCTTGCGTTAACAGCTATCAGGCTGGTAGCAATGGGTTGGCCGTAGCGCTCGGCGGTGAACAGCAGCCAATCGTCGGGCATGTGCGCGGCCATGTCAGCAAAAAATGCGCGGTTCAAATACGGTGCGTTGCCATGCTCTTGGTAGGTGCGCTCGTAGCATTGGTAAAAAAAGTCCCAGTCTGACACGCTGATGTTGCGGCCCTGGGCATGGCGAAAGCGCACGCCGGCTTCATGCACTTTGCGCCGCTCCTGGCGGATTTTTTTACGCTTCTCTTGTGCCAGGGAGGTCAAAAATTCATCAAAGTCGGTGTAGCCAGGCACGCTGTTTTGCCAGTGAAATTGCACTGCGTGGCGCGGCATCATGCCGGCGCTGTCGCACGCCTGCAGGTCGTCGTTATTGGCAAACAAACAGTGCACGCCTGAGAGCCCCACAGATTCGCACCAGTGAACAACCGCTTGCACCAGCAGCGCACGCTCATGCGCAGTGCGGGCCAGCAGGCGGGCGCCCGGAACCGGTGTGAACGGTACAGCGATCACGGCTTTGGGGTAGTAGGCCAAGCCGTGCTCGGCGTAGGCGCGCGCCCAGCCCTGGTCAAACACATATTCACCGCGTGAGTGGGTTTTGAGGTACAGCGCGCACGCACCCGCCAACTGACCTTGTTGCTCCAGCAGCACAAAGTGGGGTGACCAGCCGGTGCTGGGTGTGGCGCAGCCGCTGGTGTGCAATGCCGCCAGGTAGGCATGTTGCATAAACGGCGTGGCGTTGGCCTGTCTGAAAAGCAGTGCGTCCCACTGCGCCGCATCAACCAACAACGGCGAATCTGTGATCCGAATGACATAATCAAATGACCCGGGGGACTGCGTGTTGCCCATATCTATCTGGCTGCTTTCTATGACTCTCAAAATCTGTGTGGCTCAGCTCAACCTGGTGGTGGGTGACCTGGCGGGTAACGCACAAAAAATTACCGCTGCGGCACGCGCCGCCTACCAGGACGGCGCGCGCTTGGTGCTGACGCCGGAACTCTCCATTTGTGGCTACGCTGCCGAAGACTTGTTTTTGCGCTCGGCGTTCATCGCTGCTTGTGATGATGCCGTGAAATCCCTGGCGGCTGCGCTGGCCGACTTGAAAGACCTTTGCGTGGTGGTGGGGCACCCCACCGGCGGTGACCAGCGCACCCGCTCGGTGGCGGTACCCAGCCGCTGGAACGCCGCCTCGGTGCTGCGCGAAGGCCAGGTCATTGCGACCTATGCCAAGCGCGAATTGCCCAACTACCAGGTGTTTGACGAGCGCCGTTATTTCACGCCAGGGCAGGGCGTGTGCGTGTTTGAAGTCGGTGTGCCAGGTGAGCAGTTCAAGGTGGGCTTGCTGATTTGTGAAGATGCCTGGTTTGCAGCCCCGGCGCGTGAGACGGCACAAGCCGGCGCGCAATTGCTGGCGGTGATCAACGCGTCACCGTTTCATGTGGGCAAGGGTTACGAGCGTGAGCAGATGATGCGCCAGCGGGTGGCCGACTGCGGGCTGCCGCTGGTTTATGCGCACCTGGTGGGTGGTCAGGACGAGGTGGTGTTTGAGGGTCATTCGTTTATTTTGAATGCCGACGGCAGCGTGGCCGGGCGCGCCCCCAGTTTTATAGAAAATAGCCTTCTAGCCCAGGTAGAGAAAGCGCAAGGTGCTATCAAAATTAGTTCGCCGATGGCGCCAGAGCGCGCGCCAGATGCCGACTTGTGGGACGCCTTGGTGCTGGGCGTGCGCGACTACATCGGTAAAAACGGCTTTCCGGGCGTGTTGCTGGGTTTGTCGGGTGGCATCGATTCGGCGCTGGTGCTGGCCATTGCAGTGGATGCCTTGGGCAAAGACCGGGTGCGCGCGGTGATGATGCCCTCGCCCTACACGGCCGACATCAGCTGGATTGACGCGCGTGACATGGCGCAAAGACTGGGCGTGCGCTACGACGAGCTGTCGATCGTGCCCGAGTTTGAGGCCTTCAAGGCCACGCTGGCGGGAGAATTCAAGGGTCTGGCCGAAGACACCACCGAAGAAAACATCCAGGCCCGCATACGCGGCACGCTGCTAATGGCGTTGTCCAACAAATTTGGCGGCATCGTGCTGACTACGGGCAACAAGAGCGAGATGGCTACCGGCTACTGTACGCTGTACGGCGACATGGCGGGCGGTTTCGCCGTGATCAAAGACCTGGTCAAAACCACCGTGTTTCGGCTGGCGCGCTGGCGCAATGTGCATGACCCGTATGGCACGGCGCGCGAACCGATTCCAGAGCGCATCATCACCCGCCCACCCAGCGCCGAACTGCGCCCTGACCAAAAAGACCAGGACAGTTTGCCGCCCTACGAGGTGCTCGACGGCATTCTGGAGCGCTACATGGAAAACGACGAGGCGATCGACGCCATCGTGGCAGCGGGTTTCGATCGCGCCGACGTTGAGCGGGTCACCCGCCTTATCAAGATCAATGAATACAAGCGCCGACAGGCGCCGGTAGGGATTCGGGTAACCCACCGCAGTTTTGGCAAGGATTGGCGTTATCCTATTACCCATCGTTTTCGGGCTTGATGGCCGCTCGCCGGTTGCTCGACTTTCCTGTTTCTCCATTGCTTGAGGTATTCCATGAAACAAATCACCGCCGTCATCAAACCGTTCAAACTCGAAGAGGTGCGCGAGGGCCTGGCTGAATGCGGTGTCACCGGCTTGACTGTGACCGAAGTCAAAGGGTTTGGTCGCCAGAAAGGGCATACCGAGTTGTACCGTGGCGCAGAGTACGTGGTTGACTTTCTGCCCAAGGTCAAGATCGAGGTTGTCGTCAAAACCGACGATTTGGAGCGGTGCGTGGATGCCATCGTCAAGGCGGCGCACACCGGAAAGATTGGCGATGGCAAGATTTTCATTACGCCGGTAGAGCGCGTGGTGCGCATTCGTACCGGTGAATTGGATCAGTCAGCGATCTGAGTTGACGCTCAGGTTTTACGCGGTTGCGTTGAAACCAGCTGCGTACCGGCCAGGGCGTCGTGCCAGAACTGGCGCCTGGGGTGTAGCAAGCTAAGCAACGCCCAGATCACAACCCAGCCAGGCAGAATGACCAGCGTTTCAGCACCCGAAAGCTGGAACCGCCACGACACCAACAGCGGCGGCAAGACCCACAGCCAGCACAGCAGGTAGCGCACGACAGCGCGGACCTGGGTGAGCTGATGCCCATGAAGATCGGTGACGCGGATGTGCCAGGTTTTCATGGCCAGGGTTTGCCCTTTGGCCCATAACCAGCCAAAGTAGATGCCAAAGACGACAAAGATGAACGCCTGCAGTGCGTGGCGGTTATCCAAGGCGTTTTTGGTTTGGCTCAGCGTACCAAACAGGTAGCCGGCGATAAAGACCACGCCAAACAGCAGCAGGCCTTCGTACAACCAGCAGGCCATGCGGCGCAGCAGGCCGGGGGTGTCAGGCAAAGGAACAGCGCCAACAGTCATGAGCTCAATGCGCAGCGGGTATGGCGGCAGGTTTTTGGGGCACTTTGACCTGCGGTGCCAGTGGTACTTTGGGCGCTGACGCTGCCAAGGCCTGCTTTTGCTCGGGGGTGAGCGTCTGGTAAATCTCCCAGCGCTCGGCCTTGTCCTCGGTGGGTAATGCTTGGGTTTGGCTGAAATTCAGGCGGGCCTGGGTGCGTTGCTTGGGCGTCAACGCTGCCCACGTCGCCATGCGTGTGTGCAAGCGTTCTTTGGCCGACGGCGTCAGGTCAGCATAGTCGGTGCTCAGGGCGATCCATTGTTTTTTTTGCGTCTCGCTCAGCTTTGACCAGGTTGCGTCGAGAGGTTGCAATGCCTGGCGCTGGGTTGCACTCAGGTGCGCCCATTCCAGACTGTCGGTCTTGGCTTGCAAGGAAGTAATGTGCGCTGCATTGCTTTTGGGGACAAGCGGGGCGCTCGTTTGCGCAACGGCACTCCATGCAAAGACGCCAAGGATCAATCCCAGTAATGGGTGGGTAAAGGGGTTGTTGGTTTGGCGGGAGCGCGATTGCATGCTGTCAACGTGACTTTGTGGGGTAGCTTAATTTCAGAAAGTACTTGAACCCGGGATCGAGATAAGCAGCGGGAGGCAGGTCGTCGATGAGCAAGACGCGGTCAACTTCGGCTGCGTCCTGCAACGAATTTTCGTTTTGGATGGTATCGATCAACCAGAGCCCCAGCAACAACGCGATCAGCATGCCAACGCTGCTGAGCCGCTGCCATACCGGCACACGCGGGTCTTCACTGTCAACGCGCCCAACCGAACCATGGCCGGCCATGGACATCCCTGTTTGAGCCACATGAACGAGCGCCATGCGGTGTTGCTCAACGGCTTGCTCACGGGCGGCACGAAGGCGTTGCAAGGTGTTGGGGTCAAGGGTGTCAACCGAACGCAACAAAATCTGGGCCAAGCGCTCGCCTGCGGCGTCCAGCACTGGGTTCAAATGGTCTTGGCGATGATGTGCTTTGCTCTTTTTCATAACCGGATTCCCTTGGCAGATAAGGTTTTCAGCAGACGGTGAATGGCTCTGGAACAGTGTGTTTTGACACTCCCTTGTGAACATCCCATGGCCACAGCGGTTTCGGCGACGTCCATATCCTCCCAATAACGCAATAGGAATGCTTCTCGTTGACGGTCCGGCAACTGCACCAATTCTGCCTCGATCATTTGCAGGGTTTCAACCCGCATGCTCTGGGTTTCGGGGTTTTCAAACGCAACCGCGGTTTCTGCCGTCGACAGGCTTTCCAAAATATCAAAATCGCCCTCGTCAGTGTCGGATTCAAAGTTGCCGAACGAGGCAAAGTGAGCATTCTGAACCTTTTGACGCCTGAACCAGTCCAGCGTGGCATTCGACAAGATGCGCTGAAACAGCATCGGGAGCTCGTTAGCAGGCCGATCGCCGTAGCTTTCGGCCAACCGCATCATGCTGTCTTGCACAATGTCCAGGGCCGATTCGTTGTTGCGCACATGGTAAAGCGCACGCTTATAGGCGCGCTTTTCAACGTCTTTCAGGAAGGCTGAGAGCTCTTTGGGGGAGGCCAATTGCGGTTGCTCGGTAAAAGTGGTGTTTGATCCAACCTGGCTGTGACGAATTCCCGGAGATTATGTCAGTAGCCCACGGTTGTCATTTTGTCGACTAAGTCGCCCGATGGGGTGCTGTTGCAGTGCGATAATGCGGTTTGCCAATTAAAGCAAACGGGTCAAGGTTCGGCGCAAGAAACAGTGCGCTTATGATCTCGGCCTCAAGTTTCGATGTAACGCCATAAGTGTTTGCAAAGAAGCACCCAAGGTTTTTCGTCAGAGAAATTCACAAAGGTTCATCATGGAAATATCAAAAGCCGAAGCCGTTTCGGTGTCAAACTCAGCCGCCAGTCGTTCCACCACCAAAAGTAAACCGGCGGCCAGTGCGCCAGATACTGAACTTCGAGGTGCTGAAGTTCTGATCAAGGCGCTGCAGGCAGAAAACGTCAAATTTGTCTGGGGCTATCCTGGCGGAGCGGTATTGCACATTTACGACGCGCTGTTCAAACAAGAATCCATTCAACACATACTGGTACGTCACGAGCAGGCTGCAGTGCACGCGGCCGATGGCTATGCGCGCGCCACCGGAGACGTTGGGGTTGCTTTGGTGACCTCTGGGCCCGGCGCGACCAACGCGGTAACTGGCATTGCTACTGCCTACATGGACAGTATTCCAATGGTGATCATTAGCGGCCAGGTGCCCACGCCCGCCATCGGCATGGACGCGTTTCAGGAATGTGACACGGTGGGTATTACCCGGCCGGTGGTCAAGCACAATTTTTTGATCAAAGACGCGCGCGATCTGGCTGAGACGATGAAAAAGGCGTTTCACATCGCCCGCAGCGGTCGCCCGGGCCCGGTGGTAGTTGATATTCCGAAAGACGTGTCGTTCAAGAAGGTGCTGTTTCACGGCTATCCTGCATCGATTGAGATGCGCTCCTACAACCCGGTACGCAAGGGGCACGGCGGACAAATCCGCAAGGCCTTGCAACTGCTGTTGACCGCCAAACGCCCCTACATTTATACCGGTGGCGGTGTGCTGTTGAGCAACGCGTCCAACGAGTTGCGTCAGTTGGTGGATTTGCTGGGTTACCCGGTGACCCATACGCTGATGGGTCTGGGGGCGTATCCGGCCAGTGACCGCAAGTTCCTGGGTATGTTGGGCATGCACGGTACGCTCGAAGCCAACAACACCATGCAAAACTGCGATGTGTTGCTCGCCGTAGGTGCCCGCTTTGACGATCGCGTGATTGGCAACCCCAAGCACTTTGCCCAGAACGAACGCAAGATCATCCATATCGACATTGACCCGTCGAGCATTTCCAAACGCGTGCGCGTTGATATTCCGATTGTCGGTGACGTCAAGGACGTCTTGACCGAACTGATCGCCATGATCAAAGAAAGCGCCGTCAAGCCCGATGCCGGTGCACTGGCCGCGTGGTGGGACACGATTGAAGGCTGGCGCAAACGCGATTGTCTGAAATACGACCACGGCACCAACGATGTCATCAAGCCGCAAGCGGTGGTTGAAACGCTTTGGAATATGACCAAAAGTGACGACGTCTACATCACGTCTGACGTCGGTCAGCACCAGATGTGGGCGGCGCAGTATTACCGCTTTGACGAGCCCCGGCGCTGGATCAATTCGGGCGGCTTGGGTACCATGGGTGTGGGCATACCCTATGCAATGGGCATCAAACTGGCCAAGCCCGAGAGTGAAGTCTTTTGCATCACCGGTGAAGGTTCGGTGCAGATGTGCATTCAGGAACTTTCCACCTGCCTGCAGTACAACACGCCGATCAAAATTGTGTCGTTGAACAACCGTTACCTGGGCATGGTGCGGCAGTGGCAAGAGGTGGAGTACGAGGGCCGTTACAGCAGCAGCTACATGGACGCGCTGCCCAACTTTGTCAAACTGGCCGAGGCGTATGGTCACGTCGGCATGTTGATCGAGCGGGCGCAGGATGTGGAGCCTGCGTTGCGCGAGGCGCGCAAACTCAAGGACCGTACCGTGTTCATGGATTTCCGCACCGACCCCACCGAAAACGTCTTTCCGATGGTGCGCGCGGGCAGCGGCATCACCGAAATGCTGTTGAGTTCCGAGGATCTTTAACCCCAACTGGATGAATCTATTGTTTGCCAAGCCCGCGGGTTACCGCCAGCGGGGGAGGGCAGCGAAAAGAGGAGTCACACACTATGAAACACATTATTGCTGTCTTACTGGAAAACGAAGCGGGCGCCCTGTCGCGTGTGGTCGGGCTGTTTTCGGCCCGCGGTTACAACATTGAGTCACTGACAGTGGCACCCACCGAAGACCCCAGTCTGTCGCGCATGACGATCCAGACTGCCGGGTCAGACGAGGTCATCGAGCAGATTACCAAGCACCTCAACCGTTTGATCGAGGTGGTCAAGGTGGTGGACCTGACCGAAGGTGCTTACACCGAACGTGAGCTGATGATGGTCAAGGTGCGCGCTGTGGGCAAAGAACGCGAAGAAATGAAGCGGATGTCGGACATTTTCCGCGGGCGCATCATCGATGTGACAGAAAAAAGCTACACCATTGAACTGACGGGTGATCAGTCCAAGAATGATGCTTTTTTGAGCGCCATTGAAAGTGGCGCGATTTTGGAGACCGTGCGCACCGGTGCCAGTGGGATTGGCCGGGGCGAGCGGATTTTGCGTGTCTAGTCAGTTGGGGACAGAGCTGAAGGTCTGTCCCGCAAGTCTTGGTCAGTTGGGGACAGAGCTAACGGTCTGTCCCGCAAGTTATTAGTTTTTTACAACGGAGAGAGCGATGAAAGTTTATTACGACAAAGATTGTGATCTGAGCCTGATCAAAGGCAAAACCGTGGCCATCATTGGCTATGGCAGTCAGGGTCATGCCCACGCGCAAAATCTCAACGACAGCGGAGTCAAGGTGGTCGTGGGTTTGCGCAAAGGTGGTGCGTCCTGGGACAAGGTCGGCAAAGCGGGTCTTAATGTGATGGAAGTCAATGACGCCGTCAAGATTGCCGACGTCGTCATGATTTTGCTGCCGGACGAGCAGATTGCCGACGTGTACACCAACAACATCGCAGCCAACATCAAGCAGGGTGGTTCCTTGGTGTTTGCTCACGGCTTCAACGTGCACTACAACCAGGTGATCCCGCGTGCTGACCTCGACGTCTGGATGGTTGCGCCCAAGGCGCCCGGCCACACCGTGCGTAGCACCTATGTGCAAGGCGGTGGTGTGCCGCAGTTGATCGCCATCCATCAGGACAAGAGCGGCAAGGCGCGTGATCTGGCGCTGTCTTACGCCATGGCCAACGGTGGCGGCAAAGCTGGCATCATTGAAACCAGCTTCAAGGAAGAAACCGAAACCGACTTGTTTGGCGAACAGGCTGTGTTGTGCGGTGGTGCTGTCGAGTTGGTCAAAATGGGTTTTGAAACGCTGGTGGAAGCCGGTTATGCCCCTGAAATGGCTTACTTTGAGTGCCTGCATGAGCTCAAACTGATCGTCGACCTGATCTATGAAGGCGGCATCGCCAACATGAACTACTCGATCTCCAACAACGCCGAGTTTGGCGAGTATGTGACCGGCCCGCGCGTCATCAACGAGACGTCGCGTGCAGCCATGCGCGAGGCACTCAAGAACATTCAGAACGGTGATTACGCACGTAACTTCATCCTGGAAGGTCGTACCAACTACCCCAGCATGACCGCGCGTCGTCGCAACACCGCCGACCACCAGATCGAAATTGTCGGCGCCAAGTTGCGGGCGATGATGCCCTGGATTGCCAAGAACAAGCTGGTTGATCAAACCCGCAACTAAGTTTGCTGACGATTCTTGCAAAAGGCCACTTCGGTGGCCTTTTGTTATTATGAAGCGATACACAAGGCAGTTTGCATGGACGATAACACCCCCTCTGATCTGGCTGAGCTTGACGCTGCACCGAAAAAGCCGCGCAAGGGTATCTACGTTCTGCCCAATCTCTTTACTTTGGCAGCGCTGTTTGGCGGTTTCTATGCCATTGTGATGGCCATTAATGGACGCTTTGACCTGGCGGCGGTCGGCGTTTTTTGCGCCATGGTGCTCGACAGCCTGGACGGACGCGTCGCGCGTATGACCAATACCCAGAGCGCTTTTGGTGAGCAGATGGATTCGCTGTCCGACATGGTGTCTTTTGGTGCCGCACCTGCGCTGATCGGCTATGTCTGGGCACTCAAGGGGCTTGGACGCTGGGGCTGGATCGCAGCGTTTGTCTACTGTGCCTGTGCCGCGCTGCGCCTGGCTCGGTTTAACGTCAATACGGCAGTGGTGGACAAACGCTATTTCCAGGGCCTGCCGTCGCCGGCTGCGGCGGCGTTGGTGGCTGGATTTGTCTGGGTCGCCACCGACTTGGGCATCGTTGGCACCAGCATGGCCTGGCCCATGTTTGTGATGTGCCTGTTCGCCGGGTTGACGATGGTGACCAATGTGCCTTTCTATAGTTTCAAAGACGTTCACATGAAGCGCAGCGTGCCGTTTGTTGTTATTGTGTTGATTGCCATCGGCATCGCGGTGATCAACATTGACCCGCCGATCGTGATGTTCGGTATTTTTGTCATCTACGGTTTGAGCGGGTATTGGATCTATTTCTGGCGCAAAACCAAAGGCATCCCGACCAGTGTCATCAGCACCTCGACCGAAGAGCCGGAAGAACGCGGCTTGCACAAGTGATACCCAAGCTGTGATACATTGGGTGCATGCAAAAACTGTTGCTAACCCTACTACAGACACCCTGCGGGTGGCGTTGTTAGCGTCTGATTGCATCAACCCCAAAAGCCCGTATGCCGAACGCAGCGGGCTTTTTTGTTGCCTTCGACAGACGAATCGATACCTTGTTTTGTGAACCCAGGAGAAGTGATATGACCGACAAATTGGTAATTTTTGACACGACTTTGCGTGACGGCGAGCAGTCCCCCGGAGCTTCGATGACGCGCGACGAAAAACTGCGCATAGCCCGGCAACTTGAACGCCTGAAAGTCGATGTGATCGAAGCCGGCTTTGCTGCCAGTTCCAACGGCGACTTCGAGTGCATCAAAGCCATTGCCGAACACATCAAGGACTCGACCGTGTGCTCGCTGTCGCGCGCCAATGACCGTGACATCACGCTGGCGGCCGATGCGTTGCAAAAGGCCAACCGCGCACGTATCCATACTTTCATCGCGACGTCGCCCGTACACATGGAGAAGAAGTTGCGCATGACGCCCGAGCAGGTGCTCGAGCAGGCCAAGCTGGCAGTGCGCTTTGCCCGCAACCGTGTCGCCGATGTTGAGTTCAGCGCCGAGGATGCCTACCGAAGCGAAGAAGACTTTTTATGCCGGGTGATCGAAGCGGCGATCAACGAAGGCGCAACCACCATCAATGTGCCCGACACTGTGGGCTACGCGATTCCCGAGCTGTACGGCAATTTCATCCGAACGCTGCGTCAGCGGGTGCCCAACTCGGACAAGGCGATCTGGTCGGTGCATTGCCATAACGATCTGGGTATGGCGGTGGCCAACTCGTTGGCCGGCGTCAAGATTGGTGGCGCTCGTCAGGTGGAATGCACCATCAACGGCCTGGGCGAGCGTGCCGGCAATTGCAGCCTGGAAGAAGTGGTGATGGCGATTCGCACCCGGCGCGACTATTTTGACCTCGATGTGGGGGTGGATGCGACGCAAATTCTGGCTGCCAGCCGCATGGTTAGCCAGACCACGGGCTTTGTTGTGCAGCCCAACAAGGCCATTGTCGGTGCCAACGCATTTGCGCACACCGCAGGGATTCATCAGGACGGCATCATGAAGGCGCGTGATACTTACGAGATCATGCGTGCGGAAGACGTGGGCTGGACCGCCAACAAGATGATTCTGGGCAAACTCAGTGGCCGCAATGCTTTCAAGCAGCGCCTGCAGGAACTTGGTGTGCAGATGGACAGCGAGGCTGATATCAATCTGGCATTTGCCAAGTTCAAGGACCTGGCCGATCGCAAGAGCGAAATCTTTGACGAAGATATTTTGGCCCTGGTCAGCGAAGAAAGCGTATTGCACAACAGCGACCGCTTCGGCTATGTGTCACTGTCCCAGCACAGCGAGACCGGCGAGTTGCCGCACGCCACCGTGGTCATCACGGTGGACGGCAAAGAAGTTACCGGCCAGGCCAATGGCAACGGACCGGTGGACGCGTCGCTGAAAGCGATCGAATCCAAGGTCAATAGCGGCTCGGAAATGGTGCTGTATTCGGTCAACGCCATCAGCGGGTCGACCGAAAGTCAGGGTGAAGTGACCGTACGACTGCAAAACAGTGGGCGGGTGGTCAACGGCGTGGGTGCTGATCCGGATATCGTTGTGGCATCAGCCAAAGCCTACATTAGCGCTCTGAACAAGCTCAACAGCCAGGTCGATCGGGTAGCGGCGCAAGGGTAAATTGCTTGCATCTTTTTACTTTGGTTGAAGAAAGTGTTGCAAGTTGTTGTTGCAATGAGAAATTTCGCGTATAAACTCCAGTCTTCGCGATTGCTTTGACTGGAGCTTGAATCATGCGGCTGTTATTTCAGGTTTCACTGCAAAAAACTATCTCGGGCTGGATTTGTTTATTGAGTCTGGCGGCGGGACTTTGCCTGGTGCCATTGGCGGGTGCCCAGGCGGCGGGTAGTGCAAGCAAACAGCGTGTCAGCAAGGTGTATCACAAAAAAGCCAGCGCGGGTAAAATTTCCCGGGTCGCCAAGGCAAAGCAGCGCAGCAAAGTCCGGCGTTTGGCGGTGGTGAAACACCGGCCGTCTTATGGGGAAGCGGCCGGGCTGCACGCCACGGCCGACGAGCTTCAGTTGAAGTCCAGCGCCGCGCTGGTTGTCGATCAGCAAACCAATGAAGTGCTTTACAGCAAGAATGACAAGGCAGTGTTGCCGATCGCCTCGCTGACCAAGTTGATGACTGGTCTGTTGATTGATGAAGCCAAGTTGTCGCTCGATGAACCCCTTGTAATCACCCAGGAAGACGTCGACACGGAAAAAGGCAGCCGTTCCCGCCTGCGCGTCGGCAGTGAATTGACCCGTGGCGAATTAATGCATCTGGCGTTGATGTCCAGCGAAAATCGGGCGGCGCACGCTTTGGGTCGCACCTACCCGGGCGGTTTGGCGGCGTTTGTTCCCAAGATGAATGCAAAAGCCCGCGAACTTGGCATGATGGACACGGCCTATGTGGAGCCCACAGGTTTGTCCAGTGGCAACAAGTCCAGCGCCCAGGACTTGGCAAAACTGGTTGACGTTGCCTCGCAATCACCGCTGTTGCGTGAATTGACAACCTCACCAGGTTTTGAGGTCGCTATTGGTCGACGTTCTCTTCAATTCAACAACACCAATCGGTTGGTCAAGAATCCCACCTGGGACATCGGTTTGCAAAAAACAGGTTATATCTCAGAAGCTGGGCGGTGTCTGGTGATGCAGACGCGCATCGCCGGGCGCGACCTGATCATGGTGTTTTTGGATTCGGCCGGCAAATTGACCCGGATTGCGGATGCCCAACGTGTTCGCCGCTGGCTTGAATCGGTCGACAGCACGGTCATGCGTGCTGACACGGCGTCAACTTTGGGTGGTTGAAACGGCAGGCCAACGCTTGCTGCTCGCCTTATTCCCGATAACCCAGTTGGTTTGAGATTTCGGCGGCGGTGGCTTTTAACTTAGAAAGCCATGCTTCGTCCAATCGGCTCGCCGGTGCAGAGATAGAAAGTCCGGCCACCAATCGCCCCTGGTCGTCGTAGATGCCAGCGGCCATGCAGCGCACGCCAAGCTCCAGTTCTTCGTTGTCGTTAGCGTAACCTTCGCGGCGTACCCGGGTCAGTTCACGTTCCAGCGCCGGCAATTGCGTCAGACTGTTTTTGGTGTGCCCGCTCAAGCCCGTGCGTGCCGCGTACGAACGGATCTTGTGCGCGTCATCCGACGCTAAAAACAACTTGCCAACCGAGGTCAAATGCAATGGTGCTCGCCCGCCGATGGCGCGAATGACCTGCATACCAGAGCGTTCGCTGTAGGCGCGTTCCACGTAGACGATTTCGTCCCCTTGGCGCATGCTCAGATTGATCGGCTGTTGCGTAATGCGGTGCAAGTCACGCATTGGCACAACAGCCGCATCGCGCACGTTCAGGCGATTTTTGACCAGGTTGCCCAGTTCCAGCAGCCGCATGCCGAGCCGGTAGGTGCCAGACTGCGGCCGGTCAACAAAACGACCCGTGGCCAAGTCGTTGAGGATGCGGTGCGTGGTGGAAGGGTGCAAACCAGCCTTTTCGCTGATGTCTTTCAAAGACATGGCGTCTTCGCGCGCGGCCAGAATGTCGATCAGGGTGAACATCCGCTCAATCACCTGAACGGTGGGGGTCACTGCAATTCCAGGGTCAGACTTTCGCATACGTTTTTCCAATAAGCTGAATGCGATTTTATCTGGTGAAAAGCAATTGCGACAGCTTAGGTGAGAGTCCTTTTCCATTGCCCGCCGACGAGCAGCTCATGCGGATTGAAGTGCGATTTGTAGGTCATCTTCTTGCAAGCTTCGATCCAGTAGCCAAGGTAAACGTATTTCAGCCCCAAAGTTTTGGCTAGCTCGATTTGCCACAGAACGTTGAAGGTGCCGAAACTCTGACCAGGCTGTGGTTCAAAAAACGTATAAACCGCCGACAGCGCATCATCCACCCTGTCGATGATCGATACCATTTGCAGTTCGCCTTCTCTTGGAACCGCCGACGGCGTGCGGAACTCGATCATGAAGGTTTTGACACCGGTTGTGATCAGGAAATCGGCGTACTGGTCGGGATCATCCACATCCATTCCACCGCCGGTATGCCGGGCACGCTGATAGCGGATGTAGAGCGCATAGTGCTCGGGTGAAAACACCGGCTCGATCATCGTTGTCGTCAGGTCAGCATGCCGCTGATAGGCGCGCCGTTGGCTGCGTGTCGGTTTGAAGTCTGCCACCGGGATACGGATCGAAATACAGGCCTGGCAATGATCGCAGTGGGGGCGGTAGATAAAAGAGCCGCTGCGTCTGAAACCGCGCTCAATCAAGGAGGTGTAGTTGTCAGCGCTGACAGCCTGGCTGGGTGCCACAACCTCAGAGCGCGCGATGCGCCCTGCCAGATAGCTGCACGGGTACGCCGCAGTTGCGTAACACTGAAGGCTGGTGTCAGATAAACGCAGGGACTCTGTCACGTTGGAGCGAGGAGGGTGGTGCTGAGGTGGTTCCAGTATACGGGCGAGAATGTCCAGCGGGGTGCGGCCAGATTAACAGCCGCGCGCACGTGGGCGGCAAATTCATTGCGCGGCATCTCTGAGGCACCCAAGGACGCCAGGTGTTGGGTGTTTTGTTGGCAATCGATGTGTGTTACGCCAAAGTGACGACACATGGCGACCAGCGCCGCTAACGCGATTTTGGAGGCATCGGGCGCAATGTGGAACATGGACTCACCGAAGGCCGCCTGCCCGAGCGCGACAAAGTACAGGCCGCCGCTGAGCTTGCCGTCGATCCAGGTTTCGACGCTATGGGCCCGGCCAGTGCGGTGCAGTTGGGTATAGGCGTCGATCATCTCGGGCACGATCCAGGTCCCGTGTTGGCCATGGCGCTCGCTTTGAGCGCAATTGTGGATAACCGCTTCGAACGCTGAGTCGATCCGGATTTCGCAACCGGGTGAGCGCACAAAACGCCGCAGGATTTTTTTGAACGACGGATGCAGACGAAAGTGATCGACCGTGAGAACCATGCGGGGGTCTGTGCTCCACCACAAGATGGGTTGACCAGCACTGAACCACGGGAAAATACAGTTGCTGTACGCTTGGATCAGCGTTGCCACGCGCAAATCTCCACCGGCACACAGCAGACCAGGCAATTCAGTGGAGGTATCCCATGCGTATTCCATCGGCGGAAAACTCTGCCCCGGCTCCAACCACAGCAGCGATTGATTTTTGGCGCTCATACGCATGCCCGTCGGAAAGAAACCGTCGTTTGTCCCATTACAATCGGGTGGTCGGGGCGTAGCGCAGCCTGGTAGCGCATCTGGTTTGGGACCAGAGGGTCGAAGGTTCGAATCCTTTCGCCCCGACCATTCAATTCTCGTGATCTCTGCCCGTAGCTCAGTTGGATAGAGCAACAGCCTTCTAAGCTGTGGGTCGGGGGTTCGATCCCCTCCGGGCAGGCCATTTTCATTGCGCTTGTCGCTATGCAATTCATATCTATTGGCGTTGGGGTTGCACCGGGGTTGCACATCTTCAGCCAAGTCGACATTCGTCTATGTCGCGGCTTCCAGCCCGTTTTCGAAATGCTCACGCATGCATTTTTGGCTCTGGTCACAGTTTCTGGACTTGAGTGCCGCCATGAGCGCACGGTGTTCTTGTAGTGACTCTTGAATACGGCCAGACTTCAGCAGCGAGTTGCGCCGGTTCAATTTCATCACCTTGCGCAGGTCGGCCACCATCTGGTCGCGCCAACGGTTGTCGGCAATTTCCAGTAAGCGCATGTGAAAGCGTTCGTTGATGGCAAAGAAGAGTTCTCGATCCACTTTTTCAGGTTGTGCAGCGCGCTCCAGCTCTTCATGCAACTGTTGCAGTTCCTGAAGTTGTTCGTCGGTTGCGCTGGTGGCCACGACCCCGGCCGCGTCGGATTCCAGCAGACTGAGCAGGTGATACACGTCGCAGAGGTCACGCTCCGAAACCTCGGTCACATACGCGCCGCGGCGTACCTTCATCGTGACCAACCCTTCTGCGGCCAGCACTTTCAACGCCTCCCGCAGCGGGGTGCGGCTGATGCCATACGCTTCGGCGATTTTCATTTCGTCAATCCAGCTGCCGGGTTCGAGTTCGCGGCTGAAGATGCGCTGTCGCAGTAATTCGGCCACTTCTTCATACAGTGCGCGGGGTGCTAAGGAAATGTCTGCCATGGCATGAATTGTAAGCTGCAAGGAATTTTTTGCATCAATAATTATAAATAACGTAAACTTCTTGCTATCAGAGAAATGCGCTTAGCTGCGCTTGCCAGTCCAACCAGCACAGGCTGACAATGTTCACTCTTTTTAATCAGACCCACTGCCATGACCAACAAATCACACGAATTCCAGTCCGCTGATCTTGCCGCTTGGGCTAAAGCCGCAGCCAAGTCCGCACCGGGTGGCGATGTCAATGCGCTGAACTGGCATACACCCGATGGCATCAGCGTTAAACCTTTGTATACCGCCGAAGACACGCAAGGCCTGTCTTACACCAACACCTTGCCCGGGTTCGAGCCCTATCTGCGCGGCCCGCAAGCCACCATGTACGCAGTGCGCCCGTGGACGATTCGCCAATACGCTGGTTTTTCTACCGCCGAAGAATCCAACGCCTTTTACCGCAAGGCGCTTGCGGCTGGCGGGCAGGGCGTGAGCGTGGCGTTCGATTTGGCAACGCACCGTGGTTATGACTCGGATCACCCGCGCGTGACCGGCGACGTAGGCAAGGCTGGCGTGGCCATCGACTCGGTCGAAGACATGAAGATTTTGTTTGATCAGATTCCGCTGGACAAAGTCAGTGTGTCGATGACCATGAACGGCGCGGTGTTGCCGGTGCTGGCGGGCTATGTGGTGGCGGCGGAAGAGCAGGGCGTTTCGCAGGACAAACTCTCGGGGACGATTCAGAACGACATTCTGAAAGAGTTCATGGTGCGCAACACCTACATCTACCCACCCGAGCCGTCCATGCGCATCATTGGCGACATCATCGAGTACACGGCCAAGAACATGCCGAAGTTCAACTCGATCAGTATCAGTGGCTATCACATGCAGGAAGCTGGGGCCAACCAGGCGCTGGAACTGGCTTTCACCTTGGCTGATGGGAAAGAGTATGTGAAAACGGCGATTGCCAAAGGCATGGACGTGGATGACTTTGCCGGACGTCTGAGCTTTTTCTGGGCGATTGGCATGAACTTCTATCTGGAAGTCGCCAAGATGCGCGCGGCGCGCCTGCTGTGGTGTCGCATCATGAAAGGCTTCAACGCCAAAAAGCCCAAGAGCCTGATGCTGCGCACCCACTGCCAGACCAGCGGCTGGAGCCTGACCGAGCAAGACCCCTACAACAACGTGGTGCGCACCACCATTGAGGCGATGGCAGCCGTCTTTGGCGGCACGCAAAGCCTGCACACCAACAGCTTTGACGAAGCCATTGCCTTGCCAACCGAGTTTTCCAGTCGCATCGCCCGTAACACTCAGCTCATCATTCAGGAAGAAACCCACATCACCAACGTGATTGACCCCTGGGCGGGCAGCTACATGATGGAAAAACTCACCCAGGACATGGCCGATGCGGCCTGGGCCATCATCGAAGAAGTCGAAGGCATGGGCGGCATGACCAAGGCGGTGGATTCGGGGTGGGCCAAGCTCAAAATTGAGGCGGCGGCAGCGCAAAAGCAGGCACGCATTGACTCGGGCAAAGACGTAATCGTTGGGGTCAACAAGTACAAGCTGGCCAAGGAAGACCTGATCGAAGCGCGCGACATTGACAACGTGGCGGTGCGCGACGGGCAAATTGCTCGGCTTCAGGTTATCAAGCAAAAACGCGATACAGCCCAGGTAAAACAAGCGCTTGCAGCTATAGAAGTCGCAGCAGAAAGTGGCACGGGCAACCTGCTGGACTTGTCGATCAAGGCGGTGCGCGAGCGTGCCACTGTGGGTGAAATCAGCGACGCGATGGAAAAGGCCTTTGGCCGCCACCGCGCCGATACGCAAAAGGTGACCGGTGTGTACGCAGCCGCTTATGACAGTGCCGAGGGTTGGGATCAACTCAAAAAAGAAATTGCTGACTTTGCCACCGCGCAGGGCCG
>Ga0210044_10001800_pt1 | contig 32598 bp, 22 predicted proteins | sample CryGey13umfilter_2_FD_183959 | JGI IMG/M metagenome (GOLD analysis project Ga0210044, IMG submission 183959) | Groundwater microbial communities from aquifer in Utah, USA - Crystal Geyser 4/9/14 3 um filter (SPAdes) (version 2) | ecosystem: Environmental > Aquatic > Deep subsurface >...
ACCTGTCGAATTAACTCCTGATTATAGACCTTACCGCCTCCTACCTGGTCTTTTTTTAGTCCAGGTCGATTTGCTCTCAGTTGTGCGAAGATGCCGTCTGCCGTAAGTTCCGGACGGGCCCTTACAAGGTGAATAAATTCCTTCATGAATCCTTTGTGGAGCGGAACCTGGTGATGGCTCTCCGGAACGACTCTGGCGCCGGCCGTTCGTTTTAGTGTCTCTCCCAGGTAGGTTGTGGGACTACTCTTTCGTGGGTCAATCAGGTAGAGCTTTTCGACTGTCAGTAGCGCCGCCTCTTGGGCTATCTCCACGAGCCAGCCCTGTCGTGTATCCTCGCTGGTAGTTTTAGGGAGCTGTCCTATAAAGTGCCTGGCTGCCATCTTAAGCGAGAACTTTCCCAACTCAGCGACCAGCTCGTTGCGTGCACGGGTGTTGCCGTTCTGGGCCAGCAGTAGTCTGTAGGTACGTCTCGCCTCGGCTAAAACTCTGTTTCCACTGTTGGTGGTGTCGATATCTTCCTGAACCTTCAGGTCCGCCCCAACGAGCTCACTCACCGAAGGAAGTGGGTCTTTGCGTCTGGGTGCTCTCTGACTTCGTGGCTTAGGATCTCTAACGAAATCACTTTCCTGTGCGAACTTTTCTAGCTCCTCCGAGGTCGTCGACTCAAGGAGCTTCATCGTCTCGTCTACAAGTTGTGTTATCTGCTCGACCTGAGCCTTGTCATTTTTTGTCGCGCCTTTCATCTTTCCCAATCGTTTCTGTACCTTTGCTATCGGCATGTGCTGAATCTTCACCAGGCAGAAAGCTGCGCGGTGTAGGTCGGTCAGCTCGGGGGCGGTCCATACGCGACTCAGCACAAAGTTTGCCAGTAGGAGCGTTTCAGGATCTTTATCTCGATCCATATGCAGCCAGGCAAGTGTAGGGTCTTCAATGAGCTCCGCGAAGCGTTTTTGAAAGGGCTCGGAATCTGCCAGGAGCTCTTCTTTTCCCTGAACGAGTCGACTCGTGAGTTCTGCGATCTCACCTTGGCTATAGCGTTCCGCTCGGGGGCGTTCCGGCTCAGTTGCTACCTTTTCTCTGAAAATGCGGACCGCAAGGCGGTGGACTCCGGCACGGAGGGTATCGACACTGGCCGGTGTGCGCTCAAGTTCGGCCAAAATCTCTGCCCTCCGGGGCTCTAGTTCCCAAGATACGGCTTCTACGATGCTTGTTGGGTCGAGTCGTTTGTTGCCAAAAATACCCGCAACAACTTGATGGATTATCTCCGATAGGGGGTCAGACGTCACCTCCGGTGGTAGTGGAACTTCTGCTCGTGCGCCGAGTGCCAGTTCCTCTATACGGGCCCTGTCCCAGTAGGTCGGTTGCCGACTGCTTATGACTCCGCTCCCCGAACTACCTCCTCCATATTTTCCTTCTGTTCCATCGAGCATAGGTGGATATTATAACTATAAAAGTTATTTTGTCTACTTTTTGATTTTTCCCTCAAACTGTTGCATAATGGCAATTGCTTTAACAAACATCTATGCCAAGTATTCCTCACATGCCCAAACCCCGCAGTGGTCTTAGCACCCTCATTCTTATTGCGCTCATAATAAGTGCATTTTTTCTCTACTTGAGCCCCGCCGAGCAGAAGCCCACGGAAATTCCGCTCTCAGGTTTTGTTGATGCTGTCGAGGTGGGGGATATCACTTCCGTAACGGTAAAGGACACTCGTCTTGAGGCGACGATGAAGGACGGAAGTAAGGTCTTCGCCATTAAAGAGATTCGACAAAGTATCAACGATGTTCTTGGAGATGTTCCGCAAGAAGCTCGTGCCGAGCTGAAAATTCAGGTGGAGGATACCCAAGAAGGTGACTTCTGGCTCAACCTCCTTATAAGTGCCGTCCCACTCGTTCTGATTATCGGCTTCTTCTTTTTTATGTTCCGACAGGCGCAGTCGAGTAATAATCAGGCGATGTCCTTCGGAAAAAGCCGGGCTCGTCTTTACGATCAGCAGAAAAAACGGACGACCTTCGACGATGTCGCCGGTGCAAAAGAGGCAAAAAATGAGCTCATTGAGATCGTCGACTTCCTCAAAAATCCCGCGAAATACCTAAGTATGGGCGCCAAGATACCAAAGGGTGTTTTGCTCGTTGGTCCTCCGGGTTGTGGAAAAACGCTGCTTGCTCGTGCCGTTGCCGGGGAGGCCAAGGTGCCCTTCTTTAATATCTCCGGTTCTGAGTTTGTTGAGATGTTTGTTGGTGTTGGAGCTTCTCGCGTACGTGACCTTTTCAAAAAGGCTAAGCGCAATGCTCCCTGCATAATCTTTATAGATGAGATCGACGCCGTTGGTCGCCAGCGTGGAACAGGTCTTGGAGGAGGGCACGACGAGCGTGAGCAGACGCTCAATCAGATTCTTACCGAGATGGACGGCTTCGAGACTGAAACAAATATTATCGTCATGGCGGCAACAAACCGTCCCGATGTTCTGGATCCCGCCCTCCTTCGTCCGGGACGTTTTGATCGTCGCGTAGTTGTCGACCAGCCTGATATTGAAGACCGCCGCCAGATCCTCGTCGTTCACAGCAAAGGCAAGCCGCTGGAGCCTGAGGTCGATCTTGAGAAGATTGCCAAGCAGACCTCGGGATTTGTCGGAGCAGATCTTGAAAACCTCCTCAATGAGGCTGCAATTCTTACCGCTCGTAAAAGTAAGAAGAAGATTGGCATGCGCGAGCTTGAGGAGTCCATCGAGAAGGTTTTGATGGGGCCTGAACGAAAGTCGAAAGTCATGTCTAAGCAGGAGCGTGAGATTACCGCCTATCATGAGGCCGGTCATGCTCTTGCCGCACAGCTCACTCCCGGTTCTGATCCTGTTCACAAAGTTTCGATAGTTGCTCGTGGTATGGCGCTCGGTGTTACTTGGTTCTTGCCCGAGGAGGATAAGCATCTTTACTCAAAGGCAAAGTATCAAGCTAAGCTGGTTTCTCTCTTGGGTGGGTATGTTGCGGAGGAGCTTGTTTACGGCAAGGAAAATATCACCACCGGGGCTTCCAACGATCTCGAGAAGGCCAGTGAGATTGCACGTAAGATGGTCACTGCCTATGGTATGAGCGACCTTGGCCCCGTTATCTATGGTGAGCAAAAACAGGAGGTCTTCCTGGGGCGCGATCTTGGCCATGTACGGAACTACTCCGAGGAGATCTCTTCTCAAATTGACGCTCAGATACGTTACTTCATTACGACCGCATACAAGCGTGCTCAGGAGCTTCTCTCCAAGAACACTGAGAAGCACAAGGCCATCGCCGACCTGCTCTTAGAGAAAGAGACGATCAGCCGAGAAGAGTTTCTGCACGTTCTTGGTGAGGGGCCCATGAAGAAGAAACAGGTTGCGAGCAAGAAAAATAATTCCACAAAGAAGAAGTCTCACTAATACCTACTTATGGCAGCCCGTTCCCCAAAGAAAGAGTCGAAAAAAGAGATGAAACTCGTGCCCGATGAGCAGGATGGGACTCAGCCGTTTGTGGCCCTCAGCTCAGCTATTCCTGATTATAACGAGCCCAAAGGTCAGCTCCCGCTCGATGTTTTTCAGACCGACGAGGAGATTATCATCGTCGCCCCCATTGCGGGTGTGAGCTCGAAAGATATTAGTATCTCAGTTAACAATGGGGTGCTTACTATTGAGGGGCGTCGGCCTTTTCACTTTACCACCGAGGCCAGCTCATACGTGACTCAAGAGTGTTTTTGGGGAGCTTTCGCCCGCAACGTCATTCTTCCCGATGATGTTAATGTTGCGGATATAACCTCTTCATTTAAAATGGGGATCCTGACCGTGCGCGTTCCCCGTGTTGAGCGTATTCGCACGCGCCTTGTCCATATTGAAGAAGATTAAGCTATGGCCTCATCCTCCCAACCTCACAAGATCAGAAAAGCGGTCTTCCCGGCCGCGGGTTTTGGGACACGTTTCCTGCCGGTCACCAAGTCTCAGCCAAAAGAGATGCTCCCGATCGTCGACAAGCCCGTTATTCAGTATCTTGTCGAGGAGGCGGTCGCCTCGGGCATCGAAGAGATTATTATCGTCACCGGCCGTGGAAAGCGGTCGATTGAGGACCATTTCGACTACTCCTACGAGCTCGAGCAGACGCTTGTTGAGCGTGGAAAGCGTGAGCTTCTGAAGGCCGTGAGGATGATTCCCGAGATGGCACGTTTTGTCTATGTGCGTCAGCCCAAGCCACTTGGTGACGGCCACGCGATCCTCTGTGCCAAGGAGGTTGTTGGTGACGAGCCCTTCGCCGTCCTTTTTGGCGACGATCTCGTGGACTACAGAGTTCCTGCGCTTAGGCAGCTCATTGATGTTTACGAGAAAGAGCAGGGGCCCGTAATAGCCCTCCAGCAGGTTGAGAAGAGCCAGACGCACAAGTACGGCATTGTGAAGTCGGGACGCTCTACCGGCCGTTTGCATGAGCTCACGGGCTTTGTAGAGAAGCCCTCGCCAAGTAAGGCACCCTCAAATCTCGCTATTATTGGTAAGTACATCATTACTCCCGAGGTTATGGCCGCTCTTGAGAAGGCACCCAAGGGGCCCGATGGAGAGATACGTCTTATCTCCGCCTTTGAGATGCTCGCCGGACGGCAGCCTCTCTACGGCTACGAGGTTAAGGGCAAGCGCTATGACACGGGGGATAAGTTTGGTTTTCTTCAAGCAACCATCGATTTCGCACTGAAGCGTCCCGATCTGGGCCCCGAGCTTAGGGCCTACCTCAAAACTATTCGCTAGAATTTTGGCTTACCTTGGCCGTCTCTGTCATCTGTTGAGAGGGATTGATTTTTTGGCGTGAAAAAGTTATAATGAGTGATCGCTTAAAAAAAGGGCGAGACACGGGAGAATCAAAAAAAATTACATCTTAAAACAAAAACATATGGATACGTTCACCGAGCAGCTTATTGTGAAAGCAGATGAGCTTAAGATGGAGGGGCGCCACGAAGAGGCGGTCTCACTCTGTCAGAATATTCTCATGAGTGACCTCGAGTGTGTTGAGGCCTATGAGGAGCTTGGTGATAACTATCTCTCACTTCGTGAGTATGAGCGAGCACTCAAGGCTCTTAAGCGGAGCATCGCCCTCGACCCCGACTCGGCCAATGCGAACTACCTTCTTGGGTTTACCTACTCTGCCCTTGGAGAGTGGGAGCTTTCGATCGAAACTCTTGAGCGTGCCGACCAGCTTCAGTCTAATCATCCTGAGATTCTTCGCTGCCTTGGCTGGTCACTCTTCCATTATGGACAGAAGAAGAAGGGGATTATCGTCCTTGAACGCGCTCTCAACCTTTCGCAGGATGACTGCCTGATCCTCTGTGATCTCGGTGTCTGCTATCTTAATGACAAAAACTTCGCTCGTGCGATCGAGCTTTTCAGCACTGTTCTGGCCATCGAGCCCGAGAATGATAAGGCTCGAGAGTGCCTGAAGGCATGCCAGTTTTTCCAGAAGGAGTACAGGCGCATGGGGAAGCGGCTTGCCTAGGTATTGATTCTAATCAGAAAATATGTTATAATATTAAAAGCAGTTAACAAATTAACTCGCAAAATACATATACCAATAAAAACTATGTTATTCAGCTGTACTAAGAATTTGTTTGATTCGGCCGTCCGATTTGTTTTCAAAAGTCCCGAAGGTGGTAGTGATACTCTTTCCAAAAATGAGCTCCAAGAGGTAAAGGGGGCTTCTGGGCTCAAGCTGGTTAATGGTATGAAAGAAGGGGGGAACACTGTTGATAGGGCGGTTGCCACTCTTGATCGAGCACAAAAAAAGTCCCCGCTTGAGGCAAAGAAGCAAGCCATGGTCTCTGCGCTTGAGGACTTGGGTATTGTTATGGGTGCTCCTAGCTTAAAGGACAATATAACTACGATGTCTATCACCTTCCGAGACGAGGTCAACGGCGAGGAGGTTTATACTAAAGGTCTACTCTCAGTTGATCCTAGTACCGGCGAGTACCATATTAAGGTGCTACCGTCAGATTTTGGCAACGAAAGGCCCGTCGTTGAGGGGAAGGTCGGGACTCCTGCCGAGGTTGTTGCGCTCCTTGAAAAAGGTCCTGTTATTGAGGCTGAGGCTAAGGCGGCAGTAGCGGCTGTTGAGTCCAAGGCTCGTGATGTGATTGATGGTCTTTAAAATGTTGTGACCTTCAGATCGGTGAGTGCAATAGATCTCATCTGACTTCTGAAACTCCACATGCCTTACGGTGGTGTGGAGTTTTTTTTGTTTTCGACTATAATGCCGGTGATCTTTTACAGTTGAGCGATCGCCCCTATCGCGGTTTTTACCGCCCTCGGGGAGGAAAGTCCGAGCTGCACTGAACCGGGAAAGTCGCTAACGGCGACCGCCTCCTTGTGAGGTAGGGAAAGTGCCACAGAGACGATACTCGCTTCACTTCGGTGGAGCTAAAGGTGAAAAGTTGTCCGGTGTCCCTTCGCCTCGGCGGAGACGGCTACGGATAAGGCTGCACGGCGACGTGCATGTCCGGGTAAACCCTTTCCGCAGCAAGGCAGGATGGGAGATGTGGAGTTTCGTAGGTTCAGACGACCACACTGCCTGCCGCTAGAGTCTCACAGCAATGTGAGATCGAGAGAGATGATCGCACCCCACCTCGGTGGGGAACAGAACTCGGCTTATGATACTGTAGAAGATCATGAAACAGGATCATCCCTCAGGGATACCCATTATGTGGTTCTGGATTGAATTCAGAATCCTGTTTCCTGTATCTTGGCTACGATTCTATGAAGCGTTTTGAAATCGCCCTCGGCCTCCTTCGCATCCCCTTTGATCTGATCTTCGTTCTGGGGGCCTTTCTTGCGGCCTACTATCTGCGTGCTGAGGAGGCCTGGCTTCCCGACTTCTTCAAGCGTCCCGACCTTCTTTCTTTTCCCTCATTTGACGCCTACGTCTCACTCGCACTCTGGGGTGGGGGACTCTTCCTCATCATAGTCGCCTTTTTGGGCGGCTACTCGCTTAAAACCCGAACTACCACGGGCCGTGAGATCAGCAAAATTCTTTTCGCCTCGCTCCTCTGGCTTATGGCCGTCATCACCTACTACTTTGTCATTCGCGCCTTTCCGTTTTCGCGTCTGGTTCTCTTCCTCACAACCGCTTTCATCGCGATTTTCACGATTGTTGGTAGGGGAGTTATTCGGCTTATTCAAGAGCTCTTCCTCGCCCACGGCATCGGCAAGAGGCGGATCGTCTTCGTCGGGAGCGACTCGATTGTCGACTATCTAGAGAAGATGCTCTTAGCTACCGGGGCGGTTACTATCATGGGTAGGGTTAAGGGGCTCGGGGAGTTAGAGGAGTTTTTAAAGAAGCATCCCACTGTCGAAGAGGTTATCCAGACGCGAGCCGAGCGCACGGAGACCGAGTCTCTGCTTGCGCTCTGTCGTGAGCGGCATCTTGAGTTTCACTTTGTGCCCGATGTTTTGGAGGTTCAGCAGAGCAATATCGAGATCTCGCCGGTTGGGCGAATCCCCCTCATCTCACTGCGTAAGACCCCACTTGATGGCTGGGGGAAGGTGGTTAAGCGCATTTTTGATATTTTCGCCTCACTTCTTGGACTGGTCATCCTCTCGCCCTTTTTGTTAGTCGTTGCGCTCATAATTAAGGTGGACTCGGCCGGGACCGTTCTCTTCCGCTATCTCGATGATGGGACGCCTGCCACACGCGTTGGCGAGCGCGGCCGCCGTTTTTCCTTCCTCAAGTTTAGGACGATGAAGGCGGGGACCCACAGCATGCGTTACGGGGAGCTCGCCTCAAATGACGTTCGCAAAGACTCACCACTCGTTAAGATTAAAAATGATCCCAGGATTACACGAGTTGGTCGCTTTTTGAGACGTACCTCAATAGACGAGCTGCCTCAGCTTTGGAACGTCCTCGTTGGGGAGATGAGTCTCGTTGGGCCCAGGCCGCACCTTCCCGAAGAGGTTGAGAAGTACCAGCGTAAACAAAAATTTGTCCTTTCAATCAAGCCGGGGATTACCGGTCTCGCTCAGATTAGCGGCCGCTCTGACCTCCCCTTCGACGAGGAGGTCCGGCTCGATACGTTTTACATCGAAAACTGGTCTCTCTGGCTCGATATCAAAATCCTCGTTAAAACCGTTTTTGTCCTTTTGAGGCCCTACAAAGAGTAGGAGGAGCCGGAGTCGGCCTTGCTGGCAGACTGTGAGCGGATTCTTCGCTCTCCGGTCCACCTTTTGCTTCGAGAGAATCTTTGCTCGGTAGGCTTTTTAGCTGTATCCTGTCACTGCTTTTGCCCTACTAATCCTCCTAAAACTACTTCCTACTATGATTAATCTTATCCACAAGCTCTTTGGTGACCCAAACGAGAAGGAGATCAAGAAGATCTGGCCGCTTGTCTATAAAATCAACGAGCTGGAAAACCACTATCAAGAGACACTTCAAGACGAGTACTTTCCCGCCAAGACGCTCGAGCTTAAAAAACGCTTAAAAGAAGGGGAAACTGTCGATGATATCCTCCCCGAAGCCTTTGCCTTAGTGAAAAATGCCTGCCGCCGCCTTGTGGGAAAAAAGTGGATGGTACGTGGTCAGGAGGTTGAGTGGAATATGATTCCTTTCGACGTCCAGCTTCTTGGAGCCGTCGTCCTTCATCAGGGAAAGATTGCCGAGATGAAAACCGGTGAGGGTAAGACGCTGGTCTGTACGATGGCCATTTATCTTAATGCGCTTGAAGGACGTGGAGTCTATCTTGTTACCGTTAATGAGTACCTGGCTCATCGTGATGCCGAGTGGATGCGCGGACTTTTTGAGTTCTTGGGACTGAGCGTGGGGATTATTTCTCAGGGCCAGTCTCACCTTGAAAAGAAGGAGGCCTATAACGCCGATGTTACCTATGGTACCAACAACGAGTTCGGTTTCGACTACCTTCGCGATAACATGTCCACCGATCCCGAACATATGGTTCAGCGTGAGCTCAATTACGCCATCGTCGATGAGGTTGACTCGATCTTGATTGATGAGGCCCGAACGCCGCTGATTATCTCCAACCCCGCCGAGGAGTCGACCGAGAAGTACTACCGCTATGCTCGTCTCATCCCTCAGCTTCAAGAAAGTGAGGACTATGAGGTGGATGAGAAGATGCGCGCCGCCACTCTAACCGAGGGAGGTATCTCGAAACTCGAAAAGCTGCTTGGAATGGATAATATTTATGCCGAGGGTGGTTTCGCGGAGGTCCACCATATCGAGCAGTCACTCAAGGCACAGGCCATCTTTAAGCGTGATACTGATTATGTTGTGCAGAATGGTGAGGTCGTTATCGTCGATGAGTTTACGGGCCGTCTGATGCCCGGTCGTCGCTACTCCGATGGTCTTCACCAGGCGCTTGAGGCAAAGGAAAATGTTGAGGTTCACCGCGAGAGCCGGACGCTCGCCACCATCTCATTCCAAAACTACTTCCGTCTCTTTAAGAAACTTGCTGGTATGACCGGTACCGCCCTTACCGAGGCTGGTGAGTTTGCGAATATCTACAAGCTCGAGACCTTGGTGATGCCCACCAACAGGATCTTGGCTCGTCAGGATCTGCCCGACTCCGTCTATAAGAATCAGCGTGGAAAGTACAGTGCCGTCGTTAAGCGGGTTCAGGAGTTGCATAAGAAAAAACAGCCGGTTTTGATCGGTACGATCTCCATTGAAAAGTCTGAGATTTTGAGCAAACTCCTCACCGATCACGGGGTTCCGCACACGGTTCTCAACGCAAAACAGCATGAGCGTGAGGCTGAGATCGTCGCTATGGCCGGACAGATGGGGGCTGTTACAATCGCGACAAATATGGCCGGTCGTGGAACCGATATCAAGCTGGGTGAGGGAGTCTCCGACCTGGGCGGTCTTTACATTCTCGGTACTGAGCGGCATGAGTCTCGACGTATTGATAATCAGCTTCGTGGACGAAGTGGTCGTCAGGGAGATCCCGGAACGAGCCAGTTTTTCGTCTCGATGGATGATGAGCTGATGCGCCTCTTCGGTGGCGAGCGTGTTCAAAAGATGATGGAGTTTTTGAAAGTCCCCGACGACATGCCCATCGAAAATGGCATTATCTCCAACTCTATCGAAAGTGCTCAGAAGAAGGTTGAGGGGCGTAACTTTGAAATCCGCAAACACCTTGTCGACTACGATGATGTTATGAACAAGCAGCGAGAAATCGTCTACAAACGTCGCCGTACGATTCTCTTTTCCACCGATATTAAGAACAATGTGCTGCTCCTTTTGGAAAAGGAGGCCGAGCGGATCGTACTGGCTCACACTCCCGGTAACGAGACTGAAAACTGGGACTATGCGGCTATCCACAAGCTGGTTGAGGCGATTGCCGGCGAGTCCAAAGACGACTTCTCTATGGAAACCTTCGCCGCATTCGATCGTCAGGATGACATGATCGACTATGTTAAGCACTACTTCTGGAAAGTCTATGCAGCACGTGAGCGCAGTATCCCCGACTTTACCGAAGAAGAGGGCTCAAAGCTCCTTCGCTCGCTCGAGCGCTCCGTCTACCTTCGTTCAATCGACATCGTCTGGATGGAGCATATCGACAACATGTCCCGTCTTCGTGAGGGAGTTGCCCTCCGGGGCTATGGCCAGAAAGATCCCCTTATTGAGTACAAGCGCGAGGCTTTCGAGATGTTCACCGAGATGCTCGGTACGATACAGCGTAATGCGATCAACGCCCTCTTCAAGTTCGAGATCCAGCGCGAGCAGCCCCATCCTGTACCTGTTCAGATCGTCAACGAGCCTCAGAAGCTCCAGACGAACCAGACTCAGATCGAGGGTGTCCTGGCCGGCGATCGTCCAGTCATGGGGGCGAATCCGTTCCTGGCCAAACCTCAGCAGCCCAACGTCAGTGCGACGATCAGTCAGCCTGAGGTTGGACGTAACGACCCCTGCTTCTGTGGCTCCGGTAAGAAGTACAAGAAGTGTCACGGACAGGCTTAGTTTCCTTTAGTTCAATGCTTTATGTCTAAAAAAAACTCCTCACCTATGAGTGTTTCGGTTGGGAGCGTCTTGCGCGCTTACTGGCTTACCTTGAGGAACCATCGTGGTCTTCTTTTTTTGGTCATTGCCGGCCTCGTCGTCGGTGTCGCATTTGACGCCTTCTATCCCTACTTCGTTCGCCGGCTGGTTGATATTTTTGCCTCTCCAAATCCGCAGGTTTCAGAGGCGAAGACGGTCTTTAACTGGCTGCTTATTTTTTATGTGGGCTTTATCCTCTCTTGGCGAATCTTTGATTTCGCGATTGCCTTTTTTGAATCTCGCGTGATGCGCGACCTGGACAAGAAGAACTTTCAGCTCTTGCAGGCCCAGTCTATGCGTTTTTTCGGTAACACTTTTTCGGGTTCGCTCGTTAAGAAAGTCACTCGTTTCAGTAACTCATTTGAGGGAATTGCCGATGCGATCTTTTTTCAGATAGGGCGCGATATTATCGTCAGCGCGGTTATTATTGTCATCTTTTTTACAGAGTTGCCGCGCGTGGCACTGGCCTTTGCGATCTGGCTTATCTTTTTCATGGGTATTAACGTTATTCTCACGCTCTGGAAGTTTAAGTATGATGCCGCCTCAGCCGCGGCCGATTCGGTGATCGGTGGTGAGCTTGCCGACTCCTTTGGCAATCATATGACGGTTAAGGCCTACGCTCGCGAGAAGGCCGAGAGCCGTCGTTTTGCCGCTACGGTGGATAGAACCTACTATATTAGATTGAAGGCCTGGCTGCTCGGCTCAGGAGTAATGGCTTGGCAGGCTGTTTTTATGAGCTGTTTTGAGCTCTATCTCATCTGGTGGATGATCCGAGGATGGGAGGCCGGTATTGTTGACGTTGGTGACTTCGTCTTCTTTCAGTCGTATATCCTCTGGCTCTTCACTAACCTCTGGAACTTTGGCGGTGCGGTTAACCGACTCTTCAGGCGCTTTGCCGATGCGAGTGAGATGGCCGAGATCTACGAGCTCATTCCCGAGGTGCGTGACCGCCCACGGGCTTCTAAGCTGAAGGTTAAGAAGGGGGCCCTTCTTTTTGATAAAGTCGTCTTTAACTATGGAGAGGGGCGGCCAAAAGGCAACGACGTCGACGAGTTCTCGCTCGAAATTGCACCGGGTGAGTCGATCGCTTTTGTCGGTCACAGTGGTGCGGGAAAAAGTACTCTCGTTAAGCTGCTGTTGCGCTACTACGATCTTAATGGAGGAAGTATCGTAATCGATGGGCAGAATATTGCGAAAGTCACCCAGGAGAGTCTGCGTGAGTCGATCGCCCTCGTCCCTCAACAGCCCGAGCTCTTCCACCGATCACTCCGTGAGAACATCTCCTTTGCGCGCCCTGAGGCCACCGAAGCCGAGCTGATTAGTGCCGCCAAACGCGCCAACGCCTGGGATTTCATAAAACGTCTGCCCTATGGACTGGATACGACCGTAGGCGAGAGGGGCGTGAAGTTGAGTGGTGGAGAGCGTCAGCGCATCGCACTGGCCCGAGCCTTTCTTGCTGATAAGCCCATTCTGGTTTTAGATGAGGCGACCAGCGCTCTGGATAGTATTACCGAACAGCTTATCCAAAAGGCGATCTCAAAGATTCTTGAGGGCCGCACGAGCATCGTTATCGCCCACCGTCTGAGTACGATCATGAAGATGGATAGGATCGTTGTTTTGGAGGATGGTCGGATTGTCGAAATGGGCAGCCACACCCAGCTGCTCCGCAAAAAAGGAGTCTACGCCGAACTCTGGGCCCACCAGAGCGGGGGATATATTGAGTAGGAGGCTGGTTCGCCATTCATAGCGCCAGCCAATTCTAGCCAAACAAAATGTACGTTATTTACAGCCCTTCTTCGCCAAGGCTACGAAGGGCAAGCACTTCGCTTTACTACTCGCTTACGGCTGCGCCAGCCGTAGCTCGTAGAGCGAAGGCTGGTGGAGATGATGGGAGTCGAACTTTTAGCCTCTCGCCTGCGGCTCGGACTAAAAGCGGGGCTCGTTTCGCGACCACCTCGCTTCGCTCGGCGGTGCCCGCTCGCTGCGCCGGTTCGACGCTTTTGGTGGAGATGATGGGAGTCGAACCCACGACCTCTTCCATGCCATGGAAGCGCTCTAGCCAGCTGAGCTACATCCCCACAAGTGCTTTTGGGGCATTCCTGCCCTTAGCCGCCCCAGTATAGCAGGGTTTTTTCTCAAATAAAGAAAAATCTTCTCTCAGCTTAGGCATCTATGACGACCCAGTAGTTCTGGGACTCTTCTTCGCTGAGTGTGTTTTTGCGCGGGACTCCTTTTTCTTGGAAGAAGGTCGTCCAGTCGGTGGTCTTGAACTCTGTTAAAAAGGGCGTGCACATCGTGCCGAGGTAGATGATGGGAGGAAAGGCGTTGTCTGTTGCCGCTGCGATAAGGGCCTGGTCGAGCTCCTGCTTCTCGTCGTATCTGTAGTTGAAGCTCATCAGGTTGGGAATTATGTGCTTGAGGTTGTTGAAGCGGAAGCAGCCGACAACCTCTCTCTGCCCCATATCAAATGAGGCTCCCATCGTCCTGCAGTCGTGATTGCGAAACTCATAAACGGTGCACGAGCCCTCGGCGCGGTTCGGGTCAAGTGCCGGGCAAGAGGCTGTTATACCGTGCAGAAGACGTGCAAACTCCGCATGGGTTCGGAGGGCGGCGGTTCGCTCAACGCTAGTTTTTTGCAGCGCTTCAGGCGAGCGCTCAAGAATTTTTGCTCTCTGCTCCTCGGCGGCTCGCTTGCGCTCGCGCCTTAGGGCACGGGGAAGGGTCTCGATGCCATTACTCAGAGCCCAGGCCTCGATGAATGTTATGGGAAAAAGTTGCTCACAGCAGTCGTAACACTTGTTACCGCAGGGAATATCCGGTGCGGAGGCGTAGACACGTTCAACTTTTCCGTCTATGTCGCGCATCAGCTTGTCGTACTGCAAAAGAAGGTCGTTAACAGTTGGCACGATCCTACTCTAGCGTAGAGGGCTCCTTGGCGGCAAGTGGGCGTCTTGAGAGTTTAGGGCGTTGCGGCTGAGCTTTATACCTCCATTTCGGGGAGCATGTACTCCCGAGCCGTCTCTTCGGAGACTACTCCCGCCTCGATCAGCCCCAGAAGTGAGCGTTTCATCGTCTGCATGCCCTCATTAATACCGGTTTCGAGTACCGACGGTATCTGATAGGTCTTATTTTTGCGAATCATGTTCGCGACCGCGTGATTGTTGAAAAGTATCTCGTAGGCTCCAACCATACCCGTCCCGTCTTTTTTCTTGAGAAGATTTTGCCAGATAATGGCACGTAAACTTTCCGAAAACTGAGTTCGGATCTGGTTCTGCTGGTTTGGAGGGAAGGCGTCTATTACGCGGTCTATGGCTTTTGCTGCGCCGCTCGTATGGAGTGTCGTTAGGACCAGGTGGCCCGTCTCTGCTGCGGTTAACGCAAGTGACATCGTCTCCATATCGCGCATCTCTCCAATTAAGATAACGTTGGGATCTTCACGGAGACTGGCACGGAGCGCTTGTGCAAAGCTGCGCGTGTGTGTTCCCACTTCACGCTGATCAACCACACTCATCTTGTTGTCGTGAACAAACTCGATCGGATCCTCAATCGTGACTATGTGAGAGCGCTCCGAGTTATTGATCTGGGCAACGATTGAGGCCAATGTTGTAGACTTTCCCGAGCCGGTAGGCCCCGTCACCAGGACAATTCCGTTCGCGAACTGAGGTATGTGCTTGAGCTGCTGAGGAAGGTTGAGCTCATCCATCGACTTGATCAGTGTGGGGATGAGGCGGAAAATTCCCCCGATACCGCGGCGCTGCCAAAAGGCGTTTGCACGAAGACGAATGATACCGGGCAGTTCGATGGCGTAGTCGATGTCGAGTTCTTCGGCGAAGATTTTTTTCTGAGCCTCGGTCATCGTCTCATAGATATACTCCTCGGCGGCCTGCTCACTGAGTACCTCATGTTCTTGAATCTCCACGAGCTCTCCGTGAAGCCGCAAAAAAGGTCTGCTGCCCGCGTTGATATAAATATCGGAGGCACCATACTGAACGGCGGTGTGGAGAATCTTGTCGAGCTTCATACGTAGGGTAAATATATTTTTGTTTCATGTGATTATATCACAATTGGCCTTATTGTGCCACTTCTACGTGGGGAGAAGGGGAGGGGGCCCTAGATTGACTTCTGGCCGTAAAAGGTGTACAATACCCTAATGGTCTCGATTTTATCGGCCATTTAAACGCAAGACTGCTAATACAAAACGCTCATGAAAAAACGTACTTTGCGCACACTGATCCTGAGTGGCGCGGCACTCATCGTCGGCTTTATTCTTACTCTTCAGATCAACGGCAATGGCGGTCTTAGTTTTCAAACCTATAGTGGTGGTTCAACTCCCATTGATGTTAATGATCGCCAGTTTTTCACCAATCCCAATGGTGATTTCCCCCAAGAAAATATCTGGGGCTGGTCTAATTATGAGTATGCTAGGAGTGAGGCACTAAGGCATCAGGGAAAAGTTATTTTCCAAACTCAGACCGATCCTTCGGGGCGTCAGTACTATCGCACTACCTCGGGTGGTAACGATGCTACCATCTACAATGGGACTCTCTTGAGGGATGCGGTAGTGCACTGTCCTGCAGGAGCCACAGTTAGTGGGCCTTACAAAAATCACATCTATTCGAGTCCCACAGTTGACGGTGTCTATGATGCACGGAACCACTACTCGTGCGAACTGAATGGTGTTGGTGTAGATCCGTTGCCCGGCCCGGAACCCGGTACCTCTATGCCCGACCAACAACTGAGCGGGGTCTCGAAAATGACGAAAGAGACGGTTGATGGTGTGGACTATTACAAGTTTGCGGGTGTTTCAAGCTACCGTGATGAGCACCGTAATCTTGCCGAAAACAATGGCGGATATGTCGCGTGTTCTTATTCGGTGAGTGGCCCCTATGGCGATGATAATCACTACTACTGTTTGTCTCAGGATGGTAGTCGCCAAGTGGATGTTCTTTTTGGTGGCCAGACAATGATGGTCGCCGGTCCTCGTCCGCCAACATATGATTATACTTTCTGGGTGAGTGCCACTGCGGGCGCTACCGGTAAGGAGCAGAATGAGCCAGTCCGCACTATTATGACTCTCAAAAACGAAGGAAATGTAGATGCGACCTATGCTCTTTCATGTACCAACGATCAGAGCCTGCCGGCCTCATATAAGACCTTTAATCCGATCTCAGATCTACCCTCGGTCAGTCCGACCTTAGCGCTTGCGGCCGGCCAGAGTAAGGAATGGTCATATAATGTCGCTATCGGTACGGCCACGGAGAGTCAGGCTACAATTCGCACTAACTGTTCAGTATACAACACGGCTCGTCCGGAAACGGTTAAGAGTGTTGCCGATACGGGAACAGTTACCGGCTTCAGTTCCGGTGCAACAACAAATGCGACGCTCACACTTAATCCCAAGTTCGTTGGCCAGTACAACAACACAAAGTTTGGACTCACGGTGAGAGACCCCGATGGCATGACGAGCTTCAGCGTCAAAAAAGCTAATGGCTCGAGTATTTATTCAGGTACTCCTCCCGGCTGTATGACCTCGAATACTTCCGGAACCGTCACGCTTTCCGCATCTGACGGGCCGCTTTCTCTTACTGTTACCGATTGTCTGGGGACAACCTCAAGTGTTACGGTCACCATTCCCGCAACTGCGGGACAGTCCACGACCGGTCCAGCCCCAACGCCCAACTCGAGAATCACTCTCAATCAGCTCCTCCCGGGGCAGTACAATAATACCAAGTTTAATATTCAGCTTCATGATCCCGAGGGTGTTCAGGAGTTTTCCGTAAACAAGAGTAGTGGTGAGAGCGTTTATAGCGGTTACACCGGTGCCGCTTGCGTCTTCACACTAACTTCAAGCAATCTGACGCTGGTAGCGGGGGATGGTCCCCTTACGGCGACGATAACTGACTGTGCCGGTAACGTCGTCACCCTAACTGCGACTGTTCCGGCAACTGCGGGAGTCGTTGAGGGCTCAGTTGATACGACGACAACAACCCAGAGCAGTACCACAACGGGGAGTGAGACGACACCACCGACGACACCAACACTACCAACAACTACGACAACCACAACCGAGCCGGAGACCGGCAGTCCCGAGGGAGCTCGCGCCTGTCCTGTCGACAGTCAGAACTGTGTTGAGCCCGGCCAGTACCGCTCGCTCAACAGCTCAGATAATAATGGTTTTTGGTGTGGAGGACCGGCAAGTATGACCTACTACTCGGCCTCTCAAGTTTACTGTCCCCCTGCAAGCGCTAACTCCACTACAAGTAGAATGTGGACCGGTAGTGAGGTAAAAGCAGTTCTCGACTCGCTGGGCTCAGGATGGGGCCTGTGTCGTCCAACTGACTCAAATTGTATGGAGCCGGGTGAGCAGGGCACTTATAACGGTTGGTGTGCCTGGCTTCCTCCCAGTGATACCGGGCCCATGCCTTTCTACGATCCCTCAACTCCAAGAACGTGTCCCGGTCTTGATGAAGTGTATCCTACCCAGCAGACTCAGCCGGGTGAGGTGAGGCCGTCCGCTCCTGACTCGGTTCTTCCGAGTGGTCCTGCTCCTTTGGCTACTATGCGTGAGTGTGCCGCGGGTGAGATTCCCACTCATCTTTCTGCATGTCAGATACCTATGTATCGCTGGCAGATAGCAGAGAAGCGTTGGGAAAAATGTAGTGCACCTTCAACAACTTCTCCGGGAGCCTTTGGTCCTCGGGAGGGATACACCAGCTGTCAGTCCATGATGTACGATCTTGAAAAAGACTGGCGTACCGAGCGGTATCTCGTTCGTCCTCCTGAAACCTTTGGTGAGTGGTATGAGCCCTCATGGGATGCCACCAAGTCTCTCCACCGCTACTCACCCGAAACCGATGACTTTGTTGCCTGTGATGCCTCGGATACGCTCCCTGTCCCCGCTGCCACCGGTTTCGCCTCAGGCGAACCGCTGAGTTACCGTGCACCGTGTGTCCAGGTTCCGGAAAAGGATCGGGGTTGGATGCTCAAACGTTACCGCTCAGAGAATGCCATGTACAAGCGCTACGACCAAACTGTGAGGGCTGCGCCCGAAGCTCTCAGTCGTCAACGTCCCGAGCAAACTCAGGCCACACTTCCAACAACGACACGCCCGGCTCTTACCTCACTTGAGGGTGAGCAGTGCCGCAGCTACCTTGTGACTCTTCGTCAGGGCTTGCTCAGTGACAAGCAGTTCTGGAAAGACATGAGCAACCAGTTCGCGGGCGCTCCTGCCGGTTATCCCGGTGGCGATCATATTCAAGATCTTTTGGACCAGTCATATGAGCGCATTGTGACACTCGATCGTCTTGCGCGAAAAGGGGAGTGCTCCGATGGAACGCTCGAAACTATCTTTGAGAGTCGTGGAACCCTCCACTCCGAACTTTTCTCCGAACTTTCAGTAGTGCTTCCCGATGTTCAGGACTATGGTGCATTCAGTTCATGTCAGGCTCGTTTGGGAGACCGCTCCAAACAGCTTGAACTTCTCATCGGTGGTGTTGCTGACGAGGATAAGAAAGCTCAGCTTGAAAGTCTCAAAGATGAACTTGATGCCCAGCTCGAGGACTTCGATGAACGATCCGATGAGTTCAGTTATGACCTCATCGGTGAGTGTCAGAGTTACTACCGTCAGACCCAGCATACAATCGCGCCGTTGCTGATTTATGCCGATGAAGATATTAATCGCATTATCGATGAGGTTGTGAATAGTAATCTTGGGGCGGCCGGTGCTCGTCTCCGTTCTCAGCTTGAGGCCCAAGGTAAGGAGATTGAGGCTCTTCTCGTTCAGGTCGCCGAGCTCCATAAGAGCTTGGAGCGTATCAGTGCCGCCGCCGAGACTCTCTCGAGCCAGATAACCATAAGTTATGGTGCATTCTCTCGCATCGACAGTCGTTTTGAAAAGGAAAAGAATGAGATTCAGGCATCAAAAGATGAGCTGATTCCCCTTATTGAACAGACCGCAACATTGATCGACTCAGCCAACTGTGTTCGCGGTGAGAATCGCAATCGAGTTCTTGGTAATCTTGCTCGTGCCGGTGCGATCAACTGGATCAGCGATCGCGGTGTTGAGATAGCTCGACGCCTTGACGCCTTCGCCAGTACCTGTAAGGCAAAATCCGTCGTAAAGAGTGATATCGATGCTTTAGAGCAAATTGTCGGAGAGCTTGCCGATCTCAATCAAGAAGACTCATGGAAGGAAGGTATGATGCCCTTTGAGGATGTGCCTACTCATGAGTGGTATTACGGCCCAATGCTGACTGCCAGCGCAAATGGCTTCCTTACTCAGGGACGCCCCGCTGAGTCGGTCCTTCGGCAAGATGCTCTGCTTATGATTGTGCGTGCAGCCGGTGCGACAGATGCGGAGATCATCGGTGACTGCTCAGGCTTCCCAACAGCCGTAACCGAGGTCTCACCGTATGCCCGCTGTGGAGTTAAGGCCGGCCTCGATCGTGGCCTTTCTTTGAGCGGCTCTATGCTGACGCCGATCACTCGCGTTGAGGTTGCCGCCTGGCTTGCACAGCTGAAGACGCTCTCGTCAGAGAATGGTTCAGCTCTTGAGTCTTACAGCGATCTTGCGGATCTTACCGTCACCGAAAGAGAGGCCGTCGCCGCTGTTGTATCAGGTAACTACATGGTAGGAAACGTCTCCTCAACCGGAGCTTCCTTTAAACCTCGCGACTCACTTACTCGTGCGGCGCTTGCCGTCATACTCGAAAAGTTTGTTGTCGTGCCTCAGTAGTTCAGTTTCGCCACCAAGGAGGGAGCCGGTCTAGACCGGTACTGCCGAACTAAGAAAATCGCGAAGGAGCTTCAACGCTTCCTCGCGATTTTCCGTTAGGACGAGCTGCTGTCGTACTTTTGAGGCGTCTCGCAGGCCTTTTATGTACCAGCTATAGTGTTTGCGCATCTCGAGCATACCCCACTGCTCGTCTTTAAAGTTGCAAGCAAGCTCGATATGCCGTTCGATCCGTGTGAGCTTTTCTTCAAGTGTTGGTGGCTCCCAGCTCGTTCCTTCAAGGGCGGCGAATATATCCTGAAAAACCCAGGGATTCCCAAAACTTCCACGTCCCACCATAACTCCATCAAGCGGTCCGATTTTCTCAACGGCATCGGCTCCCGAACAGATGTCACCATTTCCTATGACCGGAATTGAGAGCTCCTGTTTGAGCCGGTGCATCGGCTCCCAGTCTGCGCTGCCGCCGTACATCTGCTTGCTCGTGCGGCCGTGGACTGTGATGAGCTGTGCTCCGGCTCGTTCCATTCTGTGGGCGAAGTCGAAGAACTGCCCTTCGTCATAGCAGCTCGTTCCTATACGCATCTTCACCGAGACGGGCAGGTTTGTTCCCGCGACCGTTGCCTCTACAATCCTCTCGGCAAGAGAGGGGTCTTTGAGTAGTGCCGAGCCGTGGTCTGAGCTGACGATCTTCTTTGCGGGGCAGCCCATGTTGATATCCACCGCGTCGACGCCGTGCTCAGTTAGAAAGGCGGCAGCCGCCTTAAACTTCTCGGGATCTTTTCCAAAAAGTTGAGCAACGATTGGACGCTCTTTTTCAGGGTTGAATATTACTTGGCGTATCGTGGCTTTATTCCCATGTAGAAGCCCATCAATATTGGTGAACTCGGTGAAACAGATCACCCGTGGGCAGACTTCTTTTACTAACTCGCGGTAACTCGAGTCGGTGTAACCCGCCATGGGGGCGAGTGCAACGATCGGGCGGGGGTGTGTCTTCCAAGAAAAATCGCTCATTGAGTTGAGTGTATAGGAACGGTGGAGGTATCATAAAAGCTTTAGCTCAAAACGCAAAGCCTTTCTCTGGGGGCCCTGTTTTTTGCGCTAAGGTGTTGTGAGCTCTTGTGGACCTTTAGAGTGAGTCCTCTTCATCCCCAAACTGGGGGAGGACGTTGTCGATCGCACCCCACTCACTATCCTGCTCTTCGGGGACGATCAGGGTGATCTTATCTCCGATTGAGGCGCGGTAGTAGGTGATGGATGCCAAAAGTACGTTATAGGCCTTTCCTCCGGCAAGAACCTTGTACTGACCATCTTCATGGACCAGTGGTCCGATGACGCGCTTGCGCTCAACCGGCCCAATCTGCTTGTAAATGAATGAGCCGTCGTCTGAGATCGTCAACTTAAGGACATCTCCGGGAACGAGTTTTGACTTGCTGGCGTAGTTTGCAGGAACGGGGTAGGACTTGCCATCCGGCCCGATCATCTTCTGGCCGTCGAAAATTCCCTCCACGATCTGCCCCTCGGGGTCGACCGCGAGCCCTGAGGCCTTGCGTGAGTAGCTTTTTTTGGCTGTGAGTGAGAGGTCTTCTCCTCCCAGCTCCGCTAGAACCTGGCGTGCTGAACGAAGATTCGACTCTGCGGAGTCGAGCATCTCTTTAAGAAGTGCAAGTTTATCTGCAGCTGACATATTGGTCTCGGTTTAATAATTTAGTTTTTTAACTAGCACAATTATAGCAGTCCCGGGTGCCTTTGTCGAGTTAGAGGGGGTCGCGACTCTGAGGCTCTTCGTGAGGGGGACCCTTCTTAACGTAGCGGTCAAAGAGCGTTCGTCGTGCAACACCCACATTCTTGAAGATTCGGAAGGTGAAAACCACCGTGGCTGCAAGGTAGAGGTCGAGTCCGAGGAGGTCTCCAAAGAGGGTGATGCCCAGTGCGAGTAGGATATTGAAAAGGAGTCCGGTGCTGAAGAGCCAGGGGTCGTATTTATCTTTGGAGAGCTGAGCTCGCATCGCTCCAATAAGAGCATCCACAATACCCAAAATGACTACGGCAGTATAGCGGGTGTACTCCACTGGAATCGTAAAGGGGAGTAGGAACCCGATAATCACACCGGCTAAAATGCCAATAAGTGCGTAGATCATTACTTCCTTTTAAATATCACTTTTTCGTTTTTCGCGCCAGCAATGCGCAGATCTATGTAGCTCAGTGGTTCGTTATAGATATCGAGCTTGTCGAGCGCGCGTTTGAGCTTATCGAGCTGTTTGTCTATGTCACTGGTTAAGTCGAGCCAGACTACGAAGCCTTTTTCGGTGGTCAGGTGGAGCTCTCGCTCAATTTTTTTCCACTCACCACTGATTACCTTCATGCCGAAAAGCTCCTGGAAGCGGTTGAAGCCCCGAGTCATAAGGTACAATTTTTCCTTTTGTACAAACTGGTTTCCGTCGATCACCAGTGGCTCATCGCTCTTTAAGCTCAAAAGAGGGAGCGCCTCATTCCGGGTGGTACCCTGGGCAATTACATAGCCTGTCTGGTTGATTGTCATAAATGACTCTCCTTCTGGAGCGATTACGTGAAGCTGTAAGACCGCCGGGTACTCTTCGATGCTGAGCACGACTTGGTTGGGATAAGATTTTTTAATCTTTGCGAGCAGGAGCTCGTGTTTGAAGGTCTCCGCAAGCTCATCCGTAAGTGTATCGGTCCTGAGGAAGAGAATATTGCGCCCCTTAAGTTTGTCCAGGAAGGGCTGCAGTGAGCTGACGGGGATGGCCTGGCCGGGCTTCTCGACGGTTACTTTTTTTACGGTGAATATGGTCGAGAAGAAGACGAGGTAGCTCGTTCCGATTACTACGGCGATGCCACCAAGGAGTAGGAAGAGGCGAGAGAGGAGTTGTGCAAAAGGGGAGGCGAGTCTGCGTGAGCGTCGTCGACGAGGCTGTGAAAGCCCGGATGAGGGCACGCTGCGATTTCGCTGCTTCCGCTGCTTCAAAAGAAGGTGATTGAAGCGTCTGCGCATCGTAGTATGAAGGGGGGAGGGGGCGTCCTTTTTTTTGAAAAACATGGTGTGGCGAACAAGAAAAAAGCTTGTACATAATACAAGCCCTTGGGGTCTTAGGGAACACGGAATACTACGCGGCTACCACTTCAGGTTTCTTGGCGGCAGCAGCCTTTTTAGCCTTGCCGGCACCTTTGCGGGGAGCTGGTTTCTTCACGACCGGAGCTTTTGTGGAAACTGATTCCTGCCAAGCCAGTCGTCGCTCGCGTGCTTTTTCTTTGTTGCGTCGCTTGCGATCCTTGGACTTTGGACGAGTGAACTTCATCGTCGTAAGGCCGTGCTGGTGATTTGTACCTCGGTTTGACATATACGGCAGGAGGATACTGGCTGTCTGGCTCAAAGTCAAGCAATCATGCCTTATGAATACTTTTCTAGTGTCCGTGATTATTTTTTGTTATACTCGGTGCCGCATGTCAGATCAGAAAACTTATGACGTTATTGTGATCGGAGCCGGGGTAGCCGGACTTAGTGCAGGCATGTACTGCGGACGTTTTAATATGAAGACGCTCGTTATTGGTGAGATGCCCGGCGGTATTATTACAACAACTCACTTGGTTGAGAACTATCCCGGAATCCCCTCCATTACCGGTCTCGATATGGGGACGGTGTTTATAGAACATGCTCAGAAGTTTGGTGCCGAGCTCAACTATACGCGTGCAACAAGTGTCGAGAGGCTTCCCGAGAATGGCGGTGGGGCTAAGAGTTTCTTTAAGGTCTCGACCTCGAGTGATGAGTACCTGGCAAAGACCGTTATTTTTGCTACGGGGACTCAGCATAAAAAACTCAACGCACCCGGAGAGGATGAGTTTTCCGGTAAGGGTGTCTCGTACTGCGCTTTGTGTGACGCCGCTTTCTTTAAGGGGAAGCGTTGCTGTTTAATCGGTGGTGGTGACTCTTCCGCGATTGAGGCCCTTATTCTTGCCGAGCAGGCCGGAGAGGTTACGATGTTTGTTCGTCGCGATGTTCTTCGTGCAGAGCCCATCAACTTGAAGAAGGTTATGGAGCACCCAAAAATTACGGTCCGCTTCCAGACCGAGGTAGCTGAGATTAAGGGGGATGAACACGTCACCTCCGTTGTACTGAAGTCGGGTGAGGAGCTTCCTATGGATGGGGTCTTTATAGCAATCGGTCACGTGGCTCTTTCGGAACTTGCCAAGAGCATCGGTGTCGAACTCGATGGTCACGGCCAGATCAAAATCAATCGCAAGTCGGAGACAAACATCGAGGGCGTTTATGCCGCCGGCGATGTCTGTGACACACCCTTTAAGCAGGCGATCACCGGCGCTGCCGAGGCTGTTATGGCGAGCTACTTCGCCTATCAGTATGTCCAAAATAACGAAGTAGCCTAATAAAACCTACCATGGCAGAGACCGACTCTTTTAATGATGACCGAAAGCCCTCAACCTTGAGGCTGTCAGATTATACTCCGCCCTATTTCCAGCCTGAGCGGATTCACCGCACCTTCGATGTGAGGAGTCGCACTGAGGTTGTGGTAACTCAGCTTCTTGAGGGCGTAAGTCTTACCGAGCACGCACCCAAAGGGCGGAACCAGCAGCTGATTTTTGATCTTGGAGATAACTTTTTTGGGACGGCTCCCGCCGATCGTATACAGAAGGTTACGCTGGATGGTGTTCTTCTTGAGGAGGCTGACTTTTCTCTGCACTCCGGGAAACTCTTGATCGAGGCTGAGCTCCGCGAGGGTCAGTCGCGTTCGATTGAGACGGTTGTGGCGCTCAATCCTTCTGCTAACAAGGCCGCCGAGGGGCTGTACGAGTCGGGAGGAGACGGCCGCTCGATGCTTGTCACTCAGTGCGAGTCTCGGGGCAATAAGAGGATTGGTCCGTTGCAGGATCGTCCCGATGTTATGACCGAGTGGAGGACGACTCTCATCGCCGACCCTTCAGTGTTTCCGACTCTCCTCTCGAACGGTGTCATTATTGAGGATGCTACTCTTCCTGATGGTCGCCGTAAGGTGACCTATGATATGACCGTGCGAATGCCTCCGCATCTTTTTGCCGTCGTGATCGCACCGAAAATGGCCACCCTTGCCGGTGAGTATGAGCAGGGTGGTGGTTCCGGAGTAAAGCTTGAGGTCGTCGCCGACCCACAGTATCAGGACCGGCTGAGTCTTGCACTGGAAGTTCTAAAAGCCGTCATGGCGTGGGATGAGAAGACTTTTGGCTACGTTACCCAGCTTCCCGAGTACCGCTTGGTTGCGACTGAGATGTTTAACTACGGAGCGATGGAAAATCGCGCACTCAACATCTTTAACGCTCTGAGTCTTTTGTGGAACCAGCGTTCCGAGACGGATGCTAACTTTTGGCGCGTTGTGACCGTGGTGGCCCATGAGTTTTTCCATGATAAGACGGGCAACGATGTGGGAATCCGTGACTTTTTCCAGCTCACTCTAAAAGAGGGACTGACGACCTTCCGTGAGCAGCTTTTTTCACGCGACTTTGGCCTGGGCGAGCTCGAGAGAATTAATACGATCCGCTACCTCCGCCAGATAACCTTTGTCGAAGACGATGGCCCTCACGGTCGTCCGCTTCTTCCGAAAGAAGTTATGAGCGTTGAAAATCTTTACGGTGGAGTCACCTATGAAAAGGGTGCGGAGTTTTTCCGTATGATTCAGACGCTCGTTGGAGAAGAGGCCTTTGTTAAGGTTATGAAGGAGTACTATCGTCGTTTTAACGGTCAGGTTGCTACGATTGAGGACCTTGTCTCAATTAGTCAGGAGGTCTCGGGTCTCAACTTGGCTCAGTTTAGGGAAAGTTGGCTCGATCAACATGGAACGCCGACCTGCCATGTAACCACAGAGTATGATGAGGCGGCCCAGAGTTACACCCTCTGTGTTCGACAGGAACCATACCGTCCGGGGCAGAAGCCCTACTACTTTCCTCTGAGGATGGGGCTGCTAGCCTCCGATGGACAAGATATCCCTTTGAAGCTGAGTGGCGAGGTGAGCTCCCACGACCTGCAACGGGGTGTCTTGCACGTATCAGAATCGGAGCAGACCTTTGTTTTTACCGAAGTTAAAGAGCGTCCGGTCGCCTCGTTGATGCGCTCAGCGTCGGCGCCAATGCGTCTCTACTATGAGCTCTCCACCCAGGATCTTCAGTTCTTGATGAAGAGTGATACCGATACCTTCAACCAGTGGGAGGCCTCTCAAGAACTAGCCGCGCGCGCACTCGTAGAGTGCGCGCGCTCATGGCAGCAGACCGGTAAGATCACCGTACCTTTCGAGATTCTTGAGACGTACGAGAGCGTTCTTGCCCGTGCCGAGGCTGCTCCCGGACTGATCGCCGAGATGTTTGCCCTGCCCGCCGAGGAGATCGTCCTTCAGCGGATGGGGGAGTATGACTTCCATGCCGCCTACTATGCCCGCAAGGCGCTTAAGGCAGCTCTGGGGGGCCATCTTTCCGACACAATGGAGTCGCTCTACCATCAGCTTCATGGAGATGGTTCTTACAGCCGAGAGGTTGAGTCGATGCACCGTCGACAGCTAAAAAATGTCGTCCTGAGCTATCTCGTTGAAGCTGATCCTCAAAAGTATCTTCCCCATGCCGAGCGTCAGTTTAAAGAGGCGACAAACATGACCGACGAGTTTACGGCTTATGCCCTCCTCTGTAATGGGGCATCGGCCTTCCGCGAAGCTGCCGTTAAGGGCTTCTACGCAAAATGGCACACCGATCCCTTGGTATTTGTGAAGTTCCTGGCGCCGCAGGCTACCTCTACGACGACTCCCGATCTGCTTCAACGTCTTCAGGAGATCGAGAAGGTGCCCGAGTATGACCCCTCTGTTCCTAACCTTGTTCGGGCACTCTGGTACAGCTTTGGTTACAACATCCCCGCCTTTCATGCCGAGGACGGAAGCGGTTACCGCGCCCTCGTCGACAAGGTTATCTTCTATAACTCCTCAAATCCTCACCTCGCCGCCACTCTGATGCGGCACTTCCAGATCTGCACCAAGCTCAAAGATCCTCAGCGCTCTCTGATGCGTGCTGCACTTCAGCGGTTAAAGGAGCTTCCGGATCTTCAGTCGGCGGTGCGTGAGCTGGTGGATCCCATCCTAGAAGAAGACCACGCCTGATAAGGTTGCCGGGATGGCCCTCTCCTTTCACCGAGCTTGGCTCTGCCTCTGTGGAGCGGAGTATCTTACTTGTGTAGATTCTGGCGGAAGGACTGGTAGGCTTCGCTATTTTGAATTTTTTTGCGAAGAGTAAGATCGGTCTGAGCCGGACGTGTTGTTCGCTCAACTGAGAGCAGGAGGGCGAGCTCATCGTCATCCAGTAGACCATGAGAGCTTATGGTCTCAACAATCGAGACCTTCTTTTCGAGTGCTTCTTTAACGAGCTCAGCGGTTACTTCATACCCCAGGTAGGGGTTGAGAGCCGTTGCTGTAACTAAACTTCCGTCGAAGAGCTTTTTGATCCGCTCCTCATCGACCACGACTCCCTCGATACAGTCGGTGCGGAGCATCGTGCAGGTGTTGGTGAGGAGTGAGAGTGAGCCCAGGAGGTGTTTGATAATGAGCGGTGTCATCACGTTCAGCTGCAGCTGGCCGGCTTGGGCGGCAAGGGTTATAGCTTGGTCTGAGGCCATAACGTCGTACCCTGCCATGTGGACCGCCTCGGGTACGGAGGGGTTTACCTTGCCCGGCATTATCGACGAGCCGGGCTCAACCTCGGGTAAGATGATCTCGGCAATCCCTGTTAGCGGCCCCATGTTGAGTATCTTAAGGTCGTTTGCGATCTTAACGAGGTCGACTGCCAGTGCGCGCAGTGCGCTTGAGAGAGCTACAAAACAGGTCATGCTCGCGGTGGTCTCGAACAGGTCGTCAGCCGGTTTAAGGGGGAGTTTTGTAAGTTTTGCGAGTGTCGCAACCACCTTTTTTTGGAAGTTAGGATGCGTTGTTATACCACTTCCCAGTGCCGTTCCTCCAAGGCCGACCTCGAGTAACTCCTCGGCACCGATCTTCACTCGTCTGAGTGATTTTTCAAGCATCGTCACATAGGCGTGGAACTCCTGCCCCAGCGTCATCGGTACCGCATCTTCAAGATGTGTCCGTCCGACTTTTATTAGTGAGCGGTAGCGGTAGGCGAACTCCTTGAGGGACTTTGCGAGCTCCTCGCCGGCTTGTAAAAGTGGTGTCACAAGAAAGAGTGCGGCAATCCGCAACGAGGTGGGCGTCACGTCGTTACTCGACTGGCTCATGTTGACGTGGTTGTTGGGGTGGACGGGGCTGTAGCTGCCCAGAGGGTTACCGAGCATCTCATTCGCCCGATTTGCTATAACCTCATTCGCATTCATGTTGAACGGTGTGCCCGCTCCCGCCTGGATGATGTCGAGGGGAAAGTACTCGTCCAGATGGCCTTCCGAGAACTCTTCAGCGGCACGCATAACTGCATCGCCGCTCTTTGCCTCAAGCAGCCCGAGTCCCAAGTTGGTCTCAGCACAGGCCCGTTTAACCAAACCCAGTGCTCGAATGTATACGCGTGGAGCACGCTGGCCGGTGAGCTTAAAGTTGGCGAGTGCTCGAGTGGTGAATATCCCGTAGTAGGACTCTGCCGGAACCTCAAGGGGGCCGATCGCATCATGTTCTGTACGCATCTTCTCCATTGAGCTGATCCTACACCATTTGCTTTAAAAAGCGAAAAGAGACATACTTAATTACTGATTAACATCAAACTTAGTATGAGCTTAATCTGGCTACTTTTCATTGTTATCCAGCTCATCTCGGTAACGTTCATGGGGATAAGTATTATGCGTCTCTATGGTTATGTCCGAAAGTATCGTTTCAATGAGTCGAACTACACCCTACTTCTGGGGTTTATTCACCTTAACTGGGTTGCAACCGCCTATATCGTAGCCGTTCCGGTCTGGGCCGTACTCTCATTTTTCTTCCTCTTCCACTAGTCTATGAGTCTTATTACCAAAGACAACACCAACCGAAATTTTAAGGGGCAGCTGCATGATGAAGAGGTGCTCTGCTTTACTCGTCAGCACTGGGTTGTCTTTCTCCAGCATATTTTTATTTACCTTATTATAGGTCTGCTCTTTTTGGGGTATACCTTTTTGATTGCCACGGACTTGGTGAGCTCGCTCTTGGGAGAGGCTGGGATAACCACCGCTCGTCTCCTTGTCGTTGCTGCCTCAATCTATCCGCTGCATCGTTTTTTTATTGGCATATTCAACTACTACTTAAAGACTATTGTCATTACCGACCATCGTGTCGTCCAGCTCGATAAGACTCTCTACCTTAATGATAATCGTGATGCTGTCGGGCTCGTGGAGATTCAGGACGTTACGATGAAACAGCATGGGATCATGCAGACGCTTTTGGACTATGGTAGCATTGAGCTGGTGGTCTCTTCGCCGGGTGAGCTCAAGTGCTTTAAGTACGTTCCCAATCCCGGCTACCATTTCAGAAAGATCAACAAAGCAAAGCGTTTACAGCTCTTGGGGGTGGATCAAAATGAGCGTGAACATCGTGGGGTCGTAAGGGAGGTGGAGCTCCCCACTGTTGCGGTAAAGGAGTAGCTATGCTATAATAAAAAGATTTTCCGTGAAAAAATCACATAAATATAAAAAGTCATGGCTGATAGAGTTGGTCCAGATGCCCCCACGGATGTTGATAAGCACGAGATAAAAACCACGGTGCCTACCGCACGTGATGATCTCGCAAAGCTCCGTGCTGAGACGGGCAGGCTCGATCCCGATAAGCTCGATGTTCCTGAGCAGTTAGTTCCCGGACTGAGTGCGGACGTTGTTTTGAAGAAGGTTTTTGAGAAGTTGAAGGTTAAAAGCTCCACGACGTCCGTAGAGCACCTTAAGCTGGCTCTGAGTACCTCGGGAGTTGATCTTAAAAAACTCAAGATCACTACCTACAAAGTTGATAAAGGAACACTGGTTCTTGCTGGAAAAGAAGATGGAAAAGATAAGCAGTACACACTCAACCTTCTGCCCTGGCATATGTTTTTGAGTAAGTCTGTTGAGAAGAAAGAGGTTTTAAAAAACTTCTATGCGTTGGGAGAACACGAGGGTGGAAAGCCCATCAAGTACGCCGAGGCTCTTGTTGGTTCTGTCGATGCCACAAACCATAAAGATCGACTCCGTTCTAAAGAGTGGTATGAGAAGAAGGTTTCTGCCGCAAGACTTCTTCACGACCTTTATCACTCAAGTCCAACCCGTTTCGACGCGCCGACGCAGGCACTTCTCAAGGCAAATGCGGCGATTATCGAGATGCTGGCCTATACCCCCGTTACCACAGCCGCCCAGTTTCAGCAGAAGTTTGAAAAGTCCCATGGCTACACCTTCGGTCAAATTGGAGGTGCGGGTGGAGTTTACAATATCGTTCTGGCCTTTCAGCGTGTCCTCGATATCTATGGCAACGATGATGAGCTAATAAAAGAGGCCGACACGGAGATGAAACTCGTCATCGGAACCGAGCAGAACAAACAAGAGGAGCGTTACTCCGCCGCTTATACGCCTGTTGAATCTACACCTCCGCCTAGAGAAGGGGAGACCCCGGGACCCGTGGAGCCGCCAAGGCCCGGCGAGACGCCTGTGCCGGTTCCACCAGAACCTGGAGAGACTGAGCCGCCAAAGCCACCAGAACCCGGTGTACCACCGATCGTTATTACCCGTGGTGAGCGGTATCCTTCCGACTGGCACGAGCGTGTGACCGACCGTCCCGCCCTCTTGGTCCCGCGAAGCGAGATGTACTCCGAGGCCGGTTATAAAGAGGCCGTCTCTTCTCAGCTGATTGAGACCTACTCTACACAAGGCCTTAATCCAATGCTCGACTCGCTCAAGGAACTCGACGTCGCTAAGCGTGAGGAGGTTTTGGGAGCGATGCTTACGAAGATGAAGGAGGTGAATCTGGCTGCAGCCTACACTCTGCTTGCCGAGATTGTCGGTGGCGGACGGGAGGGCCTTCGAAGTCGTCTTATAGAGGGAGTCAAAGCGAATATTGCAGCCGCCCCTAATCCCAATGATATGGCCTACTGGGAGCTTCAGCTCATGCAGCATGAGGCACCTCAGGGTGTACTTCCAAAAGATCGGGTTAAGAAGCTGATGGATAAGATGGCTATGATCGATGCTACAAAGCTCAAGCCCGAACACCGGGAGACGCTCGAGCGACAGCGCGCCTACCTTGCGATGTTTGTGAAGGCCCCGCTCGCTCGAGATCTTGTTACTACGGCTCTTTCTATCACCGAGACCTCACTTGAGGATCCCGGTGATGTTAAGGACTTTCAGGGACAAAGCCGTGAAGAGATTAAAAAGGATCTCAATGGCGGTGTTGATAATGATGAAGAGGTTTACTACGCCTCACGTCACGTTCTGGAGATGCTTAATGTTCTTGTGACTTATGCCTATCCACACTATGTGAAACAAGGTTGTAAGATCGACAATCCTATCTCTTACTTCCTTTCTTGGATCGAGAACGGTGAGTCGAAGTTTGATGCTACCGATGTTATAAAAATGCCTCGGGGAGCCGTTGAAACCGTTCATAATGTGAACGGCCATCCGGTCCTTCTGAGCGGTGAGATCAAGTTGAAGAATCTTTACCATGACATGTTTGCCGATGGTGCCGCCGAGGTGCGCCTCTTCCGGGAGTATCAAGAGACGGATGATAATGGAGGCGATGAAGATATTGATGGCCATGAGGCTTTCCTTAAACGTAAAGGTGGAATTTCCGCTTACATGCAGGAGCTGATGGGAGGCGAGCTTGTTGGTGATATTGGCACCATGAGTACGGCTACCGAGAAGCTTCATCTTGTGAAGATTGAAGAGCTTATGGTCGCCGGTCGCTACAGCGAGGCACGCCAGCTCTGTATTAACATTCTCGAACCCCGCTTCAACGAACAGAAGGAGATTGAAGGTAACGAGGTCTCTGCTCGTGCAAGCGAACTCGGGGACAAGGGATACCGTAAAAAAATTGATGCTCAGGTACGTCGCTCGCTCAAAGAGCAGGGGATTGTTGGTGAGGCTGAGTTCCTTCGTCGTGGTTTCAAAGACGAGCTCGGTCGTCCCTATCCAAAACTCGATCTGTACGTCGCCGATATTACCGGCGCGCAGCTCGACCACATGGCCTACATCGACCTCCAAGGTGAGCTCGGTGAGATGCTCTATGATAGCGATAAAATTAACTCGATGGGCCTCACTCCTTTTGAGGCACAGGTTTTTAAGTCATTCAAATCACTCAACGGTTATGGTTGGGGACTTTCTGCAGAGAATCGAGATCTTGCCTGGGATATAACCAAGTCGGTCGCTGAGCTGGTTGCCGTAAGTATCGTCACTGCCGGTGTGGGAAGTTTTGCCGCCGGTCTTGCCGGTGCCGCAGAAGGTTCCGTCGCCGCAAGTCGAGCCTTCAGTCTGGCCGGTCGTGTTGGGCAGTATGCCCAGCGTGGAGGTGAGTCTATCCGGGCTTCTCGTATTGCACGAGTCGGAGGCGTAGTCCCTAACCCCGGCCTCTTAGCCCGCCACGTCCAGTGGGCCCGCAATACTCAGCATGCCGGACGTGCCAATCGCTGGGGTTCGGGTGCTGCCCGTCTCGGTTGGGAGTCAGTGGGCTTTGTCGGAACTTCGAGTGCCCTTCATGGTGACTCGCCCTTTAATGCAGATGGTGGATGGCATCTTGCCACAACCGCTCTCACACTTGGTACGCTTGGTGGTGTCTTGAGAATCGCCCGTGGAGGTAATCCGCTGGGACGCTCACTCAACTGGATCGCCGAGCGTGGCGTCGTGGGACGTGGAGCTGTTTATACAACCGAGGTTGC
>Ga0210044_10001805_pt1 | contig 32532 bp, 25 predicted proteins | sample CryGey13umfilter_2_FD_183959 | JGI IMG/M metagenome (GOLD analysis project Ga0210044, IMG submission 183959) | Groundwater microbial communities from aquifer in Utah, USA - Crystal Geyser 4/9/14 3 um filter (SPAdes) (version 2) | ecosystem: Environmental > Aquatic > Deep subsurface >...
CCGCCCCGGCGGCGTTGCCCTCCCTCACCGTACTTGCCCAGTACGCCTCGGTCGCGTCGCCTTGCCGGATGCGGCGCATCGACCCTCTCGGTGCGTCACCGTATTTATGAACTGAAGTACTTAGTGCGACTTCGGCTTCGGCATCTTGAAAAACCTGAGGGCGAGGGTCTTTTCCTCCCCGCCGCGCCGCACGGTGACCTGCGCAGTGTCCCCGCCCCGCTTCTCCCCGACCCGGAAGAGGACGTCGACGCTTTCCTTCACCGGCTCCCCGTCGAGCGCGAGGAGCTCGTCCCCCTTCGCGATCCCGGCTTTTTCCGCCGGGGACCCCGGAGCGACGGATTCGACGAGGAGACGCCCCTCCTTCTCCTCCATCCGGATCCCCATCCGGACCCGCTTCTCCTCGATACTGTTGAACGGGACGTACCAGAGGAAATGGGCCGGGAGCAGCGGGACCTCCGGGAGATCCACCCGCATCAGCCGCCCCTCCTGCTGCTCCGGCGTGCTGATCTCCTCCGGGAGGACGATCGCGTACGGGATCGGCATGCGGCGCACCACCTTCTTCGGGAGCCCGAAGCCGTATTTCACGTGCCACCCGCCGGTGATCGTCACCATCCGCTTCCCCTCGCCCCGGGGGCCCTTCAGGTAATCGACCACTTTCTGCGCCATCGTCTCCTCCCAGAGCAGCTGGACGCGGAGGAAGGAGTCGAACGATTCGTCCCCGCCGCCGTGCCCCCCATGTCCCCCGAAGACGCCGCGCAGGACGGCGCGCTGCCACGGATCGGTCTCGCCGATCTCCGGGAGCTTCCGGCGAAGGTCCTCCGGGACGTTGTCGAGCCCCGTCCGGCGGACCGCCTCCTGCAGGTCCTTCGACGGATTCAGGGCGATCACGTCGATCCGGTGCTCCTTCGCGAAGAGAAGCAGGTCCCGGTAGGCGCCGAAGTCGTACCCCCACGTCTCATACCACTTCGAGGCCTTCAGGAACTCGAGCTCCGAGAGTTCCCCGTTCACCCACCGGTCGAGAATGGCCTGCTGCGGCTCCCGGAACATCTCCATCCCGACGGCGATCTTCCCCGGGAAACGGCGATGGAGCCCGCGAACGACGGTCAGCTCGACCCGCTGGTCGTTCAGGTTGTCGTGCGTCTCCCCCACCGACACCAGGCGGGCGCCGGAAAGCATCTCCATCATCCCGTCGATGGAAAGCCGGAGGCCCGTGGGCAGGTGGAAGATCTCCTCCACCTTCGGCGGAGTGGAAGGAAGATACGGCATCTCCGCGCTTCCGGTCACGGCGCGACTCGACGCGCAGCCCGAAAGGAGCAGGAGCGCCGAAAGAGCGGCGGCAAAGATCCATCTCCGAAACGGCATCGGTTCCTCCTGTTCACCGACGAGCATCGGGGACCGCGGGCTCGCGGGGGGGCTCGTCCCTCTCCTCGGGGGCGGGCCGGGTCGCCCGGTCGACGATCTCCGGAGGCTTGATGTCCTCGCGGTCCGACGTGACCCGGAGCTCCCGCAATCGGCGCGCCCCCGGGAGGACGCGCGACTCGTACGACCCGACGGCGGCGTTGTACGCGGAGACCGCCCTGTCGAGCCCGTCGCGGATGTGCGCGAAATGCTCGGTGAATTTCCCGATCCGGTCGTACATCTCCTTCCCCAGCCGGCTGATCTCCTGCGCGTTTTCGGCGACCTCCTCCTGGCGCCATCCGTAGGCGACCGCCTTCAGCAGCGCGATGAGCGTCGTGGGAGTGGCGAGGATCACGCGCTCGGAGGCGCCGCATTCGATGAGCCCGGGATCCTGCTCCAGCGCGGCGCTGAAGAACGTCTCGCCCGGGAGGAACAGAACGGCGAACTCGGGCGCGGGGGCGAACTGGTCCCAGTACCCCTTCGATGCGAGCGCGGACAGGTGGGCGCGGATCTGCCGGGCGTGGTCCTTGAGCCTCGCCGTCCGGGTCGCGTCGTCCGGCGCCTCGAGGGCCTCGAGGTACGCGGAGAGGGGGGCCTTGGCGTCCACCACGATGTTCTTGTGGTTGGGAAGCCGCACGATCATGTCGGGGCGCAGGCGTCCGTCCTCGGTGGTCACGCTCTCCTGCTCGACGAAGTCGCAGTGCGCGAGCATCCCCGCGATCTCGACGACGCGCTTGAGCTGGATCTCCCCCCAGCGCCCGCGAACGGTCGGCGCCCTCAGCGCCTTCACCAGGTTCGCCGTCTCCGACTGGAGACGCCCCTGCGTGTCGATCAGCGACCGGATCTGCTCCGCCAGCGTGGCGTCGGCGGCGAACCGCGCCTTCTCGAGCTCTTCGATCTTCGAGTCCACCCTCAGGAGGGAGTCGCGCATCGGGAGGAGCAGCGCGTCGATCGCCTGCTGCCGCATCTCGAGGTCGCCTCGAGCGCCTTCCTGGAACGTCTCCAGCGTGGATTTCGCAAGCGTGAGGAAGGATTCGTTGTTGCTGCGCAGCGCCTCCGAGGAGAGGGCCTGGAAGGCCTCCTTGAGCCTCTCCCTCGCCTCGTTCAGGACGGCGAGCTTCTCGCCCATGAGCCGCTCCTGCCCCTGCAGCCGCTCTACGAGCGTCGCGACCTGTCCCGCGCGGAGGAACCAGCCCGCGGCGATCCCCGCCGCGAGCGCGGCGAGGACGAGGAGGACGACGGCGACGATCCCCATCCATCCTACCCCGCGTGCCCTGCGCAGCCGCACCCGTCCATGCCGCACTCCTCGTCGGCGGGCGGAACGGCGGAGAAGTGCGCGGACACCACCCGGGGGACGTCCTCCCCGGTCTTGACCCAGAGGGTGGCCCGGATCCGCGCCTCGCCGATCCCCTCCTCCTCGTCCTCGAACACGACCTTCTGGATGGCGTGGAGGACGGAGATTCCGCCGAAGGCGTCGCAGCGGAGAAGCTCGAAGGACATCCGGCCCGTGGCGTCGAACGCCGCCTCGAGCATCGCCGAGTACCCGTCACCGTCGATCAGGTCCCCGGTGAAATCCTCGAAGACCGCGAACCGCGGGTCGGACAGGTCGAAGAAGGTTCGCATCCCCTCCGGGTCCCGGTCGTTGTACGCCTTCGCGTACCTGTCCAGAAAAGCTTGCGCGTCGAACTCCATGATCCGCCCCTTTGCGATGGATTTACCGTCATCATAGCAGAGAGGGGACGACGGGTCGCCCCGTCGTCCCCTCCTTTATGTCATCGCCCGCTACGAACCGGCGGGCGTCCCGGTCAGTTGTCGATCGTCGGCTCGATCCGGACCTCGTCGGCGTTCATGATCACGACCGGGGTCGCCTGGTTACCCCGCGCCTTCACGATGTCGCCGACCGCAACGGCCGCGAAGAAGTCCGCCTGCGTCGCGAACTCGCTCTCGTCGGCCCGCAGAAACTTCGTTCCGGGCGGGGGGATCGTGACCACCGTGATACCAAGGATCGTCAGGTTCGGCGACAACGCGAAGTCCAACGGCCCCTGAAGGATGTGCCTGTTCGGGGCGATCGCATCGATCCGTTCCACCCGCGTCGCGACGATCGACGCGGGAACCGTCGTGTTGTCGAGGAATGCGGACACTTCCAGCGTGTCCCCGACATGAACCCCATGGGAACCCGACTGGCTGAAGAGCGTGTCCCCGTCGCGGCTGTCCTCGTACTGGGTCAAGGCGTTCACCCTCACCGTCTTCCCGAAGATCGTCAGGGAGGAAGCCGAAACGGAAGTCACCGTGCTCTCCATCCGGACATTGCTCGCCTGACGGATCTCGATCTTCGTCGCCGCAAGCGTCCCGTCGACCTTGCGGACCCCTTCCACCTCGACCTTGACCCCTGCGAGGATGTCCGCTCCGGCGCCGTCGGTAAACGTCGTCGTCCCGGTGGTCCAAGTCACGGTCTGGAACCCGTTCGGGCCGATCAACTCGAAGCTCGCGTTCGGCGTCACCACCCGGCCGACGTACCCCTCCACTTCCGCACTGCTGCCGGAGGGTTGCCCGCCGGTCGCGTCCTCCAGCTTCACCGAGGTCGCGACGAGGGCGTTGTCCGACGCCCGCAATGTCCCCTTCGCCTCGACGAAGGAGCCGTTGACCACTCCGGCGGGAATACTTCCAAGGGCGTTGTAATCCACCGTCTTCCTTCCGATGGAGAACATCTTGGCGCCGGTATCGAGCCCTGATACCGTTCCCTTGGCCTGGACAGGCCGTCCCGCAATGAGATCGTCGGACCACTTGTGGATGAAAGTGGCGTGGATCACGCCGTTGTTGTCCGCCGACCCGTGCACTTCAAGTTCAGGGCGCTTGCCCGCCTTGACCAGGTTGTCGACGGCCACGAGATCAACCACGTTGTCGAACACCGTCGTTGTGTCCACCACCACCGTCTGCTCCATCACCTTCAATTTGTTCGTCGCCAACGTCACCCCGTTGTCGTCCATCGGGCCGTCCACGTGACGAAGGATCGTGATGTCGTCCGCCCGGCCGGTCGCCCCGCTGATCGTCCCGGTGATCATCACCATCATCCCGACCTTAAGGTCCGCCTTCGTCCTTCCGTGTCCGTCGAAGAAGTTCGTGTTGTCGATCGCGCTGTCGTCGTAATGCACCCCGTTCACGATCACGCTCCCGAAGCCGGAGACCGGCCCGACACCGGTGCCGCCGGTTCCCCCTCCCGACGAATTCACCATTCCTCCGCCGCAGGAGGCCGACACAACGGGGAGAAGGAGGGCCAGGACCATGAAAATCATCCTCCCTTGTCTCGACAAATCCATGACTATCCCTCCTGTTCTTTTTCCCCGCCGTTTTTCCTTCGTTCCATTCATTGACGCCTTCCCCCGTTCCGACGATTCACCCGGTGGGGATCGGACCTTTCGATCCGCCCCCCTCGCCGGTGTCGCGATCCCTCCCGCTTCCGTCGAATTCTCCGGAAGGTCGCCGTCCATCAGGAATGGTTCTCGTGATTGTCGTGATTGTCGTGATCGTCGTGATCCTCGCTATGCCCGATGTCTTTCTTTCCTTCCACTTCGGTAGCATGGATCACCGCATCCGGGAAACTCCCCGTTGTCAGCGAACGGGTCTTGACCTCCACGAACTGTCCGGCCGCGAGGACCCCGCCGGGGATGTCCTGGAGAGTCACCCCCGTGATATCCACGGTGACAGTGGAAACTCCGGGAAGGGGCCCGAGCCGGAACGTGTTGTCGATGCCGACACTGTACACGTACCCCTTGATTTCAAACTCGTCGGATTCGCCCAACTTGACATCGATGTACGTGGCGTCGATTACGTTGTCGCTCGCGGTCAACCCGCTGACTTCCACCACGAACCCGTCTCCGATCGGCCCATGCTCGATGTTCGTCGTCCCTCCAAAACGTACCTTCTGCCCCAGGACCTCGAACGTGTTGTCCGTGGTGTTCAGGTGTTGGACCGCCCCCTGGAGATTGTCCTCGTACTCGATCTCGGTCGCATGGTCGTCACCGTCCCCGTGGTGGACGGTGACGACCATGCCCACGCTGAGCACGGTGCAATCCTGGACGCCTCCGGAGTGATCCTCGCCGGTGTCGAGCAACTTTCGGTGCGTCTCGGAGCCGGTCTGGAACTCGATGCCGTTCACCCACACGCTGCCGAACCCCGTGATCGCCCCCCGGGTGGTGGAGCCACTGCTACTGCCGCCGCCACCCCCGCCGCACCCTGTCAGTACCAGCGCGGCAGCGGCCCCGATCGCAATCATGGACGTCCTCATCCCTCTCCGATTCATGGTCTTCTTCTCGCTTTCTGTCTTTTCCGGGTCCATGGCCGGAAGACCGAAAAAGACGGTTGATGGGTTCACTTCCTGAAGGTCGGAGTTTTCCCCCTGACTTGGTCGATCTTCACGTCCGCCTCGAACCAGTAGATCCCGATCCCCGCCCTGCGCCGGCCCGTACCCGTGGACTTCGGGGCGGCGTCGCGATCGCGCGCCGCCAGCTTGCGGTCCGCCTTCCTGAGGAATTCTTCCGCACGCATCGCAAGATCTTTTCGGAGTTCCTCGACCGCCTCGTCGGGCAGGTTGTCGTACATCGTCTTTCTCTGGAAGAACGCCTCGCCGGGTTCCGCCAGCAGGTTGTGGTCGATCGTTTCGATCAGGCAGGCGGTATCCGTCCCGAGAATCTCGAGTCTTTCCTCGTCTCCGGCGATCGGGATATAGGCCCGCGCGAGGAGACGCACCTCGTCGTCCACCGTCCGCTCCACCGCACCGACCCTGAGCAATTCGTCGAGGATCGCCCGATGGGGAACGTCGCCGCTGTACTTCTTCACCAGCCCGGAAAAAGTGGCCCCCTCCCCCTCGACCGGAAGCGGCGCCGGGTTCCCCGACCCGACGTGGAACCGCTCGTCCCGCACCCATCCGCCGATGACCCGGGCCGCCCGGTGGTACCGGTCGGCCGTTTCCGTGTCGTCGGGCCTTTCCAGCCGGGTCACCCGAAGGACCTCTTTCCGGGAGAGACCGGTGAGAACCGACACGCGGGAATGGGTCTGCTTCCTGCCGGGGATACCGAATTCCTCGAGGGCGACTTCCACGTAAACCCGCTTGGCAAGATCCGAGAAGGTCCCGAAGGGGACCCCGTGCCGCAGGAGCAGGCGGATCAGGGGCTTGAGGACCCGGAAGATGGCGGCGTATATGGCAGTGTGTGTTTCCATAATTGGGATATTATTCCCAAATATTATTTTGTCAATAGGATGCGAACGATTCCCGGGAGTTTCAAAGTTTCCTTCGGTGGTACGATACCCCGCATGTCCGCGATCCTGAACGCGTTCGCCAACCGGCGCGTCTTCTTCGTCCTGCTGCTCGGTTTCTCCTCCGGAATCCCGCTGGCACTGACCGGATCGACCCTGCAGGCGTGGATGGCGTCCGAGAAGGTCGACCTGACGGTAATCGGGATCTTCTCCCTGGTCGGCCTGCCGTACACGATCAAGTTCCTCTGGTCCCCGTTGATGGACCGGTTCGTCCCCCCGTTCCTCGGGCGTCGCCGCGGGTGGATGCTGGTGACGCAGGCCGCCCTCTTCCTCGTCATCGCCGTGATGGCGTTCTCCGAGCCGAAGGCGCATCCCGGCGCGCTGGCGCTCCTGTCGTTCCTCGTCGCCTTCTGCAGCGCGAGCCAGGACATCGTCGTCGACGCCTGGCGCACCGAGGTCCTCGCCCCGGAGGAGCTGGGCCCGGGAGCGGGGGTGCACATCCTCGGGTACCGCGTGGCGATGCTCACCTCGGGCGCGATCGCCCTGATCCTCGCCGACCGGATGCCGTGGCGCGTCGTCTATCTCCTGATGGCCGGCTCGCTCGCCGTGGGGATGGTCGCCTCCCTACTCGCCCCGGAGCCGGAACTGGCCGAGAAGAGGCCGAGAACGCTGAGGGAGGCGGTCGTCGAGCCGTTCCTCGAGTTCTTCTCCCGGCAGGGAGCGGCCGGAATCCTGCTGTTCATCGTCTTCTACAAGCTCGACGTGGTGATGGCGACCGCGCTGACGACCCCCTTCCTCCTCGAGCTCGGGTTCACGAAGACCGACATCGGGGCCGTGACGAAGGGGCTGGGGATGATCGCGACGATCGCGGGGACCCTCGCGGGCGGGGCCATCGTCGCGCGGGCCGGGATGAAGGCGTCCCTCTGGATCTTCGGGATCTTCCAGTCGGTGTCCACGTTCACGTTCTTCGCGCTGGCCCGCCTGGGGCACCACTACCCGATGATGGTGGCCGCGATCGGGATCGAGAACCTGTGCAGCGGGATGGGTACGGCGGCGTACGCCGCGTTCCTCATGAGCCTGTGCGACAAGCGGTTCACCGCCACCCAGTACGCCCTGCTCACCAGCCTCATGGCGGTGACGCGGGTCGTTGTCGGCGCGCCCACCGGCTTCATCGCGAAGACGTACGGATGGGAAACGTACTTCGTCATCAGCGCCCTCGCCGCCATTCCCGGGCTGCTGATCCTGCTGCGGTACGACCGGTGGAAGGCGCCGTCCGCGTGACATTGGCACCCGCGACACCTCCGCTTCTCCGCAGGGGGGCTCCCCGCTCGCATCCGCCCGCACGGCTCCCCGGCTCCACCCAGCGAACGTGCTTGGCGATCATTTTCCAGTTGGTTTCGGGCATGTTTCCCCCGAGGATAATTCTTCTGCCGGAAAAGAGCGTGGTCTCCGCCGGTTCCACACTTACGGTCTCCGCTCGGGGGACCCCCCTGCGTCGTGCGCTTCGCGGTGCGGGTGGTAGTTCCGCCACGGTACAATAAGCGGGATGTCTCTGCGCCAATACATGCTCGTCGTCGACCTCTCCTCCGGGCGGATGCGGCGGGAGGAGATCCCGCCGGAGCTCCTCCGGGCGTACCTCGGGGGGCGCGGCCTCGGCGTGCGCCTGCTCCGCGGGCGCCACACCCTTTCCCCGTTCGACCCGGCGATGCCGGTCGTCTTCGCCGTCGGCCCCCTGTGCGGGACCCCGGCGCCTACGTCCGCGCGCCTTTCCGTCGTCTCCCGCTCCCCGCTGACCGGGACCGTGTACGACTGCTCCGCCGGGGGCCGGTTCGCGTGGCGCCTCCGGGCGGCGGGGCTCTTCGCGATCCTGATCGAGGGAAAAAGTCCACGTCCGGTGGCGCTCGCCGTATCTTCCGCCGGGGAGGAGCTGCTCCCGGCCGACGCCCTGTGGGGGAAGGGCGTGGGGGAGACGGTGCGCGCCCTGTCGGACCGCGGAAGTGTCGCCACCATCGGCCCCGCGGGGGAAAACGGGGTCCTCTTCTCCAACATCTTGATGGGCGAGGGGAACGCGGTGGGACGCGGGGGCCTGGGCGCCGTCCTCGGAAGGAAGAATCTCAAGGCGGTCACGGTCGACGGCGACCTGCGCATCCCCGTCGCAGACCGGGAGCGGTTCGACCGGGCCCGGGCGGACGTGCTGCGGCTGTTCCGGGCCTCCCCCGTGATTTTCGGGGAGCTCGGGATCTCGGAGTACGGGACCCCCGCGCTGGTCGACCTCATGCGACAGCGGCGGATGGCGCCGACGGAGAATTTCCGCCGCACGGTATTCGAGGACTCCTCCGCTTACTCCGGCCCGGCGATCCGCGCCGCGTACGGAGCGAAAAAGGAGGGCTGTTACGGCTGTCCCATCCGGTGCAAGAAGCGCGCGTCCGACGAACGCCCCCTGCCGGAGTACGAGACGGTATCGCACTTCGGGGCATTGAACGCCATCTCAGACCTCCACTCGATCGTCCGCTCAAACGACGCCTGCAACGATCTCGGGATGGACACGATCTCCGCCGCGGCCACCCTTTCCGCGTGGGGCGAGGCGCGGGGACGGTTCCCCGCCGCGGAAGAGATCGGCCCGCTTCTCCACGACATCGCCCACCGGCGGGGCGAGGGGGATCTTCTGGCGGAGGGATCCCGGCGGGTGGCGGAGGCCCTCGGGAAACCGGAACTCTCGATGTCGGTCAAGTCGCTGGAGCTGCCCGCCTACGATCCGCGCGGGGCGTACGGGATGGCGCTGGCCTACGCCACCAGCAACCGGGGAGGGTGCCATCTGCGGGCGTATCCCATCTCCCACGAGATCCTTCGCAAACCGGTGGCGTCGGACCGGTTCTCCTTCTCGGGGAAGGCGCGGATGATCAAGATCGCGGAGGACACGAACGCGGCGGTGGACTCCCTCGTGGCGTGCAAGTTCGCTTTTTTCGGCGCCTCCCTCGAAGAGTACGCCGAGCTGCTCTCGGGGGTGACGGGGGAACCGCGCACCCCGCAGGGCCTGAAGAAGATCGGGGAACGGATCTGGCTTACGGAGCGGTTCTACAACGCGCGGAACGGCTTCACGCGGGCGGACGACGACCTGCCGACCCGTTTCTTCACCGAGGCGGGCTCTTCCGGCGAAGGGATCGACGTCCCCCCGATCGACCGGGCCCGGTTCGGTGAGGAGCTGACGAAATATTACCGGATCCGGGGCTTGCGGGACGACGGCTCCTTCCCGGACGACGGATTCCTCGAGCGGCAGCCGTGAGATCCCTGATCGCGAAAACCGCGGAAAAGCTGTACCGGGATTGCTCAGTCGTCCAAGGGCGCGTGGGGATCGCCGCCCAGGACGACGTGATGCTCTCCGAGGGCGCCCCCGACCTGTCGCGCCTGGCCGCCGATGTCCTGTCGCGCCTGTCGTGCCTGGGGGTCGTCGCCGCGTCGCCGTCCCTTCCCTTCGCTTCGTACCTGCTTCGCCGGTCGAACGCCGACGCGAAAGCGATCGTTCCCCTCGACACGGAGACCCGCACCTTCCTTCACGACATCCCGATCGTCCGGCGGGAGGAGCTCTCGCGGGACCCCGCGGGCGCGATCGCCGCGCACCTTTCGAAGCGGAAAGGGGTGATCGCCGAAGGCGTTGGGATCGTCGCGTCGGGCCCGGTGACGCTCGAGCAGGCGTACATCCACTACTCCTCCGTCTTCCACGCCGCCTTCGTCAAGTACCTGCTGGATGCGTTGCAGGCGGGCTTCGTCCTGCCGGGGGAAGCGGAGGCGTTCCGCTCCTTCCGGGATACGTTCCTCCAACCCCTGACGGCGGAGGGGCTTCCTTTCCGCCCCGGCCCCCTCGACGCTCCGGAAGAGGTCCTGGCGGAGATCCGCGCCGTCGGCCGGTACACCGTCCTGCGGGGGCTGGTCGACTCCTTCTTCGGAAACATCTCGTACCGTGTCGGAGACACGATCTTCATCTCCCAGACCGCGGCGTCCCTCGACGAACTCGCCGGATGCATCGACCCGGTTCCCACGGACAACCGGTCGACGACCGGGATCACCGCCTCCAGCGAACTACTCGCCCATCGGCGCATCTACGAGGCGACCGGCGCGCGCGCCATCCTGCACGGCCACCCGAAGTTCGCCGTCGCGATGAGCATGCTGTGCGACGTGAAGGATTGCCCCGTCAAGGATTGCTGGAAGGATTGCACCCGGGTGCGGATGCTGGGGGACACCCCGATCGTGGCGGGGGAGATCGGCGCGGGGGGACTGGCGGTGCGCGTCCCCCCGGTGATCGGCGGACCGGGAAAGGCGATCGTCTACGGGCACGGCGTGTTCGCGATCGGGAGGGACGGGTTCGAAGAGGCGTTCCGCTCGATGGTGGACGTGGAGAACCGGTGCCGCGAGGAGTATTTCCGCCGGCTCGACGCCCGCACGGAACGTCAGTCGAAGTCGGAGTAGATCTCCCCGAAGTTGAGCCCCGCGTACTGGGCCTGCGCCTCCTGGGTTCCGATCTTGACCCGCGCGTACTGCAGGTCCTGGCTGGTGCTGCCGTTGCGGATCCCCGCGTACGCCTCGACGAAGGCGGCGAGGTGGTCGGCGCGCTTGACCAGCTCCCCGTCCTTCGCGTTGTAGACGTCCTCGTTGTACTTCCCCTGCAGGTCGGCGGCCGGCACCGTGGTCAGCACCCCGTCCACCGTGGCGAAATTCTCGAACTCCCGCTCGGAGTACATCGCGAACTCGGCGTGCCACTTCTCGGGCAACAGCACGTACACCTCCTGGTCCATCCGCTCCTTCTCGTACCCCTTGATCAGCTCGCTCAACCCCTCCACCGACCGCTTCACGGGGGAGATGATGTCGCGGGTGAGCACCTCCGGCAGGTCGTGGAACAGCCCGGTGATGTAGTTGTTGACGCACCGCCGCGGGCACGCCTTGATCTCGAGGGAGAACAGGTACGAGAGGATCGCGACGTAGAGGGAGTGGCCGAGAACGGAGGTCTTCGGGATCCGGTGGAGGTGCGCCCAGCGGGACTGGAACCGGAGCTGGCCGCACAGGTCGATGAAGTTGCGGAAGCGGCGCTCCGAGGCGAGGAGCGCCATCCCCTCCAGGTCGTGGAATCCGGCGATCTTCGCGTCGAGATCCGCGTGGATCTCGTCGATCTCGTACCCGCCGGGGTTCGCCCGCTCGACGATCAGGAACTCCCACCGGGTCGCGTAGAAGTGGGCGGCGGTGAGGATCCGCCGCTCCACCGTGTCCTCCGGTTCGAGGAAGTGCTCCTGGTACCGCCGGCAGAACGGCTTCCCGAGGGGCGTGATCAGGGGCCGCAGCTCCGCGTACACCCACTCGTTCAGCTGCCGGTACTTCTTCGTGTCGGCCTTGATCTTGTAGAAGATCTGGGGTTTGAGGTCGGTGATCACGATCCGCTGGAAGAGATCGAAGATCCCCCCCTCGATGATCCGGGTCCAGCTGAGCTTCGTCCCACGGTCCTCCTCGACCCGCGTGAGAAACCAGGCGACGATCATCTTGTGGGCCTGCTTGTCGAGCTCGATCAGCTCGACCGGCCGGATCTTGTCGTTCCACCGCTGCATGTAGGCGGCGTCGAGGAACTTCAGCAGCAGCGCCTTGCGGATCATCCGCGAGGCCTCCCGGCGCGATCCCGGGTCCTACTCCTTCGGCACAAGGATGATCTCGATCCTGCGGTTCTTCAACTTCCCCTCCGCCGTATCGTTGGTGGCGACCGGCTTCCACTCCCCGTAGGCGACGGCCGAGAGCAGGCCGGGGTCGATCCCCTCGTCCTGCAGGCGCCGCGCGACGTTGATCGCCCGCGCCGCGGAGAGCTCCCAGTTCGTCGGGTATCGCCTGGCGAGCGCCCTGCTGATCTGCACGTTGTCCGTGTGCCCTTCGATCCGGATCGACTTGTCGTTCACGCCCTTCAGGATCGAGATGACCTTCCCGAGGATCTCGAGCCCGCCCTTCTTGACCTCGGCCTTCCCCGAATCGAAGAGGATCGCGTCGACCATGTTGACCGTCAGCTTCCCCTTGAGCTCCGAGATCGTCACCTGTCCCTGCGAGATCTCCGTCTTCATCTTTTCGAGCAGGTTCTCGTAGGTCGAGCTCACCTTCCGGACCTGCTCCTCCTTCGCCTTCACCAGGCTCGCGTTCTCCGCCTTGAGCCCCGTGTTTTCCGCATCGAGGTCGACGACCTTCCTGCGCAGCTCGAAGATGGTCTGCGAGAGGGTGTCGGATTTCGACTCCAGGATCCTGTCGAGCTCCTCCTTGTCCGCGGCGGCCTTGTCCCGTTGGCCCGTGACGTAGGCGAGGTCGGTGGTCAGCTTTTCGTTCTGGAGCGTCATCCCCGCAAGGTCGGCCTTCAGCGCTGCGTTCCCGGCCGCGAGATCGTCATGTTTCTTCTGCAGCACGGAGAGGCGCTTCGTGAGCCTGTCCGCCTCGTCCACTTTCGTCCGGTAGGTGCTGCGCATCACCGAGCAGGCGGACAGGCCCCACGCCAGCAGCAAGACCAGGACCGACAGGACGATTTTTTTCGGCATCACGACCCTCCTTTGACCGCGGGCTTCACGGCCGCGCGGCGACGTTTCCGAGGAAATCCCGGACCACCTGGATCATCTTGTTCTTCACCCCGGGCTTCCCCCCCTCGGGGGACTTCTCGTTTTCGATGAGGAACGCGTCGTGCCCGTGGATCGTGGAGAGCTCGAGGCACGCCACGGCGAGACCGTTCTGAAGGATGGCGTTCCGGATCTCCTGCGACTGGTACGTCGGGTAGAGCCAGTCGGTGTCGAAGGAAATGATCAGGAACTTCGACGCCACGCTCTCGAACGCCTTCGCCAGCCGTCCCGAGGACGCAGAGAGGTCGAAGATGTCGATCGCCTTCGTGATGCACAGGTACGAGTTCGCGTCGAACCGGCGGTCGAAGACGAAGACCTCCCCCTGGTGCTTCAGGTACCCTTCCACCGAGAATTCGACGGCGGAGTGCTGCCCGATCGTCCCCTCGGCCCACTTCCCCTGCCGCCCGGTCCCCTTCGCCGCGACGAGCTGCTTCATCCGGCCGAACTTCTCGTGCATCTTCCGGTCCGAGAGGTAGGTGATGAAGCCCACCATCCGCGCCACGGACAGTCCGCGTTCCGGAACGGTCCGCCATCCGTAGTAGTCGCCTTCGTGAAACTCGGGGTCCGCGAGGATCGCCGCACGACCGACGTGGTTGAAGGCGATCTGCTGCGGCGAGTGGCGCGAGGTCGTCGCGATCGGGATGGCCGACGCGACGCGGTCCGGGTAGTCGACCGCCCACTGGAGGGCCTGCATCCCGCCCATCGAGCCGCCGATGACCGCCAGCAGGCGCTCGATGCCGAGGTGGTCGAGAAGATGCGCCTGCGCCCGCACCATGTCGCCGACCGTCACCACGGGAAACGACAGCCCGTACGGCCTCCCCGTTTCCGGGTCGACCGAGGACGGTCCCGTGCTGCCGTAGCACGATCCGATCACGTTCGAGCAGACGACGAAATATTTCCCGGTGTCCAGCGCGCGGCCCGGGCCGATCATGAAGTCCCACCACCCCGGCCTCTCCTTCGACGGGTCCTGCCCCGGCAGGAATCCCGCGGCATGGGCGTTTCCCGAGAAGGCGTGCTGCACCAGGACGGCGTTGCTCTTCTCCCGGTTGAGCTTCCCGTACGTCTCGTAGGCGAGCGTGATCGGCCCGAGCTTCCCCCCGACGTCGAGGGGCATCTCGTGGGGCGGTTCGGCGAAGGTGAACCGCTTCGTCTCGACGAAACCGACGGAGCCGGGTGGAATATTCGTCTTCATGCTGGACATGATACCAAAAGATCCCGCCGGACGGCGATCGGAGAGCCCGCGGAACCTCTTTCTCGAGGGGAATGTGGCACAATGCCGGGAAGGCGATCCCTCCTCCCGCACCCGCGTAGGAGAGACCGGGGCGCAAATCATGAACTGGAGCACGCACCATGGCGCTGTTGAGCTTGCGGGAGATCCGGGTCGCCTTCGGCGGGCCGCCGCTGTTGGAGGGGGCGAGCCTTCAGATCGAGCCGGGGGAACGGATCTGCCTCCTCGGGCGGAACGGGACCGGGAAATCGACCCTGCTTCGGGTCGTGAACGGAGAGATCGCGCCGGACGAAGGCGAGATCGTCCGGCAGCAGGGGGTGAAGGTCGCCCTCGTCCCGCAGGAGGTCCCGCCCGGTCTTTCGGGGACCGTGTACGACGTCGTTTCCGGCGGGACCCGGGTGGCGGCGGAGAAGGCGATCTCCCGCCTCGGACTTCCCCCGGGCGCCGATTTCGGGACCCTGTCGGGGGGGATGCAGCGGCGGGTGCTGATCGCCCGGGCGCTCGCCAGGGACTCGGACGTCCTCCTTCTCGACGAGCCCACCAACCACCTGGACATCGAAGGCATCGCCTGGCTCGAGAACTTCCTGCTCCGGGAGGCGCGGACCCTTTTCTTCGTCACGCACGACCGGATGTTCCTTCGGAAAACGGCGACGCGGATCGTGGAGCTCGACCGCGGGAGACTCCGCGACTGGGCGTGCGATTACGACACATACCTCGAGCGACGGGATGCGGACCTTGCGGCGGAAACCGCGCAGCGGGCCCGGTTCGACAAGAGGCTCGCGGAGGAGGAGACGTGGATCCGCCGGGGCGTGAAGGCGCGGGGCACCCGGAACGAGGGGCGGGTACGCGCGCTGGAGAGGATGCGAGAGGAGAGGCGGGCGCGGCGGGAGCGGGTCGGCACGGTGCGCGTGCAGGCGCAACGCGTCGTTCCCTCCGGCAGGCTCGCCGTCGAGGTCCTGGGGGTGGAGGTCGGCTACGGCGACCGTCCGGTGATCCGGGACTTCTCGACCACGATCCTGCGGGGCGACCGGGTGGGGATCATCGGGCCGAACGGGTCGGGGAAGACGACCCTGCTCCGCGTTCTCCTCGGAGAATTGTCCCCCCGGATCGGCACGGTGCGGCTCGGGACCCGCCTGACCGTCGCATATTCCGACCAACTCCGCGAGGGCCTCGACGAGGAGAAGACCGTGGCGGAGAATCTCGGCGACGGGAGCGACACCGTGACCGTCAACGGCCGGCCGCGGCACGTGATCGGCTACCTCCAGGACGTCCTCTTCTCCCCCGACCGGGCCATGAGCCCCGTGCGGGTCCTCTCCGGGGGGGAGCGGAACCGCCTGCAGCTGGCGAAGCTCTTCACGAAACCGTTCAACCTCCTCGTCCTCGACGAACCGACGAACGACCTGGACATCGAGACACTGGACCTGCTGGAAGACCTCCTCATGGAATACACGGGCACCCTCCTCCTCGTGAGCCACGACCGGGCGTTCCTGAACAACGTGGTGACCAGCACCCTGGTGATCGGAGCGGACGGGACGGTGGTCGAATACGCCGGGGGGTACGACGACTGGTTGAAGCAGCGGGGGGAAACCGCTCCCGCGGAAACGCCCCCTTCCGCGCGGGAAGCACCGCGTCCGAAGCGGGAAGGGCCGCGCAAGCTGGGCTTCAGGGAGCGGCGGGAACTTACGGAGCTTCCTGGGCGGATCCGGGACGCGGAGAAGAAGGTCGCGGTCCTCGAGGCGGAGCGGGACGAACTGCACTGCGCCATGGCCGACCCGGCGTTCTACCGGCAGGACGGGGAGCGCATCGCGCAGGGCCGGGCCCGCCTGGACGCGGTGCAGACCGGGATCGAGGAGGCGTACCGCCGCTGGGAATCCCTTGAGGCGGCGCTGGCGGAGCTCGAGGCGATCGAAGCGAAGTGACCCGCCGGGCGCGACGTCGCCGCTATGGCTTCGGGGTGTACTCCACGTAGGTCGGGTCGAACATCTGCGCCTTCACGTGCGCGGCGAGGTCGGCGGGACGATCCCTCTTCGTCAATCCGCGCCGGAAGACGACGTCCGCGACGGCGACGGCGATGGCGGAGGAGACTTCCCGGATCCGGCCGAGACCGGGATAGATGCGGCCTTGCGCCCGGTCCTCTTCCGAGACCGTCGACACAAGGGCCTTCGCCGCGGCGAAGAACATCTCCTCGGTGACGCGTGTGGCTTCGCTTGCGACCACCCCCAGGCCGACGCCCGGGAAGATGTAGGCGTTGTTCCCCTGCCCCGGGATCAAGGTCTTCCCGTTCAGCGTCACCGGCGGGAACGGGCTTCCGCTCGCGTACACCGCCCGGCCCTCCGACCACGTGTAGGCCTCTTCCGCCGTGCACTCCGATTTCGACGTGGGGTTCGACAGGGCGAAGACGATCGGGCGCCGGTTCAGGCGCGCCATCGCCTCGACGACCGGCCTTGTGAACGTCCGCGGCATGCCGGACACGCCGATGATGGCCGTCGGCCGAATCGATTCCACGACCGCCAGGAAATCGACGACGGACGCATGGTCATGCGCGTACGGCAGCTTGTGGGAAACGAGGTCCGTGCGGCTCTTGACGACGAGTCCCTTCGAATCCACGTACCAGCACTTGCGCCGCGCCTCCTCTTCCGGCATCCCCTCCGCCTTGAGCGCGGTCACGATCAGGTCGCCGATACCGATCCCCGCCTCTCCCGCGCCGAGAAACAGGAACTTGTTGTCGGAGAGCCGGTTCCCGGTGACCCGCACGGCGGAGTAGAGCCCGGCCAGCGTGCAGGCCGCAGTGCCCTGGATGTCGTCGTCGAACGTACAGGCGCGGTCCTTGTACTTGTGCAGCAGCCGGAAGGCGTTCGCGTTGCCGAAATCCTCGAGCTGGATGCAGGCTTTCGGGAAGACCTCCTGCACGGCGGTGAAGAACTCTTCCACGAGGTCGTCGTACGGCTTGTCGCGCAGGCGCCGCTCCGGAATGCCGATGTACAGGGGATCGTTCAGCAGTGTCTCGTTGTTCGTCCCGCAATCCAGCATGATGGGCATGCATTGCGCGGGATGGATCCCCGAGCAGGCGGTGTAGAGGGAAAGTTTCCCCACCGGGATGCCCATCCCGTTCGCGCCGAGGTCTCCGAGGCCGAGGATGCGCTCGCCGTCCGTGACGACGATGACCCGGATATCGCGGTACGGCCAGTGGGTCAGGACCTCGCGGATGCGCCCCCGGTCCCGGAAGGTGATGTATAACCCGCGGGGCCGGCGGAAAATGTGCCCGAACTCGATGCATCCCTGCCCCACCGTGGGGGTGTAGATGATCGGCATCATCTCGTCGAGGTTGTCCATGACCACGCGGTAGAACAGGTTCTCGTTGCGGTCCTGGAGCGAGACGAGGTAGATGTACTTCTCGATGTCGCTGGTCTTGCGGCGGATGTTTTCCAGCACCCGGACCACCTGCTGCTCCTGCGTGGACACCCGGGCCGGGAGCAGCCCGCGAAGGGCCAGGGCGTTGCGCTCCGCTTCGGTGAAGGCGGTGCCCTTGTTCATGAGCGGATCGTGGAGAAGGTCGACCCCCCGTTTTCCGTTCACGTGAAGTTCCAGATGGAATCCGTACGTCATGCGTTCCTCCCGCCGATACGGTATTCAGGGCTGCCGGGGCCCGCGTCGCACGAGCACGCGCGGGGCATGGATGGGGTAGCCGGGACAACTGTATACTGTATACAAAACGAGACGATCGTCAACCCGGAAACGTCAAAAAAAGGGGGGGGGGGTTAGGGTTTCTTTTTCGCCTTGCGGCCGCGGTGCCCCGCGTCGGATCTTTTCACGGGTCGTTTCACGGGCCCCTTCGCCGCCTTCTCCGCCAGCCACTGCAATGCGCTTTCGAGCGTGACCGATTCGGGCGCAACGCCTTTCGGCACCGTAGCATTGACCGCGCCGTCGGTGATGTATGGTCCATACCGCCCGTCGAACAGCTTGATGGCCACCCCTGCCGGGTTCGCCCCGAGCTCCTTGAGCGGCGCCCTCTTTGCCGCGCCGAACGGACGGTTCCGGCCGCGTTTCGGCTGCCGGAGCAGCTCGACCGCTTCATCGAGCGTGATCGCGAACACCTGCTCCCCGGATTCCAGCGACCGGAAGTCGTCCCCATGCTTCACGTACGGGCCGAAGCGGCCGAAATTCGATGCGATCATCGCCCCGTCGTCCGGGTGGAGCCCGATCTCCCGCGGTAGCGACAAGAGGCGCAGCGCGGTCTCCAGCGTGATGCCGTCGATCGTTTCATCGCCCGGCAGGGACGCCCTTCGAGGCTTCGGAGGTTTCGTCCCCTTCGCGGGTTTCGCGCCCTTCTTTTCCTTCTCCGGCGTCTCGCCGAGCTGCACATAGGGCCCGAACCTTCCGGTCATGCCGTACACCGTCCTCCCCGTCTTCGGATCGACACCGAGGGATCGCGGGCCGGCGCTCTTCGCCGCCAGCAGCGCGAGGGCCTCGTCCAACCCGAAGTCGGCCGGCGCGACGTCGGCCGGCAGCGGCGCCGTGTTCCCCTCCCCTCCGTCTCCCCGCTGGACGTAGGTTCCGTATCGGCCGACCTTGATGACGACCCGCTCTCCGGTGCCCGGGTCCTCGCCGAGGCGGATCGACGGATAGTCGCCCCACTCGTCCCTCTCGACCATCGTTTTCAGCCCGGGCCAGGCCTGCCCGTCCCCGTGAAAGAACTCCCGCAGGAACGCAAGGCGTTCCATGGCGCCGTTGGAGATCAGGTCGAGTTTCTCCTCGATGCGCCCGGTAAACTCCAGCTCGACCAGCGTCCGGAAATGTTCCTTCAGAAACGCCGTGACGACGAGGGCCGTAAACGTCGGGACGAGCGCCTTTCCCTGGCGCCAAACGTATCCCCGGTCAAGAATGGTCTTGAGGATCGACGCGTAGGTGGACGGACGCCCGATGCCGTCGTCCTCCAGCCGCTTGACGAGCGACGCGTCGGTGTACCGGGCCGGCGGTGTCGTCTCGTGCGATTTCGGAGAGAGGTCCAGCAACGACAGCGCCGCGTCGCCGCCTGGCAGGGAGACACGGTCTCCCGTACCGCACGCCGGAAGCAACGTCTCCTTGTCCCCCAGGTCCGCCGCCGGATCGTCGCTCCCCTCCACGTAGGCGCGCAGGTAACCAGGGAATCGAATGACCTTGCCGGAAGCGGTGAAGACGCATGGAGCACCGCCCTCTCCAGCCGCCGTGATCTCGACCGTCGTGCGCAGCAGCTTCGCGTCGGCCATCTGGGACGCCACCGCCCGCTTCCAGATCAGTTCGTACACCCGCGCGTCGTCCGGAGGAAAGCGACCGCCGACCTTGTCGGGAGTCAGGGAGAAGTCCGTCGGCCGGATCGCCTCGTGCGCTTCCTGCGCGTTCTTGACCTTCGTCCGGTACCGGCGCGGACCGCCGTAATACGCGTCCCCGTACTTTCCCCGGATCGTGCGACCCGATTCCTGCAGCGCCTTGTCCGAGAGGGTCGTGGAGTCGGTCCGGTGGTAGGAGATCACGCCGACGTCGAACAGTTTCTGCGCCGCCGACATCGTCCGGTCGGCGGAAAACCCGAGTTTCCGGTTCGCTTCCTGCTGCAGCGTCGAGGTGGTGAACGGCGGCGCCGGATGCTGCGTCACGGGTTTTTCCTCCACCCCCGTGACCTCCCAGGGGAGCGCGCCTCGCAACGTTTCCGCCAGCGCCGCGGAGCGCGCCCCGTCGAGCACCGTGACGCTCCCGTTTCCCGGCTTCCCCGTGGCGGGATCGAAATCCTTCCCGAGCGCGACGCGCTTCCCGTCCACCCGGACGAGCGTCGCCGTGAACTCCCGGCTTTCGCCGCTCAACTTCGCCTCGAGGTTCCAGAATCCGGCTTTCCGGAAGGCCTTGCGCTCCTCCTCCCGCTCGACGACCAGCCGCACCGCGACGCTCTGGACGCGGCCGGCGCTCAGCCCCGCCGCGACCCTTCGCCAGAGAACCGGCGACACCTTGTAGCCGAACAGCCGATCGAGGATCCGTCGGCTTTCCTGCGCATCCACCAGGTTGCGGTCCAGCTCGCGGGAATGTTCGATCGCGTCGCGAACCGCTTCTTCCGTGATTTCGTGAAAGACGATGCGGTGAACGGGCACCTTCGGTTTCAACAGTTCGAGGAGATGCCAGCTGATGGACTCCCCCTCCCGGTCCGGATCGGTCGCGAGGAGAACTTCCGACGCGTCCTTCAGGGCGGCCTTCAATTCGCGGATCGTTCCCTTGCGGTTCGACGAGACGACGTAATAGGGGCGAAAATCGTTATCGACGTCCACCGCCATCGAAGCCCATTTCTTCCCCTTGATCGCCTGGGGGACTTCACCGGCGTTGTTCGGGAGGTCTCGAACGTGGCCGACGCTGGCCATGACGCGATACCGTTTCCCGAGGAAACCGGAAAGGGTCCGGGCCTTCGTGGGGGACTCGACGATGATCAAGGGAATGGTCATGGTTCCTCGGGTTCTCGATATTTGCTCGCATCTTCTCCGCCAAAAGGCCTTCCTTGTCTACCATATCCCGGGGAGGAAGTTAAGATCGGGCTTCCCATCTTCGCCGGGGTCCCCATGCAAGAACGGGAATTAAGGTACCATTAAAATATGGGACGGGAAGCGGAGGGTCGCAATCATGTATAGCGCCTTCATGCAGTATAACGAGGTCCTCGTCACGGGGGGCGCCGGTCTCCTCGGCCGGCACGTCTGCCCGGCGCTGATCGGGCAAGGTTTCCTGCCCCGCCTTCTTGTACGGACAGGGGCGGAAGGGAGGATCGCGCCGGATGTCCGCGAGCGGTGCCGCGTGACCCCGGGGGACCTGACGGTCCGCGAGGCCGTGGAGATGGCCGCCCAGGGGACCTCTGCGATCGTGCACCTCGCGGGGGTGTGGACGGAGCATCCTCGACGGGGAATCACGTTCGAGAAAGCGCACGTGGACGCGACGGCCAACGTCCTCCACTCCGCCGCGGTCTGGGGGATCGGTCGGCTGGTCTTCGTCAGCGTCGCGGGGGCACGCCCCGGGGACCCGGTCCCGTACCTCGATGCGAGGGGAAGGGCGGAGGCGTTGGTGCGAGGGTCGGACCTTTCATGGACCGTGTTCCGCCCCGCTCCCTGGTACGATCTCCGCGACGGGAAGCCGCGGGTCTCGACGGAATACCTGAAGAAGTTGGCGGGGGCCATCGCCGATTCGGTCCGCCGGCAGGATACGGTCGGCCGCGTATACGATTCTGCGTCCACCGACCGGTTCCAGTGAGTGCGTACATCGGTTATCTACCGAATGTCACATGCCTGCGGCTTTCTCCTGGCGAGGACCGCATCCGCCACGGTTTCCTGCTCCACCCACTTCCCGGCGTCCCTGATGACGGCAAGGAGATCCTCTCCGACGTTTCCCTTCGGTTTTTTTAGCAACCTCTCGATCTCCTCCATCTCGCCCGGCGGCAAGGGAAGGCCCTCCGGGGAGAACCGGAGGAAGGTCTCCCGATCCATGTGAAGCGGCTGCACGGGGACACCCGACCGATGGCCCAGGCTCCGCAAAATCAGGATCCCGGAGCGGTCGAGATCGCCCCAGTGGAAGACCGGAACGGACGGGGCGGCCTCGTGGAGCAGGCGCAATAACCGGACCACCGCCCAGTTGGCCTGCCCCTGGCTGCACAGGACGATCTCCTCGCCCCCTTCCTCTTTTTGCAGGTCCACATAGTCGTTGAAGGTCGTCTCGTTCTCGATGGATACGATTCGGGTCGCTCGTAACCGCGAGACGCGGGCATCCCGCAGGTGGAGGAGCATGAGACGGACCGGTTCGCCCAACCCCCGGTGCGCTGCCGGCGAGTCGAGACGGGCGCCGCGCTTCTCGAGGACGAAACTTCCGAAGCAAAGGACGTCGACCGGCGTCTCGTTCCGGAAGATGCCGAGGCATTCAAGCGCGAGGCGGCGGCGTCCCGACGGGTCCCTCGGCGATTCGGCTTCGACGCGATCCGCGAGGCCCGGAAGGAAGCGCAGCAGGGCATCGGCGACCATGAGATAACGGGCGCCCCCCGCGCGCAAGCCCTTCGTCGCACCCGTGGCGCGACGGGAGAAGTTCGCCAACCGCACGGGACCTTCGTTGACTTCGGCGGCGGCGATGCATCGAGCGACGGTTTGCAACTCTCCCGTCACGCCATCGAGCCCGTTCTCCCGGGCCTGACGGAAGAGCTCCCCCTGCCCCCGGGAGAGGCGGCCGGCCGCATCGAGCAGAAAGGACCGGGCGGCGCCGGAAGCGCCGTCCGCCATGGAGGTGACAATTTCCGAGGCCCGGGCGGCCAAGATGGCCTTCTCTCCCTTGATGTCTCTCGGAACCCGCCCCGCCGCCGTGTAGAGGAGTTCCCGTAGAGAGGTTCCGCCGTCCTCCCGAAGCGCAAGGTCCGCGTTTTCAAGGTCGAGACGGACCGCCAAGTCGTCTCCCGAAACCGGTTTCGCCGCCTTGGCGGAGAGCAACCTGATCAGGGCGTCCCTCTCCCCGTCGCGCTCGCATCGGTAGATCATCTTCGCGGGAAGATTCCCGTTTCGATCGCACTTGTCCAGAAGGGCGAGGACGACGGCGCGCAGATCCCGGTCACCGGACATCCGGTCCCGCAGGTCTGTCGTCCTTCGCGAGTTCACGGTTTTTCGGGAAAGCCGATGACGAGGTCTTCCGGCCGCACATCCGGTTCCTTCTCGAAGAGACTTGCCTGCGCTTCCGGGCGCCGCCAGTGGAAGTCGCTTACGAAGACGTCCTGCTCCGGTGTCTTCTCGATGAGCAGGGTGCTCGACGCCTGCAGGGCCGGCGTGACGCCGTCGAGCTCGGGCGTCGCGACGATGAAGTCGACGCCCGCACGGTCGGCGAACTGAAGGAGCACCTCGCGCCGCCCCGCGTCGATCCCGAGGAACGCCTCGTCCAGAAGAAGCAGCCGCAGGCGGGCCCCCGTCCTGTTGAACAGCAGCGACGCCACGGCGATGACGAGAAGATAGGTGGGAACCGCCTGTTCGCCGCCGGATCCGAACCGGAGACGCTGCCGGGGAAGCTCGGCCGCTTCACCGTCCCGGCGGCTCGACACGAGGAGGACGTATTCGAACCAGCGTCGATAGTCGAGGACTTCCGGCACATCCCCCTCGCGACTGCGCTTGAACTCGTCCAGCCTCGCCTGGAAGAAATCGCGCAGCTCCTCCCGGACCGCCGGCTGGAGGATCGACTCCTCCTGGAGCAGTTCGAGAAGCCGCCGATACTCGGGCCGTTTTTTCAGAGAGAACTGGAACCGGCTCTGGCCGAAGGAAAGGTCCGCCGCGAGGCGGTTGATCCCCCGGATCGTCTCCTCGAGGTCGCGGACCTGCCCCTGCAGCCGCCGGACAAGCCCCGCCATGACGACCCGCTCCAGAAGGTCCCTCGTCTTCTCGTCCAGGGCCGTCTGAAGCGACCGGACTTCCTCTTCCCGGACCCCGTACGCTTCCTCGACGGGCCGCCCCGAAGGATCCCTGACCTCGCGGTGCTCCTCGTCGAGGCGGAACCCGTACCGGTGGTAGATCCGCTCGTTGCGGATCCCGTCGGAAGACTGGATCACCGCGAACGCCTTCGTGCGGGCGTTGTGCGCGGAAAGGACGAGGTCCGGGATGTTCGCGGGCTGGATCTGACTCCCGCGCATGGTGCGGAAGACGTAATCGTCCACGTCGGCCCGGTGAGCCGGCTCGATCAGGTTCCGGAGCGCCTCCCTTCGCCGCTCGCCCTCGCTCTCCGCCGCCTCCCGCCTCGATCCCGCGCCGACGAGACGCTTCTCTTTCTCCTCCACGGCCGCCAGGCGCCGCTCGAGGCCTTTCAACGCCTCCTCCTTCTCCCGGCGGGCCGAACCCAGCTCCTTTTCCAGTTCCCCGGCACGCTGCCGCAGCCGCTCGAGCCCCTGCGCCGCCACCGACTCCGTAAGCTCCGCCAACCGGGCGCCGCACTGACACACACGCGCCTCCGCCGCCTCCACGGCCGCCGTCGCCGATGCCACCGACGCCTCCACGTCGGCGACGGCCTTCGCGGCGGCGTCGGCATGGTCTTTCCGCGCAAGAAGGAGGTCCGGGGTAGCGGCATCAAGGGCCTCCCCCGCCGCGCGGCACGCCTCTGCCACGCTCCGTCGGTCGGCGGCCTCCTTTTCGGCGATACCGGCTTCGCGACGCATCCCCTCCGCTTCCAGCCGAATACGCGATTCCTCGGCAAGGGCCGCGGCCTTGCGGGCCTCTTCGCCGAAAAACCGGGGCGGCCCCGGGTCGACCCGCGCTTCGGCGCCTTCATCGTACATTCGACCGTCGGTCCATACGACGCGCCCATGCCCGTCGCGCCCCTTTTCCGGCGGCAGTACCCTCACATCCCCGGCGATGCGCGCCAGGTAGGACAGCGCAAGGAGACCCGGCTCTTCGTCGCCGACGGGCGTGAGAAACGCGGGCAATGTGCCCGGCGCCGCAAGGTCCCCTCGTTTTCGAAGATCCTCCGTATCGAGTATTTCGACGCCATTCCCGTGCGCGAGAACGGCCGCCCTTGCGGCGGCATGGCATGACGCGGGCGCCGCCACGGCCCCAAGGACGCGCGGCCCGAGGAAACATTCGAGGACGCTGCCGACGGACCCGGGAAGCTCCGGAGACAAATCGAGGAGGCGGTACAATGGGACCGCCCCTGCCGCCTGTTCCCGCAAAGCGGCGAGCAACTCCCCGTAGCGGGGCAAGTCGGGAAGCACCTCGGCCCTTTCCCGCACGGCATCGGCCTCGTGGTCCTTCCTGCCGGCCTCGTCGCACAAACGCCGAAACTCCCCTTCCGCGCGGGCTTCCATCCGACCGGCCGCGAGGGCCGTCCCGGAAAGGGAAGCGCGCAAGGCGTGAAACGGTTTCCGGACCACGGCGGGATCGACCGGGACGCCGGCCTCGATCGCCAAGGCGGCATCGGCGAACGCTTCGACGGCCCGGGCAGCCTCCGGGCCGCAATGGGCGACCCCTTCCGACGACTTCCGGACCGCTTCCCGCGCCAGGCGACGCGCGTCTTCCAGTAACCGCAGGGCCTCCACGGAAACATCGCGGGCCCGCCGCAGATCCACGTCCCTCCGCCGCAGATCCTCCCGGCCCCTGTCCCGGTCGTGTTCCGCCGGCTCGAGGTCGCGCCGCGCTTCGGCCTCCCGCTCCACGAGGGCGAACCCCTCTCCGCCCCGCACGGTACGCAGCGAATCGGTCAGGGTCGATTCACGCGACTCGGCCGCCGCAAGCCGGTCCGTCGCCGATCCGGCGGAGAGACGCGCTTCTTCGAGAGCGGCGGACGCCTCTTCGTGATCCCGCCGGGCCTCGCGCGTGGCCAGCTCCGCCCCCACGTATCCGTACCGGGCGATCTTTTCCGTCTCCCGCCGGGCCTCGCCGAGCCTGTCGAGGATATTCCGCAGAATGCCGAGCTCCGACTCGAGGTCGCCGAGATCGGCCTGTATGCCGTCGATCGCCCGAAGCGCGTCCCGCACTTCCCGGAATTCGGACTCGGCGGGCGGGGGAAGAAGGCCGATGAACAGGTCGTCGAGATTGCGGGCCCTCGCGACAAGCTCCCGGTACGACTTCGCCGCCGTGATCAACTCCATCACACGCCGGTAGTCGTCCCGATCTCGGTAGAGGAACTGGGCGAGCGCCGTCCGATACCGTCCCTTGTCGAAGACCTTGTCCCGTCCGAGGCTCTCCTCGAGCTCCCCCCGGTCGGCGGGGCGGCGGCGCACGGACCCGTCGAGATCCGTATCTTCCATGACAAGGCCCACCTCTTCGAGCCCCTTCCCCCGGGCGATGAACCCCCACACCTCCGGCTGGGCGTCGATGGAGGTAGCGTATACGCCGACCCCGAAGGTGTGGAAGGTGACGTCGTCCTCTTCCCGGACCTCCACGGCGGCGTAGGCGACGCACTGCCCGCGCAGGGCGACGTCCTTTTCGAGGTCGTACCGCAAAACGATGCTCGCCAGGTTCCGCCCCGCGTCGCTCCGGGGACCGAAACGGGCGGCGGCGTTGAACTCCATCTCCACCCCGGCCGTCAGGGCGAAGTGAACGGCGTCGAGGACCGTCGTCTTCCCGCTCTGGTTGTCGCCGACCAGGAAGAGGTTGCGCCGGACGGGGAGCGTCTCGTCGACGAAGTTGTGGAAATGGATCATGCGGATCCGGCGGATGTGGAATATCCCGCTCATGCGCCGTCACCGTCGGAGCCGTCTTCAGAGGAAGGAGCGCCGTCGCTCCCCGGCGCCTCCTCCCCCGGGGCCGCTGTCCTGTAGGCCCGGATCACTATTTCCCGCGCCGCCTGGGAAGCGTCGTAGCAACGGATGCCGGGAAGGAACTCGTAGAGGGAATGCTCCTCCATTCCCGCGGGAAGTTCCTCTCCCGCCTCCGCGGCCTTCCGGTCCACAAGGCGCACGAACCGGTGCCGGTCGAGTTGAAGGAACAAGGGCTTGACGGCTTCGAAGATCCGCTGCTCCGACGGACACGCCTCCCCCATCTCCTCCCGGAACCGGCGCAACGCGAAGGCGACGAAGTCGGACAGGAGGAACCGCAGGGGACGTTCGTCGTCGGGAGAGACGTTCTGGCGGTGAACCTCCTCCTCGTGGAACTCGAGGAGGATAGCGAACAGGAGGCACTCGTCACGCCGCCGCAGGTCGAAGATGTCCCGTTGGGTGGGGCGTAACCGGTCGTTGTACTGCCGCTCCTTGATGAGCCGCGCCACATGGCGGTCGACGTGAAGCCGCCAGCCGAAGAAATGTTCCACGAATTTACGGACGCCGCTCTTGTTGCGGACAAGAAACAGGAAGAGATCCGGATCGTCCTCGCGGTAAAAGAAGGTGGATTCGGTCAGGACGTTCAACACGGCGCGGACCCGCTCCGCGCCCTTCTTCTCGAGTGCAAGGGTCAGCAACTCTCCCGCCGCGCCGGTCCGCTCGTCCGTCACGATTTTCCCCCGTCGTCTCGCCGGAAGAGAAGATCGGGGGCGTCGAACTCCCCTTCCTCGAAAGCAAAACGGGCCCGCTCACGATTCCGTGTATTCTTGTCACGGCGGATGCGGTACGACAGGTACCGGCGATCCCTGCCGGCCCGCAGATGGTGGGCCTTCACCGCCGACATGAGCGTCCGGGCGTCCCCGACCCCCTCGAGATCCGCCGCGGAAAGAAGCGCTGCGGCCTCGCCGCGCAGGATCCGCTCCTCGACGAACCGCCCCAGTTCATGGAGCCGCCCGCGATGGAGGGCCCGCACCTGGCCGGGCTTTCCCTCTTTCGTCGACAGGTAGGCGCCGACCCTGCCGCCGCGGACGACACGGTAACGCCTTGCGGGCCTCGGCAGCGGTGAGCGGTCGTCGGGAGTCCCGGTGCGAAGATCGGTGACGAGATGCGCCGAGGCGAAGAGCGCGTTGACCCAGCGATTGGCGGCCGCCACCTCCTCGTCCCCGATCCGGGCCATCTCCCGGCTGCGGTCCCGCAACGTCTCGATCCGGATGTTCCGCGCCCGGACGGCCGCGATGTGGGCATGTAGACGCTTGACGACATCCCTTGCCGCGGCATGGACCCGCTCGAGCAGCAGGTCGTACTGGCCTCCCGGGGCGAAAAACGGGACGAGCCGCCCGCAGACGGCCGATGGATCAGGCCAGCTTCCCGCGGACGGCGCGGCAAACGGATCCTCCCGGAGGTGTCGATCGACGGTATCCCTGGTCGTGCGAAGGGTTTGTCCAAAGCCGCGCCCGAGGAGTTTCTTCGCCGTACGATGCAGCTTGCGGGCGCGTTCCGTCGCCTCGGCGATATAGTCCTCCACGTAATGTTCCAGGCGCTCGACGACCTCCGCCAGCGCCTCCAGGCGAAAAGGGCTTACGGCAAAAGCGACAAGGGCCGCATCGAATGCGGACAGCTCGCGGGCGGCGGCGTCGACTTTCCGGTCCGCCTCGGCGCACAGGTAGGCCACGCGGAGGCACTTCTCGAGCAATTCGTGCTCCGCAACCTGCCGATCGGCGTCATCCGTGTCCTCCCGGACGATTCCGTCCGGCGCGGAGTCCGCGGAACCGGCGTCCTCGTCCGCCTCTTCGCCCGAACCCGGCGGGGCGGGGAACTTTTTCCGCAGAATGGAAGCAAGACGAAGCGCCTCGTTGAGCCGGTCCGCCGCGTCCCTCAGGAAATGGGAGCCGTGCCCGGACAGGGCCGCGGCATCGAGGCGGGAGCGCCCTTCGAGAAATTCAAGGATCGCGGCCGTTTCGTCATCGAGGCGGCAGAGGAATTTCCGGAGGTGCCGGTCGGCAAGCGTCTCGATCCGCCGCGGTTCGAGGCGCCTCGGCGCGAGGTTGCCCCACTCCTCGAGCTGCGCGACGTCCGCCCGGAACGTGTCGGCGTCGTAGGGCCCCGGCTCCACGCCGGGGACGACATCCAGGGATTCGACCATGAGGTCGTCGTAATAGACCTCGATCCGATGTGCACGCCGATGGCGGAGGAGAAGCCAAAGGAGGACCGCGTAGGCCCTTCGCCGCTCGGCCGACAGGAAACGGAACCGATCCCCCGGGATGGCCCCGATGATCGCTTGTAGGTCCTCGAATTCACTCCCGGCCATAGCGGAACACTTTACCAGATTCGACGCGGTACTACGTGCGCTCGATCTCCAGGTTACTTTTTCATCTTTCAGCCTTGACCACGCAGGCGGGCCACTTTATAATTTGGAATCGATACTTCCTGATTGAGGCTCATAATGGAAACGATCACTCGATTTTTCCGGGTCGAACCGCAAAGTTTCTTCCTTCTCGGGCCGCGGGGTACGGGGAAATCCACCTTCGTCCGGGCGAACTTCCCGGAGGCGCTCTACATCGACCTCCTCCAGCCGGATGTTTATCGGTCACTCCTCGCGCGTCCCGAACGGCTCAGGGAGATGGTCCACGGTAATCCCGGCGCCCCGACCATTATTCTGTACGAAATACAGAAAGTTCCCCAACTCCTCGACGTTGTCCATGCCCTGATGGAGGAGGACCGGCGGCGACGTTTCGTCCTGACCGGGTCGAGCCCGCGAAAGTTGAAGCGGGCCGGAGCCGACATGCTGGCGGGGCGCGCCCTTCTCAAGCGGATGCACCCTTTCGTCGCCGGGGAGTTGGGCAAGGCGTTTTCCCTTGCGGGCGCCTTGCGCCACGGGATGATTCCGGTCGTCGTCGGGAGCCCTCAGCCGGAAGCGACTCTCCAGTCCTACGTCGACCTTTACCTGAGGGAAGAGATCCAGGCCGAGGGGCTGACCCGGAACATCGGGAACTTCACCCGTTTCCTCGAAGCGGCCAGTTTCTCGCACGGTTCCCAGTTGACCGTATCCAACATCGCGCGTGAGTGCGGCGTCGAGAGGAAAACGGTCGAGGGATATCTTTCGATCCTCGAAGACCTGCTGCTGACGTTCCAGGTGCCGGTGTTCACCCGCAAGGCGAAGCGTGCGACCGTTTCCCATCCGAAATTCTATTTTTTTGACGCGGGGCTCTACAACGCGCTACGTCCCAAGGGGCCGCTCGACCGTCCGGAGGAGATCGGCGGAGCGACGCTGGAAGGGTTGGTGGCGCAGCATCTTCTGGCCTGGATCGATCTCCGCCGGCCGGACGTCTCCCTGCATTATTGGCGGACCCGTTCCGGCAATGAAGTCGATTTCGTCCTCTACGGCAAGAATATCTTCCGGGCGATCGAAGTGAAGAACGCGGCTACCGTCCACTCGGCGGACCTTCGAGGGTTGAAGACTTTCGGGTCGGATTACCCGCAAGCGGAGAGGCTGTTGCTCTACCGGGGAAAGGAACGGCTCCTCGTCGACGGAATCCGGGTCCTGCCATGCGGGGAGTTCCTCCTGGGACTCAAGTAACCTGGACCTCCATTACTTCACCATCGAACGAAAAAGGGGTTACGGCCTGAGCCGTAACCCCGCGATATTTTTGGTGGGCCATGTAGGATTCGAACCTGCAACCTCCCGATGAAGAGGAGCCATCAGAAACCTTATCCGAAGGTTACATGACGAGACTGACCTACTTGACAGAGCTGTCAGGGTGGCATATTCAGTCAAGTCGCCCCTATTCCTTTTCCTGCCGGAGGTATAATTGACGCAATCCGATTCCCGCTCCAGGCAGAGAACAGGCAGGACATACGTCACCGACCTGACGCATCTCCCCGACCCCCTTGATCCGGATCCCCGTATCCCGGAACCCGCAAGGCGGTTAGCCGAATACCTCGGATCCATCGTCGAGAAAGCTTCCCTGTATTTTCCGAAACAGTGGGGAGAAACGAACATGCGGCGCCGACGCCGCCCCGGCCGGCAGCGGTGTCCCGGGCGGATCCATGTCCGGATCGGGAAGGAGGACCCGCCGGGACCAGGGAGCGTCAATTGCTGTCGTCCCGGAAGGGAACGACGACCTATCCCAAGGTCCGAAGAATCTCGGAGAAGATCGGACCCAAGGGAGGGATTTCATCCGTTGCCACTTGCCACAGAATCGCCTTGTCGCCTCCGAAATATTCGTGGATCAACTTGTTTCGCATGCCGCGCATCTGCTTCCAAGGAATTGACGGGTATCGGTCGGATATTTCCGGTGGGATCTTGGTCGAGGCCTCACCAATGACCTCAAGGCTTCGGATGACCGCGTTGTTGGGTTTTTTTATCGCCGCAAAAGGCATCGAAGTCCATGTTCGACACGAACGATTCGATATCGTTCACCGACTCGACGATGTCCTGGATGCAGTCGAGATACTGGCGTTCCGTCATACGTAAACAACTTCCTTCAGAATTCTGGCGCCGATCCGGGGCTTCAATGCATCCCTGGAGGCAAGGTCCACCTTGAGACCGAGCAATCCTTCAAGATATTCTTCAAGGGACAAAAACCTCAACAGGCCGATCGGCGCGCTGAACGTAACGATGATGTCGACGTCGCTGTCCTCCTTCGCCTCCCCCCGGACGAACGATCCGAACACACCCATTTCCTTGACACGGAAATTCTCCGACATATCCATTCTGTGCCGTAAAAGGGTGCTCTTGATGTCTTCCAGAGTCTTCACGAAGTTGATGATACGGGTTGCAGGGAAAAATGAAAAGGGGCCACGGCGCGTGCCGTAACCCCTTGAATTCGCTGGTGGGCCATGTAGGATCCGAACCTACAACCTCCTGATTAAGAGGAGCCATCGGAAACCTTAATTATTATATATTTCAAATGGTTGCCTGTACAGAACCTACCCGGAATGCACCATAATTTCCGCAACCGACGCAACCCAGGCGCAACCGGATTCCGGCGGACTCCTGAACAACAATCCTCCAAACATGCGCGCTACGGGAAACCGTAGCTGTTGTGATCAGAAACGTCACTTCTTGAAAGGCACCAGATGGGAACGAATCCATTCGAGAAGGCCATCTCGACCACACTTTCCGGAGGCGACGGCCAATATGATCCGTTCGCTCTCATCCGCATCGGCGCTTAACTCCTTCCCGTTCAATACAAGAAACGTTTCCAGCGCCGCATGACCGACCCGTTTGTTGCCGTCGATGAATGGATGATTTTGAATCAGAGAGAAGGCGAGTGCACCGGCTTTTTCTTCAAGGGACGGATAAAGATCGTTTCCGCCAAAGGAGGCCCGAGGCTGCGCGGTGGCGGATTCCAGAGCGCCTAAATCGCGGAGGGCCGTGGCACCCCCGGTTTCGGATACCACACGCCTATGAAGCTCCAGAACCTCGGCGAACGTGAGGTATCGCACTACGCAAGGCGACGGTACAGTACGCGATTCTTCGAGAGGACGTGTGCGGCCGCCCGATCAAAATCCGCTTCGCGATGCGCGAGCAGATCCCTCACGGCTGCAAGCGCCAACTCCTCCTCCGGAACGTTCAGTCGCCGGGCAGCCTCGGAGAGTTGCTGCTCCTGGATGCCCGTCACTTCCACAGAGAGCTTCATCTTGGCCCCCTAATACCCCAATTTCATGTCACTTGGGCGTATCTACATCAGAAGTCATCATAACGCGTATTAAACCAGAGTAGAAGATAAGCACCGCCGCCCTCCCCTGTGGCGGGG
>Ga0210044_10001810_pt1 | contig 32486 bp, 30 predicted proteins | sample CryGey13umfilter_2_FD_183959 | JGI IMG/M metagenome (GOLD analysis project Ga0210044, IMG submission 183959) | Groundwater microbial communities from aquifer in Utah, USA - Crystal Geyser 4/9/14 3 um filter (SPAdes) (version 2) | ecosystem: Environmental > Aquatic > Deep subsurface >...
GTCTGCTTCGTCTTTGTTGTCTTGTTTTTTGTTCATCTTCGTTCCTTTTCAAGTCACTTCGATAAACCAAAAACATCACCTTAACAATATGCCTCTCCGTGTCCAACTTGTGCTGACGCTAAACAGTACCAGCGTGCCATATTTTTGTTGAAGGAAGGCGCTATATTATTGAATCATACGGTTATGTTCCTTTATAGCGCGCCAATAATCCTGAAGTGCTGCGATGCAGGAAGGTGTCTTGTAACTTTCTATAAATTTTGAATGTGCATGATCGGCAAAATCCAGAAAAGAAGCGGGATACTCTCTGCGTGGTGCCCTCAAGCCAAGATCGGTTAGGGTTTTGGCCACGAATGCTGTGCTGATATCCAGTGTTGTACTGACTGATTCAATGGCTGGTAGTATTTCAGGTCTGGCGTTATGGCTGGAGAATTTGTACAACGATTTCATAAAACACTTATAAATTTCGTTTTTGAGACTATCCATATCGGCCGAAGAAGGTGGTGAAGGAAGTATAACGGGCTCTATTTCTGTATGTTCTGGTAATGGCGTATCAAAAGGCAGGATGCTGCAATTGACCCTTTTAATAATTGAGACTGTATCTTTTAATGCTGCGACAGGTTCAATAAGTACAGTGTTCTGTCTCGCATTTTCTTTGTCAGTTATCGGTTTCATTTTTCCCGCCTTTATTGAGGTTATAGGCATTTTGCTATGAACATATAAAAGATGCTTCAGTGCATCATAAAAACAGGCATATCTGCAGATTCAAGCATGGATCTGGTTACGCCGCCGAAGATATTTTCTCTAAATCTGCTATGGCCATAAGCGCCCATAACAATGATTTCTGCATCAATTTTTTTTGCGCTACTGAGAATAAAAGTAGCTAGATCCTCTTGTTTGCTGGTATCAGGCAATATATTCGTTTCTATATTATGGTGTTCGAGATAGTGTGCCAGATCCTTAGCAGATAGCGGATATTTCTGTTCCCCGTTATCTTGTTTCGCTAGAATGGAAACTTTTCCTTGTAATAACCAGGGCAAGGAGAAGGCAACAGAGTGCGTAGCTTCGACACTGCCATTCCAGGCAATTAGTATTTTTCCGTTAAATTTTTTTATTTTGTTTTCAGGGGGCAAAAATAATACAGGGTGGCCACTTCCGAATAAAACATCATGGGCTTGACTCATAAAATCAGGATTTTTCTTATCTCGATAGAGGAGGGTCAAATCAGCAACTCTGCCTCGAATGGCAAGAAGATGACTTTCGTTTCCAGAAGCCGTGTGAAACGTAGCCTTTTCGATTCCCATAGTTTTCTTAAGATGCTGAAATTTTTTTTCAGCCATTTTCATGTTGTTTTTCTGACGCTTTTTCAATGTTGCAAGGGTATGCTCGGAATAAGCGGGCATGCCATAAGGCGCATAAGGTATAAAAGCGGTTTGCAAACCAGGGGTAATATACCAGATTTCAGTATGGGCATTATAGAGAATAGCAAGGTTAAAGGCGTACTCTATAATAGAGAGCTTGTGATCGTGGCCATTGAAAGGAACGATAATAAGCTTTGGAATCATATTGTTCATTCCTTTTGAAAATAATCTTTTTTATGCCGCTTTTCTGATTTGCAGTTTTTTGGTTCCTGCACGGCTTCTGCCTTTTTCGGAAGTTTTATTTCCAATATACCATTTTTAAACGAGGCATCGGCTTTTTCACCGTCAGCACCTTCGGGGAGCGCGATTGTACGTTGGAAAGAACCGGAGGATATTTCACGATGCAGATAATTTTCATCTTTTTCCTCTTTTTCTTCTTCGTGCTTTCCCTTTATAATTAAAAATCCATTGGTAACAGAAACCGTAATATCATCCGGATCTAATCCGGACAGGGCGGCCTTTATTTTAAAGCTTTTGCCATTCTCTATAATGTTAACGGCTGGAAAATTTTCATATCCAGGAAAAATATCTGATGTTATATTATTACCAAAAAAATCCTGAAACAAATTGTTCATATCATCCTGAAGAGAAATCAAAGAGCGTCCGAAACGATTGCGTTGGCGCACCGGAATATTAAATGGACGATCCCAATGGACAAGATTACGTATGGGCATGGCATGTCTCCTTTTCAAAAAATGTGACCATATTTTTTATTTATCGTTTTTTTAACCCGCTTTCCTGGAAATGAGGGGCTGGAGTGCATTTGACTGCATTCTCCAACCCCGGGCATGATTTAACATCATGCCAAATTCTGACGGTTTCGCCTTTCGGCTGGGGGAGCGCTGTTGCTGGTGGGCTTCAGCGCTTCTACCATCAGAATAAGATTATCACAGCACAATTTTCCGATGATCAATGTGATAAAAATCAAAAAGAAAAGATAAAGCTCTTATTTAAATATGGAATATTGCAGTTGAAAGGAATCTGAATTTCTACTTTCTGAAAACCATCTTATTTAAAGACAATTTTGTTGCTTTGTATTCTTGTGTTTATGCCTTAAATTCATTGAAAATAGATTCATAGGAGACCCCATGACTTCCAGAATTGCTCTTGTTGATGATGACCAGAATATACTTGCCTCTGTTTCCATGGCGCTGGAAGCGGAAGGTTATAAGGTGAATATTTATAGCGATAGTGAAGAAGGATGTCGTGAAATTCTGAATAATCCCCCGGATCTTGCCGTACTTGATATTAAAATGCCGCGTATGGATGGTATGGAGGTTCTCGCGAAAATTCGTAAGACATCAATCCTGCCTGTTATCTTTCTGACTTCAAAGGACGATGAAATTGACGAGGTACTTGGATTGCGCATGGGTGCGGATGACTATATTACAAAACCGTTTTCCCAGCGTTTGTTGATTGAGCGTATCCGTGCCTTGTTGCGCCGTGAATCGTTGCGAAGCCAGAGCGAGAAAAAACAGCCCGAGAACGAAAAAATAATACGTGGTAATCTGATTCTTGATGATGCCCGTCATGTTTGCAGCTGGAAGGGGCAGGAAGTTGGTTTGACGGTAACAGAGTATTTGCTCCTTAAATCTTTGGCAATCCGTCCCGGTATTGTGAAAAATCGCGACCAGTTGATTGATATGGCTTATGGTGAGAATATCTATGTTGATGACCGGACAATTGATTCTCATATTAAACGGGTTCGTAAAAAATTTCGGGACATGGATTCCGGATTTTCCCAGATAGAAACGCTCTATGGAATTGGATACAAATATAAAGAAGAATAAAGTGCCCGGTTTAAAACGCGGCTGGAAGGCTGGCGGATTAACATTGCGTATTCTCTCTGTCAATGTTCTGCCGCTGGTTGTTCTGGTGGTAGGACTTTTATCTCTGGGGCAATATCACGAGAATCTGATTGAGGAGCATTTAAAAATGCTTCAGGAACGGGCGCAGAATTTTGCGGTGGCTATTGAAGGACCGCAGGAGGATGTCATTCTGACCTCGCAACAAGCCAGAAATACAATTCGTAAACTTGGAAAGAATCGGCCTGATACCCGTATTTTCTTTTTTAATGCGCGTGGTTCCTTGATTGGTGATTCCTATAAAATAGGGGAACCGGATCACACGGGGCAGATTATTCCCCAAAAATCCCTTGAAAAGAATTTTGGTGTTTCTGATGTCATTGCCTATCTGGGAACAAATCTGCTAAAATTACTTCCGACAAAGAAAGTTCTTCCCTCTTTTCCGGATGAAGAAGAGCGGAATTTTGAAAAATTTACGGATATTAAAAATGCACTCTCCGGAATCATAAGCGCGACAGCATGGGAAGCTGCAGCCAATGGCGTTATACTGACAGCGGCAGCACCCGTTATCAAACAAGGCTCGGTCGTCGGGGTCATGCTTCTGGTGAATGATGGGCGAGATATAGAAAATGGCATGGATCGAGTTCGCTTTGATGTTCTGACGGCAACTCTTGCGGCACTTAGCCTGACCATTTTTCTGTCACTCTATCTTGCCAGCGTGATTGGCAGGCCGCTTAAAAAACTGGCTGTAGCTGCTGAAAAAGTGAGAGGGAGCAAAGACCGGAAAATTAATATTCCTGATCTTAGCCATCGGAATGATGAAATTGGTGAACTTTCCATGGCATTGCGTGATATGACGCAGGCATTATGGGATCGCATGGATACGATCGAGCGTTTTGCTGCCGATGTTGCCCATGAAATTAAAAACCCCCTGACGTCATTACGGAGCGCGGTAGAAACTGTGGCTAAAGTCAAAACGGATGCCGACCGTGAAAAACTCATGGCCATTATCCAGCATGATGTATTGCGTCTTGATCGTCTCATTAGCGATATTTCAAACGCTTCACGTCTTGATGCGGAACTTTCGCGCGATGAAATGGGTACTGTGAATCTACGGCATCTTTTGCAGCAACTGGTTGATGCTCATAATAATCAGATAAAACGAAGCAATGGTCATAGAAATGAAAGTCCGGTGATCCAGTTTGATGTTTCTTTTGATGAAGAAATGCATGTCAGTGGCAATGAAGGGAGACTGCTACAGGTTTTCGAGAATCTTATAAGCAACGCGCTGTCATTTTCGCCAAAAAATGGTGTTGTGATGGTGCGTATCATACCCGATCAGAAACAGGTTAGAGTTTCTATTGAAGATCAGGGGGGCGGGATCCCTGAAAATAAACTTGAACATATTTTTGAGCGTTTTTATTCTGAACGTCCCAAAGGGGAACAGTATGGAAATCACTCAGGTCTGGGTCTGTCTATCGCCAGACAGATTATAAGTGCTCATGGTGGAGAAATTTATGCCGAAAACATTATAAAAAATAATAAGATTCAAGGGGCTTGCTTCCATGTTATTCTAGGAAGAAAAATCTAAACAAGGATCATATGAAAGAAAAGGAAAAAAGAAATATTCTGATTGTGACAGGGCTTTCCGGCGCCGGAATGTCCTCAACTCTCAAGTATCTTGAGGATCTGGGATACGAGGTTTTTGACAATTTTCCGCTGGCACTTGTACCGCCGCTTATTGAAGATCCGATAACATCGGAAAAACCTATGGCGATTGGTATTGATACCCGTACACGCGGCTTTGATCCTGATGCTGTCAAAGACACAGTACGAAAGCTTGGTGCCAGACTGGTTTTTATCACCTCCGATGAAGCGGTTTTACAGAAACGTTTTACCGAGACCCGCCGCAGACATCCTCTGGCGCAGGATAAACCCGCAAGTGCCGGTATTAAAAAAGAGCAGGAATGGCTTTATACACTGAAGGAAAAAGCAGACGAGGTCATTGACACGTCTATGCTTTCCATTCATGAACTGCGCCATATACTGGAAGACCGTCTCGGGCAGGAGCATAAAAGTGCTTTGACCCTGACTCTCATGTCTTTTGGCTATAAATATGGGACGCCGCGTGAAGCGGATATTGTTATGGATACAATATTTTTACGTAACCCACACTGGGTGCCAGAATTGAAACCCCTCACTGGCCGTGATGAGGCGATAGGGACTTATGTTCGCCAGGATACAGCTTTCGCACCTTTTCTGACTCATTTTAAAGAAATGGTCGAACCCTTGCTTCCGCGTTTTGCGCATGAAGGAAAAAGCTATCTGACGATTGCATTTGGCTGTACAGGGGGGGCGACATCGTTCCGTTTATATTGTTGAAACACTTAAGCCATGGCTTGAGCGCCAGAAGTTTGTAACCCATATTTTTCACCGGGATATCGAGCGTTCATAAAGACGCTTCAGGAGTTTTCTTTCCAGCGGAGTTTCGGATGGCGTGCCGCTTGCACTTCGTTCATTCTTTTACGGGGTGTGCTGACCGGATAATGATGGAATTTTTCTGTATCACCTTTGGCAACATCTTCGGCAATGGATCTCATCACAATAACAAAGCGGTCAATGGCATCCTTACTTTCGGTTTCGGTTGGCTCTATCAGCATTGTGCCGGGGAGCACAAGCGGAAAATAAGTTGTCATCGGATGGTAGCCATGCTCGCATAAGGCTTTGGCAATATCCAATGTACTGACGCCTTTTTCTTTCTGGATTTTATCGGTTAGCAGACATTCATGCATACAGGTGCCTTTATAAGGGACATGGTAGACATCCTTTAACTGACTGAGCAGATAATTCGCATTCAGAACCGCATCTTCGGAAACCTGTTTCAGTCCGTCCGCGCCATGGCTCATCATATAGGCAAGAGCGCGGACATGCATTCCGAACTGGCCGACAAAACCACGGAGGCGACCCAGTGTTTCCGGTCTTTCGTCTTCATAGGCAAGGTGGAAGGTATCCTCATTTTTTACCACAACAGGAACAGGCATATAGGGTGCAAGCTCTTCCGTGACGCAAATCGGGCCACTGCCAGGGCCGCCGCCGCCATGCGGAGTCGAAAAAGTTTTATGCAGATTGATGTGCATGACATCAACACCAAAATCACCGGGGCGAATTTTTCCGACCAGTGCGTTAAAATTTGCACCATCACAATAAAAATAACCACCGGCTTCATGCAGCAATCGTGCAATCTCGTGAATATCACTTTCAAACAGACCGCAGGTATTCGGATTTGTCACCATCATTCCTGCGATGTCATCCCCATTGCCAAGTGCCTCTTTAAAGGCATCTATAGTGAGCCGTCCGGTTTCGCTGGTCTTGATGGTTTTTGTCGTATAACCGCAAATAACGGCTGTCGCCGGATTTGTGCCATGCGCAGAATCAGGAACGAGAACAATTTTGCGGTGTCCCTGTCCTTTGGCTTCATGGGCGCGGCGGATGGTCATCATTCCGGCAAGCTCTCCATGAGCTCCTGCTGCAGGGGTTAAACATACGCCGGGAAGACGGGTCAGTTCTGCCAGCCAGTTCTGCAGCTCATACATAACACGCAGAGCGCCCTGTACCGTACTTTCTGGCTGTAACGGATGGACATGGGCAAAGCCGGGAAGACGCGCCATTTTTTCATTCAGACGCGGATTATGTTTCATTGTGCAGGATCCCAGCGGAAAAAATCCATGATCAATTGAATAGTTCCACGTTGACAGGCGCACAAAATGTCGCACGACCTGCGGTTCGCTCACTTGCGGTAAACCAATGGAGCCACGCGCCGACTGTCCCGTTCGTAGTGCCGTTCCGTCGGGCTTTGGTAAATCAACACCAGAATGATCGCACCGCTCTTTCTCCCACAGAAGATTTTCTTCATAATGAAGCCCGTGATTCCCATCATTCATTTGCGGCGCTATATTGATAATAGTTTTTTCTATTTTTTGTTCTGCGATCATAACAATATCTCCTGCAATGCCGTAATGAGGGTGGCTATATCTTTCTCCGTGGTCATTTCCGTTGCTGCGAGAAGGAGCTGGTTATCATCCAGCGCATAGCCGGCAATAATCCCCCGTTCTGCCATGGCTTTGACCACGTCTTTTGCATTTTTGGAGAGTTTTATTGTGAATTCGTTGAAGAAATGTTCATTCAAGAGTGTTACGCCCGGAATTTTCTCCAGTGCATCTGCCAGCCTGCACGCGGTTTCATGGTTCAGCCGCGCCAGTTGTTTAAACCCGTCTTCGCCTAGTAGCGCCATATGAATGGTAAAGGCCAGCGCCATCAGTCCCTGATTGGTGCAGATATTGCTGGTTGCTTTTTCACGGCGGATATGTTGTTCGCGGGTATTGAGGGTCAGGACAAAACTGCGCCGTCCGTCTTCATCAACAGTCTCCCCGATCAGGCGTCCGGGCATCTGGCGTAGATATGTTTCGCGGCAGGCAAAAAAACCGCAATGAGGGCCGCCAAAACCCATGGGGATGCCGATACTCTGTGCTTCACCGCAGACAATATCCGCACTTTCCGGCGCAGGAAGCAGGCCAAGACTGATAATCTCATTAATGACAACGACCAGCAGCGCTCCTGTTTCATCACAGATTTTACGCCATGACTCATAACCGTGAGGCTGGCCGTAGAAATCAGGAGACTGGAGAATGACGCAGGCTGTATCCGCATCCGGCAAGCCGTCAAATACTTCCGTATCCTCATGATTTCCCATATAGCTTTTCAGCACGGCGCGATAATCCGGATGCAGGGCATTGCCGATACAGATTTTATGGCGGGTTTTATTGATGCGCAGTGCCATCAGTGCGGCCTCCGCCGTCGCCGTTGCCCCGTCATACATGCTGGCATTGGCAACATCCTGTCCGGTAAGTTGCGCGATGAAAGTCTGGAATTCGAAAATTGCGGTCAGTGTTCCTTGCGCGATTTCTGGTTGATACGGCGTATAGGCTGTTAGAAATTCGGAACGCTGGATAATATGATCCACGGTTGCCGGAATATGATGATAGTAAAGCCCCCCGCCCAGAAAAAAAGACCCTTGCGGGGCGGCATGATTTTGGTTGGCGTAGGCGCTTAATGTCCGCTCGACTTCCAGCTCGCCCTGATGCAGCGGTAAATCGGCAAGTCCCTTGATAAAAGCATCTGCCGGGATATCCTTATAAAGCGCGTCGATATTTTCAACACCCACTGCCGCCAGCATATGTTTACGGCTCTGTTTTGTCTGCGGCAGATATCTCATTTAATGATCCTGCTCCTCACAAAATTTTGTATAGGCATCCTGATCCATCAAATCGGCGATTTCATCGGGATTATCCATTTTTATTTTGACGATCCAGCCTTCTGCCAGAGATTTTTTAATCAGTTCGGGATCGTTGGAAAGATTATCATTGATGGCTGTGATTTCCCCGCTGACCGGTGTATAAACTTCGGCGGCAGTTTTGACGGACTCAACAACGGCAAATTCATCGCCTTTGGAGAGTTTCCGACCTGTCTCGGGCAGTTCTACATAAACCAGATCTCCTAATGCATCCTGAGCATATTGTGTAATACCGATTACAGCAATATTGTCGTTCTCGATTTTGATCCATTCATGTTCGGGAGTGTATTTTAAAATATCTACCATTTACGTGCCTCATTTCCATGTCTTGAGAATTTTCATGTAAATAAGAGCATTAACGTGATTTAGCCTGATCTTCAACAGGAAAAAATCAAGTTTGCAGCTTGTCAACCGTTCTATTCTTTTTCTAAATAATGTGTAAGATTATGGGTATTTATCCTCTTGCTAATGTCGGTTCAGATCTGTGGAATATTTCCCGCAGTAACAAAGTACAAAAAATCATTTTTTGAACGGGAGTGTTGAGCATACTTAACGAACTTAAATGAAAAGAGTTGAAATCTTTCATTTACTTACTACTTTAGATAATAATTTATTGTTACTTTATCAGCATGTCTGTTATTAGGGCGGCAAAAACCAGATCGACTTAACTTAATCCACTTTACCACAGTGAGAGATTTGCAAGTTCAATAAAAGGTCTGGAAATTAGAAAAAGGAACATTTGGCTATGATAAAAAAACCGGATATTTTGAAAAATAGAGCCTATATAAACGGGATGTGGGTGTCGGCTGAGTCCGGTAAAGTTTTTTCCGTTGTTAATCCGGCAAACGGGCAGAAGCTGGCAGATGTTCCGGACATGGGAAAGGAAGATACGGAGAAGGCGATCGAGGCGGCTTTTCTTGCTTTTCCGGTATGGCGTTCTAAAACAGCCAAAGACCGTAGTAAAATACTCAAAATCTGGCATTCTCTTGTTCTGGATCATTGTGATGATCTGGCGGCGCTTCTGACAGCAGAGCAGGGAAAGCCTCTGACCGAGGCAAAGGCTGAAATTCTTTATGGTGCTTCTTTTATTGAATGGTATGCAGAGGAGGCCAAACGGATTTATGGCGATATTATTCCCACTCATAAGGAAGACGCCCGCGTTCTTGTCACAAGAGAGCCTATTGGCGTGGTCGGAGCCATTACACCGTGGAACTTCCCTCATGCCATGATCACCCGAAAAATTGCGCCTGCTCTGGCTGCTGGCTGTACAGTTGTTCTCAAGCCTGCTGAAGATACGCCTCTATCTGCGCTGGCGCTGGCGGAATTGGCACAGCAGGCAGGGTTTCCTCCAGGTGTTATCAATATTGTAACGGGGGCGGCGGACAGCGCGGCCGAGATCGGGCTGGTGCTGACGACCCATGAAAAAGTGCGCAAGATTTCCTTTACCGGATCAACGGAAATCGGGAGTCTGCTGATGAAGCAAAGCGCGGGAACAATTAAAAAAATATCATTGGAATTGGGCGGAAATGCACCTTTTATTGTATTTGAGAGTGCCGATCTTGAACGGGCGGCAGAAGGCGCCATTATTTGCAAATTCCGCAATGCGGGACAAACATGTGTTTGTGCCAATCGTATTTATGCGCAGGACTCAATTTATGAGGAATTTGCTGTAAAGCTGGCGCAACGGATTAAAGCTTTGAAAGTAGGGGCGGGAGATCAGGAGTGGGTACAGATAGGTCCGCTGATTAACGGGCAGGGTCTGGAAAAGGTAAAAATGCATGTACAAGATGCTTTGGAAAAGGGCGGGAAGCTCGTCTGTGGCGGAAAGAATCATGATGCCGGGGCTCTATTTTATACTCCGACACTGATAAGGGATATGAACGCAGAAATGCTGCTGAATCAGGAAGAAACCTTTGGCCCGGTTGCCGGATTATTTCGTTTTGGCAGTGAAGAAGATGTAATTAGAGCTGCGAATGATACGCCTTATGGTTTGGCTTCCTATTTTTACAGCAAGGATCTGGGGCAGGTGTTCCGCGTTGCCGAGGCGCTGGAATATGGCATGGTGGCTGTGAACGAGCCTGTGCTTTCCGGAGAATCCATACCGTTTGGTGGAATAAAGCAATCCGGCATCGGGCGGGAAGGCTCCCACTATGGCATAGAAGAGTTCACTGAAATGAAGTATGTCTTGTTGGGAGGGCTGTAATTCAAGGCCTAAAATGTTTTCTCGTCTGTAATGTTATATATTTCTTTGAAAGTAAATATAGTTCCTGTATAAAAAATCGTTTTATGGTCTTTTTTTAGAGTGAGGCAAATGCTGATATAGCAAATGAAATTTGTATTTGATCTACACTATACAACGACTTAGGAGATACCTTGTCATAATATTTGACAAGAAGGTTAAAAAGATGTTAAAAACAAAGACAATTCCATTAGGATTTTGTTAACAAATTACAATTTTGTCAGATTCTGGCAATTATATAGGAGAAGAACATCATGGCCACGCAAGCATTTACTGTTGACAAACCAGTCTACGGCACAAGCGAAACAGTGACGCTACCGGAGAATAATTCAAGTAACCTGTCATTCAGTACTGCAGAAATTCAGGGTATGAAGCTTAGTGAAAGTGGAGAGTTGACAATCACGTTCACAGATGGCGGAGCGCTGGTCATTGATAATTTCCGGCAAATGGCTGATAACGAGGTTCAGCTTTCTCTGGCAGATGGCGGTGTTCTTAATTCCAAAGAATTGTTCGAAACGCTTGCAACTGATCTTCCGGCGACAAAAATTTCTTCTCCTGAATCCGGAGAATCGATAGCCTATAATATTCAGCAGGGTCATAAATATGAATTGAACTTCGGCGATCAAAGACTTGTTGATACAAATGAACAGGATGGCGCTCTTCTAATTACATTTGAAAATGGCGGGCTTATCGTTTTGCATGGTTTTCAGCAAGCCATGGAATCAGGAATTACGACTGAAATCAGTTTTGATGGCCAGTTTTTAAGTTTGCGCGAGTTTGCCGAAGGACTGGAGCTTGCAGAGGCTATGAATGAAGGCCTGGAAAAAGATCAGACACAGCCGCAAGGAGAGGTGCGCCAGGAACAGGAGATCGAAGAAAAAACGGCTAATATGCAGGATACGCGGACATCAGATGAAGATCAACTGGCGGCATTAGCCCAGCAACTATCCGGTATTGAGCCCGCTGCAGGAGAAACGGGCGGCGGGGCGGCCAGAGCAGGAGGCTATGGTTTTAATAGCAGCTTTGAAGCCACACCAATCACTCCGATTAATGATGTGGGTCCGATTGCGCCGACGGCGCTGGTCTATAAGCTTCCCCAGTTTACAGAGACTGTTTTTCTACAAGAGGACGCCCCTGTAGATTTTATATTATTACCCCCTGAAATTCTGGTGAATAATGGTGTTGATAACGCACTGGTAAAGGAAGACGGTTCTGTTTTTGTACCGATTGCTGCATCCGTTGCCGGGGATACGCCGACAAGCGCCATTTTAACTGTGACTGTCACAGGAATCAATCCGGCATGGGGGATTACGAATCTTGATGGTATCTATGATGCCGGAACAGGTACATGGACAATAACTTTGCCAGCGGGTGTCATCACTTATAATGGTGGTCTGACATTTGCCCCTCCTGCGCAGAGTGACCTTGATCTTTCTGGTTTGAATGCTACTGCAAAAGTATTTGATGCGCCAAGTGGTCAAACAACAACAGCGGATGATGCTTTTGGCATTATTACAGACGCGGTCGCAGATGTTCCAAGTATTACCGCGACAGGCGGAACGGATGTTGAGGGCGCATCGGTTGCTGTGAATATTGCTGGCGCTTTGGGCGTGGATAAGGATGGTTCGGAGCATATCACACATTATGAGGTGAGCGGTGCGACGGGTTATACATTCAATCAGGGCACGGATTTGGGCGGCGGGGTGTGGAGCTTTACGCCGGCACAACTGACGGGTTTGAAAATCACGGCCAATGACCCTGACTTTGACGGGGCGCTTATTCTGACAGCGACTGTTTTCACAACAGAAAATCCTGTAAGTGATGGCGAGTTTGATACAACGGATAATAACAATCAGGCCTCGACAGCGTTGACTGTCACATGGACACCGGAGATTGATCCGCCAACGATTAAAGTGAATAATGGCGTTGATAATGTACAGGTGAAAGAAGATGGCAGCGTTGATGTTACTGTTGTTGCCAAACTTAGCGCAGGTGCAGAACCATCAGAGTTTCTGACGGTAACAATTACAGGCTTTGATCCTGCATGGGGCGTGGTGACGGCACCTGTGGGGACATTCAATCCTGCCGGAACAGTCTGGACAGCAACACTACCAGCCGGAACGAATCTGAATACGGTCTTCACCTTTACGCCAAAAGCGCAGAGCGATATCGACCTGAGCGGCCTTGTGGCCACGGCCAAGACAACCGATCCTGTTGAAGGCATCAGCGCCTCGGCTTCGGACAGCTTTAATGTGATTGTCGATGCGGTCGCGGATAAACCTTCCATTACCGCGACAGGCGGAACGGATGTTGAGGGCGCATCGGTTGCTGTGAATATTGCTGGCGCTTTGGGCGTGGATAAGGATGGTTCGGAGCATATCACACATTATGAGGTGAGCGGGGTGCCTGCCGGATTTACTTTTAATAAAGGTACAAATCTGGGTGGCGGCGTCTGGAGTTTTACGCCAGCGCAAGTCTCCGGGTTGCAGATCATTTCAACAAATAGCGCGTTTGACGGCACACTCAATCTGACAGCGACTGTTTTTACAACAGAAAATCCTGTAAGTGATGGCGAGTTTGATACAACGGATAATAACAATCAGGCATCTGATGTGCTAACCGTGACATGGGAAGATGATGATGTGCCAATCATAACCCAGCCGGAAAAAGTGACGGTTGATGAAACCAATCTGGCACCAACAACGTCAGTATCTGATAAAGTCGAAGCAGATTTCGGTGATGATACGCCGGGAAGCTTTACTGTTAATGGCGGCTTTTCAAGCGCAATTGCCCTGACAAGTGGTGGTGTTGCCGTGATTGTCAGCCAGACAGCCAATGGCTATATCGGCAAAGCCGGAAGCGAGACAGTCTTTACGCTGAATTTGAATGCCAACGGCAATTATACTTTTACATTGCTGGGTACGCTTGATCATCCTGTTGATGGTGCTACGGCTGCCGATCATAACGATAATATTGCCCTGAAGTTTGGCTTTACCGCCAAAGACAGCGATGGCGATACAGCAGAGGGTATCATTACCGTCAATGTCCGGGATGATGGTTTAACAGCTTATGATGATTGCATAGAGTTCGAGGTTATGAGCTCTACCCAAGACTATAACATTGTTCTGATCCTTGATGTTTCCGGTTCTATGGTAGGAAGCAAGCTCTCACTCCTTAAGCAGGCTGTGAACAACCTTATGGCGGATTTCAACGGCTATTCCGGTGGCGATGTCAAAGTTCATATTGTTCCTTTTGCTGATAATGCGCAGACGGCGGGCACATTTACTGTTACCAATGTCAGCGGATTTAATAGCGCTGTTAATTTTGTAAACAATCTGGTTGCAAATGGCTGGACAAATTATGAAGCGCCACTGCAAAGCGCCTTGTCATGGCTGAACGGAGCAAGCGCAAATGACCCGATTGTCGGGGCAGAGATATTCTCCTATTTCATATCAGATGGTGAACCGAACCGTTATCTGGATAACAGCGGCAACCTTGTAATCGGTACGGCCAATGCTGTTATGGGGCAAATCACAGGCAGTGACGGTAGCAATGAAGTAGCCGCGTTGCAGGCTTTCGGTGAAGTTGTCGGTGTTGGTATTGGTGTTAATTCTACAACACTGGGTCGTTTAAGCATTATTGATTCCGGTAGTGACAGTGCCCTTGATGTCCAGGATCCGAATGATCTTTCTGCTGCTTTACAAAGCGTAAATCCGTTGATGGGTTCTGCAAACGGAAATGTTATCACAGGTGTTAATCAGGTCGCGGGTGGTGAAGATAATCTGAGTAAAGATCTTGATAATACTGTCACAAAAATATCCTTTAACGGGACAAATGTGACTGTAAATGCCACGACAGGCGCAACAATTAATGGTGACAATGGTACGTTGAAAATATTTGCTGATGGATCTTATGAATATACACTGTCTACCTCTGCAAGTTCTACAGGAGGCGTCATTGGCGATGTCTTCACGTATACTTTGACGGATGGCGATGGTGATTTTTCAACAGCAACATTAACACTTAAAGGCTATTTACCCACATTTATTGTTGGAACGAATATTGATGATACCGATCCATCGACAACGCCTTATAAAGTTGGCGATGGAGACGGTACAATCACAGGAGGGCAGGCAGGCGATATTCTTGTTGGTGATACAGGTGGTTCCAGTTTGCAGAATGTTAATAAGGACTATAATATTGTTATGATGCTTGATCTTTCCAATTCTATGTCCGGAAAGAAACTTGTCCTTTTGAAACAGGCTGTTTCTAATCTGCTTGAAGATTTTAATGCCTATACAGGTGGTGATGTCAAAGTGCATTTTGTTCCTTTTGGTGGTAAAGCCGTAGCAGATGCGGAAACTTTTATGGTGACTGAAACAGGGGAATTTAACAGCGCAATCAGTTATGTTGATGATTTGTTTAATGACGCTGGCACAAATTATGAAGCGCCATTACAGGAGGCTCTGTTCTGGCTCAATGGTAACACTTCCAATGGCCCAATCAATGGGGCGGAAACAGTCTCCTATTTCGTATCTGACGGTAGAGCAAAGCAGTATCTGGATGATAAGGGAAATGTTAAAAGCGGTGATGCCGATACTGTGATGGGAGAAATTACAGGAAGTGATGGAAGCAATGAAGTTGCAGATTTGCAGGCATTTGGTGAAGTCATTGGTGTTGGCATTGGTGTTGACATGGTAACACTGAATCGTTTAAGTGTTATCGATTCAGGTAATGACAGCGCCCTTGATGTTCAGGATCCGAATGATCTGAGCGCGGCTCTGCAGGGAGCAAGCCCGCTGAATAATCTGGCGGACGTTGGTGATGATACGCTGCTAGGTGGTGTCGGTGCTGATATTCTGTTCGGGGATACCCTTAACACTGATATTCTTGCGGTGAATAAAGGTCTGGGAACAGCGCCCGGTTCTGGCTGGGATGTCTTTGCACAACTGGAAAGCACGGCAGGATGGGATCGCAATGACACTTTGGCTTATATCAAAAGTCATCTGGAAGAAATGGGTGCCGAGACTGTTACATCAAAAGGTAGCACACGCAGCGGCGGCGATGATGTCCTGAATGGTGGCGCAGGCGATGATGTCCTGTTTGGTCAGGAAGGCAATGACAGGCTTACAGGTGGTGCCGGGAATGATACGCTTTATGGTGGATCCGGTGCCGATGTCTTTCTGTTCGAATCAATCGCTGATGGCAAGGACACAATCAAGGACTTCCATGTTGCCGAAGGTGATGTTGTTGATCTGTCGGCTCTGCTGTTTGGAACAAGTACCACACAGGCGACCATCAACCAGTTTGTCTTTTCCAATGATAATGGATCGTACACAACATTATCTGTTGATGTGAATGGCAGCGGAAATGCTGCGAATGGAACGGATTTTGCTGTTCTGGAAAATGTGACAGGCCTGAGTGTTGATGATCTGGCCACAGCAGGAAGTCTGGTTGCATAAGACATTGAAAAAATAAAAACTGTTAGAACGTGCCGTTAATGGTTATATATTAACGGCACGTTTTGATTCACGAAGAGACTCTTTTCGGAGGTTATAATAATGACAGATCACACACCACTTCACAGCACCCATCTACAAATGAAGGCAAAAATGGGTGAATTTGCCGGATATGATATGCCGCTTTATTATGAAGAGGGCGTCATGGCCGAACATGAATGGGTGCGGGCTCATGCCGGATTATTTGATGTCTCCCATATGGGGCAGATTGTTCTGGAAGGAAAGGGCGTAGGCGCGTTTCTTGAGACAATAACGCCTTCTTCTTTTAAGTTGTTACCAGAAGGTCGTGCCAAATATACGGTTTTAACAAATCCTGAAGGCGGTATTATTGATGATCTGATTATCACCAGACGCGGCAGCCATAAATTTTTTGCCGTGATTAATGCCGGTTGTAAAGAAAAGGATATTACCTGGATCACGGCACATTTGCCGGATGATGTAACAATGACCCGTCTTGATGATCGTGCTTTAATTGCATTACAAGGGCCAAAGGCCGAGGCGGTTTTGCGTGAAACCCTTAAAATTGATACGGAAGGAATGCCGTATATGTGGTTGATCGACTCAAAATTTGTGGATGGAACGCCAATATTTATAAGTCGCCTTGGCTATACTGGCGAAGACGGATTTGAGCTGAGCGTCCCGGCGGATATTGCCGATGGTGTCTGGCTCCATTTATCAAGGCATGGTGCGGTAAAGCCTGTCGGTCTTGCCGCACGGGATTCCTTGCGGCTTGAAATGGGGTATTGTCTTTATGGCCATGACATTGATGACCGGATCTCTCCTGTTGAAGCGGGGTTAGGCTGGGTCATGGGGAAAGAGAACAGATCTTTTATTGGCGCAGAAAAAGTTCTGGCACAACTTGAAAAAGGTGTGGAGCGTAAACGGGTCGGTGTTTCTCTGACTGAAAAAGGCGTGGCGCGTGAAGGTGCGGAAATTCTTGATTCCAGCGGGAACAAAATTGGAGTTCTAACAAGTGGTGGATTTTCACCAACATTGAAAAAGGGAATTGGACAGGGATATGTAGAAACTGCATATTCCCTCACAGGAACAAAAATTTTTGTCAATGTTCGGGGAAGGCATATTGCTGCAGAAATTGCTGCCATGCCCTTTATTCCTGCGCAAACGAAATCCATGAAAATTCACGCTACAAAATAAAATAGCGTTTTTTTACAACGATGTCATTCTTATAAGAATAAGACATTCTTACATATGTTTTCAGAATATTCTCCATATATTACAAAGTTATCTTTGTGTGACAATCATCACGGCTATTTTCAATTATTGTGCTCTTTTATGGTTCTCTCTTACAGACGAGATAGAAAGACAAACGCTTGCGCATTTGTCTTGGGAAGCCATATTCAAAAAAACAGGAGATATCTATGAAAAAAATGAAAAGTGCTGTTCCTCTGCGTGATTTTGATTTTTCTAAAGTGATAAACGCAGTAGGCTACGACGATATTACAGAATGGTTTTCTGATAATGATATCTATTTATCGGACATTATTCAGGAGCAGAATATTTCTATATAGAACCGTTTTAACAGATTGTTGCACGAAGATGGTTCTGATGAAAAAAGGGTGCCCGTATGTCAGACGAGGAGTGCTTTGCAGAATACGCCAGATAAAATCGTGCAAGCCAACATACGTTCAAGCGGGTCAGCTTTGCACAATTTTAAGATGAGCATCAAAAAAAGGGATTAAGCGGCTGTTTTTTGCCGTAATTTGCTTCTGTTAAAAGGTTTTTTCCCTGATTTTATGCCGACCCCAGGTTTGCTTCCGGGTTTTGTGTTATGAATTCTCCGGCTTGATCTCTGACCCGGTCTGCTTTTTCCGGGGGCTTTTTTCTTTGACGCCATTTCGGGATCAAGAAGGCACTCGATCGCATACCATTTACGGCTGTCCTGAGAAGATACAAAGCAAAGCGCGGCACCTTCGGCTCCTGCGCGGGCAGTTCTGCCCATACGGTGGATATAATCTTCGGCAACCTGTGGCAGATCGTAATTAATGACATGCTCGATATGCGGCACATCAAGACCCCGTGCGGCAATATCGGTTGCAATGAGAATCCGGAATTTTTTGTTGCGGAAGCTATTCATAACGCTGGTGCGTTTATTCTGCCGCAAATCACCGTGTAGTGCGTCAACCTCAAAACCATCGCGGCATAATTGTTTTGCCATTCTATCAGCGCCAAACTTCGTTTTGACAAATACAAGAACCGAGCCATTACGCTCATAAAGCTGGTTGACCAGTTCCTTATATTTCTGATCTTGCTCAATCTTGATAACATCCTGCTTGATGTTGAGGGCAACAACATTGGTTGATCCCATTGAAACGCGCTCGGGATTGGTAAGATATTTCCCCGAAAGTTTGATAATATCATCCGGCAGAGTAGCGGAGAACAGGAGTGTCTGGCGCTTTGCGGGAAGATATTTCAGGATTTTATCAATCTGGATTCCAAAGCCCATATCCAGCATTCTGTCTGTCTCGTCCAGAACCAGAAAACCTGTATCATTGAGCATCAGTGAGCCACGCTCCAGATGGTCATTGATCCGCCCCGGCGTTCCCACAATAATGCGGGGTTTTGCCCGAAGCTGCGAGAATTGTTTCCCCATTGGCTCGCCGCCGATAATAAATGCCGTTTTGATCGGGCTCTGATACCCCAGTAACTGGTGAACAACATCCAGAACCTGTTTGGCCAGTTCCCGTGTTGGCGTTAGAATAAGAGCCGATCCGCGTGTCGAGCGCATCAGGCCTTCTACCATTGGAATGGAAAATGCCGCTGTTTTTCCCGTTCCCGTCTGGGCAGAGCCGAGAATATCGCGTCCCTGCAAAGCCAGGGGAATCGCTTTTTCCTGAATCGGCGTTGGAGTTGTATATCCCATTTTTACCAGAGACTTATTCAGATTGGCCGACAGGCCGAAGCCTTCAAAATTTTTCATGTTTTTATCTTTCGTTATATGTTTAAGAACGTGCCTCAATACAACCGGATCTCTACCTTTTGAAGTAGAAATTCGCTTTCTAGAACCACCAGTCTATAAATCTGAACTTTGCGGAAAAAGTGAGGGTCTTAAACATTCACGTATCTATCATATTTCTAGATACTTTTCTCGTAAGCTCCATCTCATAGAGAGTATTTATAAAACTCTGCCCTGTGTATGACAGAGTTTATGGATTCTGTCAAACTTTTGTTTGTTATTTTTTTGGCAGAAGAAACCAGTATTGACCTTTGGCTTTCATGTGACCTGCAAAATAGGCGGCTTTTTCGCCATGCCCCCAGAAAAAATCACCCCGTACCGCGCCCTGAATGGCGCCGCCTGTGTCCTGAGCCACCATCATTTGCCGTAGCGGTTTCGTATTCTCCACGGGTGGCTCGATATCAACCCAGACAGGGATGCCATAAGGTATTTTTGAGCGGTCTATCGCCAGGGAGCGTTCCGGAGTCAGGGGAACATTTTCGCCGCCCAGCGGAGCCTTATTTTCAATTTCCTTGAAAAAGACATATGATTTATTCAGGTTCATCAGTTCCGGTGCTTCCTTCGGATGGGTTTCAAGCCAGTGACGGATGGATTGCAGAGAAACCTCGTCTTTATCCAGAATGCCGCGTTTGATCAGTTCGCGGCCAATCGCATAATAAATATGTCCGTTCTGGCCATCATAACCAACATGGATAGAAGAGCCGTCCTTAAAAGAAACCCGGCCTGATCCCTGAATATGAAGAAAGAAGGAATCAACCGGATTATCAACCCAGACCAGAACCTTGTCATTATGTGGCCAGTGTCCTTCACTGATTTTCTGTCTGTCCTCATAGGGTTTGAGATATGAATCATGGACACGTCCTGCGATGCGCTGTCCTTTGAGTTCTTCGCGGAAAGCGCCAAGATCAACCATGACAAGATCATCCGGTTTTTTGTAAAGAGGATAGATATAAGTTCCGGTTTTAATTCTTGAACCGTGCAATTCAGGTTCGTAATAACCGGTAAATAATCCTTCTTTTTTACCATCTTCCGCGAAGGCTTGCCACGGCGTAAACCAGCGCTCGAAAAAATCTCTGGCCTGTTCGGATGTGGTGGAAATTGGCAGGGCACGGCAAGCTGGTTGCCAGTCTCCGTAGGTTCCACCGACGGGGGGGGCTCCAAAAGACTCTGTTGGAGCGCGTTTTAAAATACGGGCACAAGATCGTTCCAAAGCAATGAGTGCATCCTGCTGGCGATCCTTGTCCCAGCCTTGCAAATCACGGAAAGAAGCGGGGACAAGCAATAATCCTTCCTGCCCTGTTTCTTTTTCTACAGACGCACAGGATGTGATAAAGCCCAATATCAAAAAGAGTATAAAATGTCGCATAGAACTTATTCTATCGGATCGCTTTATAAAGTACAGCGATGAAATTTACAGGGTGTATTTTCAGAGTAAGGGAGAATGGCGTTTGCATGAAGCCATATTGGGGTTGTACACTTAATATTGGTTTATGAACTGATTGCCGGAGATTTTCTATGTGGTTAGCTATCTGGTTTGTTTTTACCGTTTTTATTGTTGTTTTTGTCGGATGGACATTATTTGTGCTATTTCAGCAGAAAAAGGCATGGGCGGCATTTGCTAAAAAACATAAAATGAAATATCAGTCGCCGCGTTTGATGGAATCGCCGATTGTGACGGGACAGTTTGGCGCTTATCAATTATCTCTTTATACCGGAACGCAGCAGACTGATGATGTTCGTGGCCAGCGTTTTATTACCGTGATTGAGTTTCAGTTTGGCGCGGGCATGGCCACAGGCGCGGCTATTTCTACCAAAGAATTTACCGGTTTTATCAGCGGTCTGGCTTTTAACCATATAATCAAGCCGGATCTTGCCGAATGGAAAGACGAATATGTCGTAAAAACCCGGGATGAAAAGAATCTGAAAAGTTATTTTACGAAAGAAAGACAGCAGGCTCTTGTCAATATTTTCACTATGAAGCACGCAGCTGTTTTATTTTTCTTTGATGAAATCGAAACGGTACTGCGTGTGGAAACATCGGATCCTTTGCGCAATGCCGTGCATCTTGACAAGATTGTGAAGCGCTTGAAAGAGACATCTGACATTCTTGCACTCAATACTGAAGAGAAAAAGCAGCGGAAGAAACTTCTGGCGGCAGAAAAAGAGAGACTTGAATATGGTGAAGATGGCGTTCCTGACGAGCAGGAAGAGACTGAAAAAGAAGACTGATCTAATAAAAACTTTACGTGACTCTATGGTCTTCGCGTTTTAAAAACCCTATATCATAGAAAACTCTTGGAAAGCCCATGATTAAAAAGTTCAGAATTACCATTTTTATCATATATCTGGTCTGTCTCTCCGGTGTTTCCTTTGCCGGAGACCGTTTACTGGATATTCAGGAGGTCAAAAGCGAAAAGGGGATTTCGGCATGGCTGGTGGAAGATCATTCGCTCCCGATTATTGCCCTGCAGTTTTCTTTTAAACAGGTCGGCTCTGCGCTTGATTCGAAAGAGAACCAGGGGCTGGCGCAACTGGTTTCCAACACAATGGATGAGGGCGCAGGTTCTTATGACAGCGCCACTTTTCAGAAAATGCTGACCGATCATAATATCAGTCTGCATTTTAGTGCCGGACGCGATAACTTTGGTGGTCGTCTCAAATTATTAACCAAAAACAAGGATATGGCATTTGATATGCTCCGTCTGGCACTGACCGCGCCACGTTTTGACGCGGAACCGGTGGAAAGAATGCGTGCGGCCAATCTGTCCCGTATCCGTTCTTCAATGGCGGATTCTGGCTGGAAAGCCTCACGGCTGATGAATGATATTGCTTTTTCCGGTCATCCCTATGCCTTGAATAGTGGCGGGACATTAACAACATTGCAGACCATTACAGCGCAGGATCTTCATGATTTCGTCAAAACAAGGTTTTCTCTGGAAAATCTTCGTGTCGGTGTTATGGGTGATATCACACCGGAAGAATTAAAAACGGCGCTTGATACGATTTTCGGGGCGCTGCCGCAGAATAAAGCCCTGCCTGTTATTCAAGATCTGACTGTCCAGAATGGGGGGCAGACAATCTTGTATAAACAGGATATTCCCCAGACAATGATCGAGATTATGCAGCCTGGAATCGGGCGGAGCCATCCTGATTATTATACGGGCATGGTGATGAATTTTATTCTTGGCAGCAGTGGATTTGGCTCGCGGCTCACTGAGGAAATCAGGGAAAAGCGCGGTTTAACTTATGGCATAAATACCGCTTTTTATGATCTAAAGCATCTGCAAGCTTTGACGGCTTCAACATCGACCAAAAATGAATCCGCCGCTGAAGTTCTGGTACTGATTGATACAGAATGGCGGAAAATGATGGATGGAATGGTCAGTGACAAAGAGCTGGCCAATGCAAAATCCTATCTGATCGGCTCTTTTCCGCTGAGCCTGTCGGCGAGCGATCATATTGCCGCGCTTCTTCTGGATTTACAGCTTGATGATCTGCCCGCTGATTATCTTGATAAACGTGCGGATCGCATTAATGCGGTAACAAAAGAGGATATTCAGGCACTGGCGAAAAAACTGCTGACGCCAGATAAACTCACAATTGTCCTTGTCGGCAAGCCTGTGGATGTTGCTCCGACAAAAATAGTGGATGTTTTGCCGAATGTTGAATGATCTTGCTGCATTTAAAGCGCTGCAAACCCATCGTGCAGAGTGTGAAAATCTTTCCGTGCACGATTTGCTTGTGCAAAACCCGCAACGGTTGCAAACCTATAGTCTGGAAATTGAAGGACTTTCTGTCGATTTTTCGAAACACTTGATTACGGATCAAACATTCCGCCTTTTGATGGATCTTGCCAAAGCCTGCAATATTGAAGACTGGCGCAACCGCATGTTTGCAGGAGAAAAAATCAATCATACAGAAAATCGTGCGGTACTCCATACCGCGCTCCGCGCTCCGGCTTCCCGTCCGGTCATGGTGGATGGTGAAGATGTGATGCCCTTTATTTACCAGACACTTGAACAAATGAAGAGTTTTAGTGAAAAGATCCGTAGTGGCGCATGGAAAGGCTATACAGGAAAATCTATAAAAACTGTCATAAATATCGGGATTGGTGGCTCTGATCTTGGGCCACGTATGGTTTGTGAAGCGCTTTGGCCTTATTGTAGCAGGGATATTGAGGTCAAATTTGTTGCAAATATTGATCCGGCGGATATTTCTCAAGCTTTACAGGATTGTAATCCGGAAACGACATTATTTATTATTGCGTCAAAAACCTTTACAACGCAGGAAACAATGGAGAATGCGCAGACTGCAAAACGCTGGTTGCTGGCGCATTTAAAGGATGAGCGTGCGATAGCCCGTCATTTTGTGGCCTTGTCCACGAATACACAGGCGGTTGCGGCTTTTGGTATTGATCCGGCTCATATGTTTCCGTTTCGGGATTGGGTCGGCGGGCGTTTTAGTCTGTGGTCGTCGATCGGGCTTTCTATCTGTATTGCAGCCGGATTTTCACGGTTCAGAGCGTTGCTGGACGGCGCACATGCGATGGACAACCATTTCTGTAGCGCGCCTCTTTCCGCTAATCTTCCGGTGATTTTGGCGATGCTCGGGGTCTGGTATCGTAATTTCTGGGAAGCACAGACTTATGCGGTCTTGCCGTATAGCCAAAATCTGGCGCTGTTTCCGGCATGGTTGCAGCAGCTTGATATGGAATCGAACGGCAAGGGTATGGATCGTGAGGGTCGTCAGGTTTCATATAATACAGGGCCTGTTGTTTTTGGATCATCCGGAACGAACGGTCAGCACGCCTTTTATCAGCTCCTTCATCAGGGCACGACACTTGTTCCCTGTGATTTTATCGCGGCGCTGGAAAGTCACTATTCTATAGGGGAGCAGCATAAAATTCTGCTTGCCAATATGAAAGCGCAATCACAAGCCCTGATACAGGGACGTGCTTTAAAGGAAGCTGATGGCAACCCGCACCGTGTTTTTCCCGGAAACCGCCCTTCAACAACGATTTTACTGCCAAAACTTGACCCTTTTCATCTTGGTAGACTTCTTGCCCTTTATGAACATAAAATCTTTGTTCAAGGAATTATATGGAATATAAACAGTTTTGACCAGTTTGGCGTTGAGCTGGGTAAAGAGCTGGCTATTAAAATTTTGGCTTCGGAAGAATAATTCATAAAATTTTAGCAGAATGTTATTAAACTAATGATGGGATATCTTTTTTTAAAAATAATATAAGTGAGCAAGATTCTTTAAATGACTGTAAAAACCGCTATCAATGAATCTTCTTTAGAGCAAGTAACCCAGCGGGAGCTTGAGGATATTATAAAAAAACACACTATTTTTTTGAAAGGTATCCGTGGCGGCGCACGCGCTGTCTTGAAATTCAGGGATATGTCAGGATTAAAATTTCAAGGTGCTGATTTATCGCAAGCTGATTTTACAGGGTCAATATTACAGGGCGCTGATTTATCATGGGGTACCTTCACAGGGGCCTCATTTTTTGCATCTGATCTCCGGAATGCCTGTCTTGTGCAAGGAGATTTCTCGCGTGCTGACTTTCGCGGCGCTTGTGTTTCTGGTGCGGATCTTACTGGCGCGGATCTTGAAAAAGCGGATCTGCGTGAAGGGAAGGTTATGGAACGTAACGCCCGAGGCATTCTTACAGATAAAGATTGGGGAGAAGGAGAGCCCAATAGAAAGAAGACGATATTCACCGGGGCAAAATTGCGTGATACAAATCTGTCTGGTTCCCGCGCCGCCACTGCAGATTTTTCAGATGCTGATTTATCCGGTGTCCTTGTAAAGAACGCCGATTTCAGTGGGGCAAATCTTCAGGGTGCCAATCTGTCAGATGCTGATTTTACCGGTTCAAATTTAAGCAATAGCAATCTGGCATCTTCTATTATGACCGGAACAATTCTTGTTATGACCGAAACCGGTGGTTCCAATATCAAGGAGGCAACAACTGAAGATTCAATGGGGATAAAATTCGAGGTACTCGAACAGACGCTTCCTGAATTACTTGAAGCTCATACCAAATGGGTGGCAACTGCTGGAAAACATGGAGAAAGACTGGATTTGAGCGGTTATGATATGCGCTCCGTTTCTGGTCTTGGAAGTTATTCATTGACGGCGATCAAGGCGATCGGCACCAATTTTTTAAAACAGAATCTTGAAGGAACCCAGATTCAAAGCGCGTTACTGGATCGTGCTGATTTACGTGATTGTAAGCTTATGAAGACAGACTTGCGTGGTTCTTCGCTAAGGAATGCGCTGTTGTCGCGTGCGGACTTATCTGGCGCACAGCTCTCGCCGCTGAAATTTATCAACCAATATGGCATGGAATGGCTGCAGCGTGTCGATTTAAGCGGCGCAAATTTACGTTATGCGATATTGCGCGGCACGAATTTAAGCGATGCCATTCTTGCTGGCGCTGATCTTTCCTACGCTATATTAATTGATTGTGATCTTCGCCGTGCGGATCTGAGTGGCGCTCTGCTGGAAAATACCGACATGGAAAACACCATGATTCAGGGCGCTTCCTTTGATGAAAAATAAGGTTCCGAGCGTGCTTTTTGTCGTTCTTTATAAAAAAATCCCGGCATTAAATCCGGGCTTTTTAAAAGTATAAAATAAATTACGCCGCTTTTTGTATAATCGCTGGCAGGGAAGAGGGCGAAGAATAAATTTTGTTCGCCGCCCGTTGTATAAGAGCTTCCTGCAATTGCTCCCTGGCACGTGATAAACGGGAACGAACTGTGCCAATAGGGATAGCAAGCATGGTAGCAACTTCATTGTATTTCATGCCTTTGATGCATATACAGATAAGAACAGTTCGATGTTCATCAGAAATCAGAGCCATCGCTTCATTGACTTGTGAGAGTTCAGAAATATTGTCCTGACGGGCTTCTGTCGATTGATTCATAATATAGTCCTCGCAGTCATATTGGGTTTCAAATTTGACCTTGCGCCGATATCCTGAAACAAAATTATTATACATAATTTTAGAGGTCCAGCTAAAAAGGTTCGTTCCGTCTTCGAACATATCCTTCTTTTCCAGCGCTTTTAAAACTGTATTTTGTAAAAGATCTTCAGCATCGTGTCTGTTTTGGCATAGCCTTAGAGCGAATTTCTGTAGCTTTGATATTTCTTTTGTTAAAGCTTTATGTGTAAAGGCCATTGCTTTTCTCCTTCTTGGTTAACTGATGATTCCAAGATAGGATGGTGATGTAACAGCATCACTTCGCATTGTTATCTGTTTTGAAAAAGTTTGTATCTTTTTTGTATGAGGGGCGATATAAAAATTATTAAATTTATAAAATAGAAAGAAAATCAAGAGGATGAGGCAGTTATCCGTTTTAATTATTGATGATGATGCTGGAATTCAAGACGTTGTCGGGCATTATCTGGAAGATGAAGGTTATAAAGTATTCCCGTCTCTAAACGGACAGGAGGCTTTGTCTGTCCTGGAAAGTAATAATCCTGATGTCATTTTGCTTGATCTAAGGTTACCGGATATAGACGGGCTGACATTGATGGGGAAAATTCGTTTAAAAGTTGATATTCCCATTATTGTTGTCAGTGGCAAGGATGATTCTACAGACAGGGTTGTCGGGCTGGAAATGGGCGCAGATGATTATGTAGGCAAACCTTTTCAATTAAGAGAACTCAGCGCACGAATCAAAAGTGTATTGCGTCGTACCAGTAGTGTTCAGGATCATTCGGTGGCCGCAGCAAAAGAAGGCCATGAGGATTCTGCTCCTGAGATCATAGAATTTGAAAATTGGGTGATGGATACGGGGCGATTTGAAGTCAGGGGAGTGGATAAAAAAACTGTTGATTTGACAACAGGAGAATTTCAGCTTTTATATGCGCTTGTGAAGTCTTCAAATCGGGTGTTATCGCGGGAGCAGCTTTTTGATCTGACCCGTGATAGTAATTATGATAGTTTTGATCGTGCTGTTGATATCCAGATTGGACGGCTCCGTAAAAAACTTGATGATGACCCGAAAACTCCCAAACTTATAAAAACGGTTCGCGGCATTGGTTATATGTTTATAGGGCATATAAAAAAACCGCTTGATTAGTTCTTAATGCCGGGAACCAATCCGCTTCTTTGTGCGTATGTAAAGATGATACATCTGAACAAAGACACTAAAGGAGGGAATGATGTCTGAAGTCGCAAACGAAGATCATCAAAAAGAACTGGAAAATATTAGGGAAGATATTGATTCCCTGAAAAATAATGTATTTGCCCTGACGAAATCGGTGCAGCATGACGTTGTTGACTCCGCCATTGTTGGTTTTGATAAAATGAAACATAAAGGACAGAAGGCTCTTCACGAGCTGGAAAAAGATATTAAGGAGAAACCCTTACAAAATCTTTTGATCGCTCTGGGTACCGGATTTGCTTTAGGTGCTTTGACCCGGAAGCATTAAAATGGAGCGGCTTATGCCTGTCATTAGGGACATTGTAACCAAAGGGCTGATTTCCTACGTGACCAATCGGTCTCAGCGAGAAAGTCTGGCTGGAATAGGATTTGTGATTCTGGCGGGTTTGTTGATGGTTCCTGCTGCTGTTTTTGGATCATTAGCGGCCTATACCGGTCTGGAGCAGATTTATAGTCCTTCCGTTGCTTTTGCGGTGATCGCGGGTGTTTTATTATTGATCGGTAGTCTCGTTCTGTTGATCGGGCTTCGAATTTTAAAGAAAAAGGGGCAGAGCTCTGTAGAAAAATCGTATGATGATATTAACAAGCTTATAGAATTGATTTCTGATGATTTTTTAAAGGAAATTTCCGTGCTAATCCAGGAAAATCCTAAGGCAGCCATGATGGCGGCAATAATTTCCGGTTTTGTAATCGGTGAGAAAATTCCCCGATGACTTTTTAATACGGAAATAATGGGTTGTGCGTTTTTTAAATTTCTAGAACAATGTAAATAAATATAAACAAGGAGGCCATAATGAAAAATACTATTTTTATCGCAATGGTTCTGACACTGTTAATACTGGGGAGTGTTAGTTTAAGCGCCTGTAATACTTTTGAAGGCGCAGGCCGTGATATAGAGAATGTAGGTGAAACTGTACAGGATGCCGCTGATTAAAAGAACGGCCTGAAAAGCATTTGAAAAACCGCTTTCCATGGGAGAGCGGTTTTTTTGTAAAATTTCTGGTTTTTCACAGACTTTTTCATTATAAGTGTCTTCATATTTCTTATAAAAACCGTGGATAGGATAAAATGGCATCTCGGGAAGAGGGGAAGGGGAAAGATCCGGTACAAATGTATTATGCCGGAAAACGCGCAGCGTCCTTACGGGAAAACCTCAAAAAAAGAAAGATGCAGCAACAGGAACGGGAAAACTATGATGGCCATAATAAACCAAAAGATTGAACAAATTGCAAATAATCCGACAATAGCGCCGGGTGTGATGCCAGATCATTGGATTCGCGAGCAGGCCATAGAAAAAGGCATGATTGACCCCTTTGTCGAGAAACAGAAGCGCGATGGCGTGATTTCTTATGGTTTGTCCTCTTACGGCTATGATGCGCGTTGTTCGGATGAATTTATGATTTTCACGAATATTGATAATGCAATTGTTGATCCAAAGGATTTTTCCCGCCAGAGTTTTGTTGAAAGAAAAGCGGATGTATGTGTTATTCCTCCCAATAGTTTTGTCTTAACACGTACTGTAGAATATTTTAAAATTCCTGAAGATGTTCTGGTGATATGTCTTGGTAAAAGTACCTATGCGCGCTGTGGCTTGATTGTCAATGTTACACCGCTGGAGCCGGGATGGGAAGGGCATGTGACTTTGGAGTTGTCCAATACAACGCCCCTTCCGGCCAAAGTCTATGCTAATGAAGGCATAGCACAGTTTTTATTTTTTAAAGGGAGCAGCTCCTGTGAAATCAGTTATGCCGCAAGAAGCGGAAAATATATGGGACAAAAAGGTGTCACCCTCCCCAGAATCTGAGCCGGTACAGATACAGGCTCAGAAATTCGGAATGGATAAAATCCGGATTATCGGTGGCAGGCGTCTGGAAGGAACGATTCCGGTGAGCGGTGCAAAAAATGCAGCGCTGCCTTTGATGTGTGCTGCGCTTTTAAGTGACCAGCCATTACATCTTACGAATATGCCCTCCAGTCTGCATGATATTAGAACCCTGTCTGCTGTTCTTGCAGCGCTTGGCGTGCAGGTTACGATGCCGAAAGAGCACGATTTTATCTTACAGGCCAAATTGATTAAATCGAATATTGCCCCTTATGATCTGGTGCGGAAAATGCGCGCAAGTGTGCTTGTTCTGGGGCCTTTACTGGCGCGGACGGGTTATGCTGAGGTCTCTCTTCCTGGCGGCTGCGCTATTGGGACGCGTCCGGTGGATCTTCATATTGACGGACTCAAAGCCATGGGGGCGCAGATTGTACTTGAAGATGGTTATGTCAAGGCTCGTGCTCCTGATGGCCTGAAGGGGGTGCATATTGATTTTCCCAAAGTCTCGGTCGGGGCAACGGAGAATTTAATGATGGCCGCTTGCCTTGCCGCAGGAGAGACTGTGCTTTCCAATGCGGCACGCGAACCGGAGATTATTGATCTGGGCGAATGTCTGATTGCCATGGGAGCGCAGATTGAAGGGCTGGGCACGCCGGAAATCAGGATCAAGGGTATTAAGAAACTGCATGGTGCTGTTCATAGTGTTATTCCTGACCGGATTGAAACAGGGACATGGATGATCGCTGCCTGTTTGACAGGGGGCACATTAAAGTTGAAAAATGCCCGTCTTGAGCATTTAACAGCACTCATTGATCCTTTGGAAGAGGCTGGCCTGAAGATTGCGTGTGAAGGAACGGATATAATCGTTCACCGCAACGGCAGGCCTTTGACAGGAGCCGATATTATGACCGCGCCCTATCCCGGTTTTCCTACGGATCTTCAGGCACAGTTTATGACCATGCTGACTTTGTGCGAAGGCTCTGGTATGGTCACGGAAACAATTTTTGAAAATCGTTTCATGCATGTTCCGGAATTATGCCGTCTGGGCGCGAATATCAAGGTTCACGGACATTCTACCATTATCAGGGGGGTGGAGAAGTTGAAAGGCGCCGAAGTCATGGCAACTGATTTGCGCGCATCCGTTGCCCTTGTTCTTGCTGCGCTGGTGGCGGAAGGGGAAACGGTTATTAACCGTATTTATCATCTTGATCGCGGTTATGAGAATATCGTGGAGAAGTTGCGCGCCTGTGGAGCGGATATTGTGCGCCTGTCCGGTGGAGAGTAGTCTGTCAGTAGTTCTCTCTTAAAAAGTAAAAAAATATTAACAGAATTCTGCTATGATTTGCTACGAGGATTAAAAAGCAGCATAAGGTGGAACCTGGAAAAAATTGTCTGGTCTTGAAAAAAACATAAAAAATTTTGCTGAGGCCGTTTCTGTAATGAAAGAATATCAGGATCCTGATATTTGTCTTGAGGCTGCTCAATTTATAACAAGCCGCGCCATGGCCGATAAAAATAGTGCGCCGGAAGCCATAAAAGAGCTGACTCTTCTCGTGGAAAACGAAGATAGAAGCATCCCTCTTCGTAGAAAAGCTCTGAATGAAATAAAAAAAATTGCAGCATGGCATCTGGAATGCCTTCCGGAGATCACAGGAAATTTTGCTTTTTTAGCAGAAAAAGAGGGATTGCCCATGATTTTGCGGCAAGAATTTATAAAAATAATAGCTGATATTGCCGCCACACATAGCAAGTCTGCAACGGAAGCTGTGGAAATTCTTACTTTATTCGCAGGTAATAAAACAACAAATGCTGTCCTGCGTAGGCAGGCGGTCGCTGGACTTGGCTGTATCGCCGCCAGCTATGAAAAATCAGGTGGCCTTCTTATCCAAAAAACAGCTTCCTTATTGTCCGGTGATCCCGATCCTTCACTTGCTTTTTTAGGATGTACTCTTATCAGCGATACTGTGCCAGATGAAAAGTGCAATCAATCCTTTTTTCTGCGTGCGGCCAGAAAATCGTTTTCATTTTGGAAAGAGAACTGGTCTTTGTCTGCTGATGTTGCAGGCAAATTCTATAAAGATATTACAGAGAAAATAAATTCTATAGATGCTCGCGCCAGTCTAGCGATCTTACAAAAAATGCCGCTTCCTATCCCGGATGAGGGTGAATTTCTTGATGAATGTGCTGCCATTGTAGCAAAACCGGAAGATGATCCGGATAAAATACTTATTTCCGGCTGGATACAGAATGAAGAGAGAGAGGATAGTAAAACAAGATCAGCGCCCCGTTATGAGCAGCGCCTTGCAAAATTTCATAAATTTACTGCTGTGTAGAGTTACTGTAAAATACCTTGTATAAATGATTAGGTAGTAAGCAGAGAATAAAATGACCGATGATAAAAATACGGCGCAAATCGTTAATATTGACATTGCCTGTTTTAAGGAAAATACATTTCCTGATTATATAAAAAAAGAACAAAGCCAGGCGCTGCGAAATCTGCTGGCGGGGAACAGGTTTCAACCTTTACATGATAATAGTGGCCCATATGATGTGTCATTATCTATTGAAGAAAGCCGACTTGTTATGCGTATGCGCAATGCGGCAGCGCAGGATTTGAATGTGCTGGTTTTATCCCTGAAACCGTACAGACGCCTTATTCAGGATTATTTCCTGATGCTGGAGAGTTATGAACAGACACGGCATTGCGCTACGCGGGAAAAGCTTGAGACTATTGATATGGGACGCCGTGCCCTTCATAATGAAGGGGCGGATTTACTTCTTGCGCGCCTTGAAGATAAAATCTGTATGGATCATGAAACGGCGCGTAAATTATTTACATTGATCTGTGTATTACACAGAGGTGCTTTTATGTTCGCCGCCTGATTTTGACAAGGCAATCGCTTGAAAGAATTTCATGATGCCATTCTCTGTTCACAGGCGCAGGAGACCATCGTGAAAGATGATATACCCAGTGTATCTGCATTCAATAGCCACCATGCCGTCAAGGATGTTACACAGGGCGTGACTCAGGATAAACAGCGTTGCCATGAGAGGTGGTCCCAGAAAATCGGACATGTTGCTAAGGTGGAATTCTGACATTAAAACGAAAGGGATCTACCGATATGACAAAAAGAAGAAATCACTCTCCTGCATTCAAAGCCAAGGTTGCATTGGAG